>JGI24158J21664_10010448_pt1 | contig 12378 bp, 9 predicted proteins | sample Ectturendosymbi3_FD_21664 | JGI IMG/M metagenome (IMG submission 21664) | reverse complement strand
CCAGCGCTGCCGGAGCCTTGGGGAAGGAAGTTCACCGATCGTGTTCACTTTTCCTATGAATTCGATGTTGCTGGTTATTACTCGATCACTATTATGGCTGAATGAGGTGAGGATGATCAAGTTGCTGCTTCGCATTTTTTATTTGCACATTTCTTGTGTGAAGCACATGTAGTTTGCACACACCACTTGTGCCGTGTTGACCTGCATTTCTGACTTTAAACCATGGGTTTTTAAGGGCGTGTGGAAAATGCGCTGTGAAAGCAGTCCTCCCATTCCTGGTAGGTTGCAGTGATCACGTTTTTTGAAAACAACAGAGTCGGTCCTACTGTACTTTTCATCAACAGAAGCCTTATAGTGTCATTTTAACTCCTTTTTGTGGCCGAAGTCAAATATCAGTCTCTGCTTTGCATCGGGAGGTTAAGTTCCAGTTACTGTTTCATTTCTGTGCTGTTTCAAAAACATACTGGCTTACGTCAAAATGATCTATCAAGCGCATTGAGAGATCATGTGTTGACGCAACAAATATTCTTGTGCTGACGCAACAAATGATCTTGTGCTGACGTAACAAATGATCTTGTGCTGACGTAACAACGAAGATTTGGAAACGTAAAGGCTGAGGTTTTGTTAATGATTTTTTACTGACTAACGTCATTTTCAGTCGTTTTTTCATATATTTTTGGCAGTTGCGAAGGCCACTCCTGCAACATTATTTTTTAACTATCCACCGTCATCGTTTGCTCTGCAGATCAGCAATGCACAGATCTTCCCCAGATATATTTTTTTTAAAGCAATGGCTGTTACTCGTGTCGTGCTAGAGAATGTTCTGCTGCTGGTAAAAGTGTATCCCAGTCCAACGTAAATTCCTCTTTCTGAAAATCTTAAATGAAAAGAGAGTGGTAAAACAAGATTTCCTTGGAATGAAATCAAATCTGTCCTCAACAAGTCCTTTCTCTTTATTTTAGGTCAGTGCGCTCAACTTCACTTCACCGCTGGTAGTAGCTGAAGTCCTTGAAGACGTTCGGATCGAGTGCAGTGGTACCCTGAATAATTTCGCCGCTGTGGGCGAGCTTCTGTCATGCGAGGCAGTGCTTGCAGATGGCAGTTCTGTTCTCTCCGCTACTGCTGGTGTTAGAAAATATCTCGAAGCAAACTGGATCATTTCAGAAAGAAACGGAGCTGAAATTGTCAAGTATACCAGTAAGGGTGCATTTTATGTGATACACGCAATAAGAATGCATGTTACGTGATGCCAGGGGTGAGCAAACTTATACGATGGAAGAGTCATTTACAGAAAATGAAAAACATTAGCGAGCCGCAAAATCAGTTTGCAGTGTCAGCACATACGGTAACGAATGCAAGTTTTACATAAAATACCTGAAGTAATTTAAACACAACAAACGCATTATTTATCAATACCTGGTTTTTGGATTTGCTAGTCTCCAAAAATCTTGACAATATGTTGTGGAAAGTTTCTGGAAATTAATTCTCTCAAGTGATGAAGTTTGTGACAAACTTATCTGGACAGCCATCACCGACTGCATGCATGGTTTCAACTCATGCAAATCGTCAAATCTGACTTGGAACTCCTCCAGTAGACCTTGCAATGTATTTTTGTATTCCTTCAATTTTAGTCTGCAATTGGCTCTTCACGAAAAGCATTCGTTCTCATTCTGACATTGGGAAAATGACAAAATGTTTTTGACAATATGTCTCGGTCTCTTTTAAAATTTTAGATTTTGTTCTGGAAACTTAACTAACATGATGACCACTTAGCTGTAGGTTCTCTGTCTTTGTTATCAAATCGCGTAGACGCCCTGGCAATTAACCACACAAACTCGTGTAAACACATTGATGAATGAAACGAACATTAAATATAAGAAACAACTCTATCAATCTGAGATATCGCTATCCAGATGGAAGAGCCACACAAAAGATGTCGGTGAACCGCAGTTTGCCACCATTGCGATATATGCAGCAACAATGCATGTTATATGATATATGCAGCAACAATGCATGTTATATGATATATGCAGCAACAATGCATGTTATATGATATATGCAGCAACAATGCATGTTATACGATATATGCAGCAACAATGCATGTTATATGATGTAGTTATACAGCGAGCACGCATGTTATGTAATCTATACAGCAGCCGGAAGAAATGCGCGCGGATCTTTTTTTTCTGCAGATTTGACGACAATCGACATTCAGTTCAACGACACTGGAGATTACGTCATCGATGCAAGCATCACAAACACAGTGTCAAACATCACCGCCCAACTTCACGTGTTTGTGATTGAGCGTATTGCTGGGGTCACTATCGCCAAAGCTGACCCCCCTGCTAATGCTGTTCAGACTGGTCAGCAAGTGACTGTTAAGGTACTCGCTCACTCTGTGCCATGTGCTCGTGTACATTAACGTGTGGCTTTGATTGAAACGGTATAGCAAACGATCAGCTGGGTAGTGGTATGGGATGGGACTTAAAAGTGCCCCATGGGCAAGCCTATGTATCTATGTGGAACGGAGTTGAATGCAGATGACAAACATGCATGGTGGTCCAAAAAATGTATCCATTTTATTATCTCCATCATTTCCTATCAAACTATCCCAGGCCTCTGTTTCCAGGTAAATCATAGTTAGAGCTCCAAAGTTTTATTTCCCACCTTCAATGGATCAAGCAGCAAGATTGTCCGTGTAGGAGAGGATCAAGATTGTTGAGGCGTACTTTGTATTTTGCGGCGTATTTCGCGATGAAATCAGTTGTCCAAACTCAACGACAATTTCGGAGGGACTTTCCAGACAGAAAGGCTCCAGCCAGACTCACTATAAAGCACCTCCTGGACAAATTCAGGGAGATGGGAAGTGTGCAGGATAACTGTACAGTGGCCGGCCACTTGCAGTCAGGACAGAAATTCACATCGTGATTGTGAGACATGTTTAGAGTAGTCTCCAAGGAAATGCACAAGGCGTTTGTCCCACATTGAACTGATGAGAAGAAAATTCATCCCGGCACTGAGGTTGAAGCAAGGAGTGGACATGGATATTGTGATTTATCAGCAGGATGGAGCAACATCGCACTGCTCCAATGCTTTACTCGAATACCTCCATCGTTACTTTACTGGAGACAGACTTATCTCCCGTCGTGCGAACCACCCTTGGCCTGCACATTCTCCAGACCTATCTCGTTTGGATTATTTTTTGTAGAGATGCCTACGTGACAGGGTCTGTGGCACAGATAGACTCTATGCTAACAATCCCCAAACTGTTGATGAGCTTAAGAATAACATTCGAACGGAGATCAAGAGAGTTCCACATGAGGTGTTGGACAGGGTCATTGCAAACTTCAATGTGCGAGTAGCCACAGTGATTCAACGCCACAGAGCCTGGATCGAGCACTTTATAAACTGTTGATCTGTTCTCACAAGTTTGCGGTGTACGAGGAAAAACACTTACACCACACAAAACGTATACGCCTGTAAGGCAGGCCTATGAAAAAATTTGCAAAGCATTTCTTACAATACAAAATGCTACTTTAACAAAACCAGATACATCTTTTTGGATCACCCTGTATTTGAAGTTTGACGTAACCACCCTTACGTAGAAAAAGAGTAATTTTTCTGAAATTTCATGGGTAGTCGTCAATTTTGACCTTTCGTCGGTTTCAAGCCAAAGAATGCAGAGTTTGCTCTGCTGAATTCCCGGTCAGCATGAAAATGTTAACATTTTTCGAAAAATTGACATTGTTTGGATAAAAAATGTCCAGAAACTTCCACGAAACCCTGGTTGAGTGTTCCGACCACACAAAAGCTTAACAGCATTGTGACAAAATTTACAAGAAGAACAACATAAGAAACGTATATAATGCAGGCAGCTCGTTTTCTAATCAATGGAGTCATCAGGTAAGTGAGAACAGCATACAAAAGACTGTAGCCACGTTCGTTTTTGACATACCGAAGTCTTTTCAACATTTTCTTGAAGCTTGTCTTAATTGACTGCTGTTTAATGCATGCAGTGTATGGTGAAATTGAAACTATTGCTTGTTACAGCAGATAGGACGAAATTTGGAATTTTAAGACTGATGTTTGGGACTCATATGCATTTAATGAGTGTACAAGCTCCTAACAAATTATGTATTAAATTTCATGCACATCATTTGCACGGAACGAAACATAATTGCAGCGCAGCTACAGTGAAAATGTTTTACGCAGGTTCTTCTAAATGGTCAATGCATGTCACCTATCGAATGTCCTGTGTGCATTGATGAAACTGGATGCGGACGAAAGGCAGGAGAAATGTGGAAACGCATGGGAGATCCTTGCATGACAAGCTACTGTTCTTCGGATGGAACTATCGTAAGTATTGTAGTGAAAAAGTGCTCCTCTTGTTGAAAAATGGGGTCAAATACAATATACTTGCTGCAAATTCACAATTTTCATTTTTGCGTCATAGCGCATCTTCATCTCTCGTGTACTTCTTACGATATTAACAACGGAACTAACGATTGCTGATAACCATTGCTTTCGGGTTGTGTTTTGAATCCTTATTCAAAACCAGTTTGTTTTATGGAGGTTCATGCATATCTTTGACTTTATTTGAACGTCTAAGCTCATATCAACTGAAATGGCAGGCGGAATTTGTGGCCACCCAAACATCATTTTTTTTTTAATTTAGACTCACTCTTCAACGACCTGCGCTGTGAATCCGACCTGCGGCGAAGACGAGACTCTCATCTTGCTCGGAGAGGATGTGTGCTGTCCTGTATATGAATGCGTGCCAACGGAGAAGTGCAAGGTAGCTAAGTGTGTCAGTGGCAGCCTGAGCCGCTGACACACTTCCTGGTTCCGCACACAAGTCAACTGCAATTGATACTCACTAGCAATCAAACGGCATATGGTATTTGTTTGATGCTCGTACTTCGTGCACAAATCTTTGAAATTTTCAACCTCCACCACAAACATTGGTCAATAAAGTTTACCGTTTACCTGTCTCGAACATTTTTTTGAAAGTAATAGCAGCATTTCGTGGTACTTTTAAGAGCAAATCTTCTCAAATGTATCAACTGCCTCGACGTTGAACCACTGTTTAGGAACCCTTCAAACGCTACACGAGTTGGAAAGCGAAGGGTGTAGTGCAGCCCAAAATTTGATTACGTTTTCCTGAGACAGGTGACATCCGTTATTTCCGGACCAACTAGTGTTGACTTCCCGACGTCCATTGTTAATCACTTTCGCAACAAAATTGTGTCTGCGCAGCGAAACACACATAGCATAAAAATTTTATACGCTGTATCCCCAAAGAACTGCTTTTCAGAGGGGAATTTTTATTTATGCGTAGAAAACGGGAATTTTTATTTGTGCGTAGAAAGCGCGTTTCAGATCTATTTATTCTTCATATCAAGTCATGGTGTTGGTCTATTCTTCACATACTGTATGAGGTTTCCGACGTCGTATCTGGCACAAAATGTTTTGCACTTAAAATCACATTGAAAGTTTAGGGTAGTAGGTTGCACAAAATTTGCTCCACACCAGGTAACCCTGGGTTGTATAATACCCCAATTTTCTGTATACAGGCTTCCAGGGACAATTTTGTAAAATAACTCTGACACCATTCGATTTGTCTCTGATAATTAGGAAAAGTCATGGAAACACAGGTTTCTAACATTTTTCTAATCTAAGTATATGAAATCAACAAAAAAACAAGCCCCTGGTCATAGGGAACTACCCAGGATTCCTGAACGGGTTGCTTCATCATTGTGTTTTACCGAGAATGCCTCACGCAAATGAAATATTCCTGGGAAAACTATCATTGTGAATACGCTCTTTGATCAGCAGAATTTATTAGTAACCACAATGCTTTTACAGGACGTCCAATGTCCAATTTATCCAACGCCATCTTGCGGACCTGGCGAAGAGATTCAGAGTATTGTCCACGATGAGTGTTGCGTCGAGTTCCAATGCATCTGCAATGAAGCTCTCTGTCCTGTTATTCCGGAAATTACATGCGAAGTAAGAAGCATCAAGCGAAGTTTGCCATCCACTTAACGAATGGTTTCGATAATCTCACTATCACGTGACACATGGACTCGTTTTTTGCATCTATTTGCAGTCAGTCTGTTTTGCCACCACGACATTACGTGTATGTTCCAATCAAAGCAACCCAATGATTTGAAAAGGCAATAAAATGCCGCCAAATTTTATGGCTATAATCTGATCAACATAATTGCCTTTACTTATTTTCTGCCAACATGAAAAAGCAAAATTAAAACAACCGAAGTTACCATAATTTAACCTAATCTCAGCCAGGCATCTGTCTAAATCGGTTAGTCTTAAAATACACGACTAAAATTTTGGCTTGTTTTCTCGCTTTCAGGAAGGAGAAGAGGTGACTATCGTAAGCGGAAAATGTTGCCAGTCCGCTGTGTGTCAATGTAAGCCTGAGACGTGTCCAGAACCACCAACGTGCGAAGGGGATGGCATGGATTTGAATCTGGTCAGCGTTGGAAGTTGTTGCTCTACATACGAATGCAGGTATGGCGAGTCAGGTCTGTGCTTGTCACTGTAACGTCGATTTGATTTTGAAACAACACATGCTGGAAATCAGCTGTGGCGAGGTATTAAAAATACAAATGCGAAAAGAATAAAACCTTGAAAACATTGGTTGACACAGGAATGGAGCAAATATGCCATATTGGTCTTTTTCAATCTATTATCATGTCATCCACGATCCGGTATTTCCAGAAAATGGTTCTCTTAGTTCTGCATAGAACATGTTGTTGAAACGAGTCTTGAGTTGTTTTTTTCCTGTACAGGTTGCCTCTTTCTCTTGCAGATGCATTCGATCAACGTGCCCACCAGTAATGAAACCAATATGCCAGCAAGGCGAAGTGTTGACAATGTCGAACCCAGGAGAGTGCTGTCCACAATACGAGTGCGTCTGCGACACGTCCACATGCCCTGTGCGTTTGACAACTTGTCCGGAAGGATTCAAGGTCAAGGTATGTCTCGTCCTGTCAAGTTTATGTATTTGTAGGAACCAAAATGTCAGTTTTTCGCGTACGTGATAGACCCGAGCACCAAAAGCAGAACATACCCAAAAACTTGCGCCGAAGTATCAATTTGCCACAATTTTTGTGCGTTTTGGTACAAATGTCAAGTTTAGTCGTACGATACCGGAATTGTAAGCACGCGTTAATTTGCACATCATAGTGGCCGCAACCGTTGAGTGCGAAATGCTGCTCAACCAGCTTCCGCTCGTCTTGATCCGTAAATGCATTCATTTCCAGTATTGTAAGATCGACCCAGACCTCCTCAAACGTCCAATCGCGCTGTGTCGCTGGTCAACGATCCTAAGCACAACGTTTATATTTGACCCTAAGAAAAATGAGCTTTCGAATAATAATTTAAAGATGATGTGCGATATACTGGTGTTTGAGTGACAGCTAATCCCTTTTGTTGAATGCTTTGCAGTCAAAATTACATTTTAACCCAATTAAATACATTTTAATGAAAAGGAGATTTAATTTCACATATTTGCATCTGAATTTTTTTGGCACCAGACTACTACCCTGCCCGACGAGTGCTGCTCCGAAATCAGTGAATGTGTTTGCGATGAATCCCAGTGTCCGAAGTACGTTGCACCAGTGTGCGACGCTTCTGCTGGCTTCAAGTCAGTCACAACCATGTCAGCCTGGTGCCCATACAACCTTCCTTCGTGCTGTCCAGTGCAGTATGAGGAGGTGTGCGTCTGCGACAGGTAAGTTGTTTATCGACTGTGGTTTAGCTCAAATTTAGAACTATAACATGCTATTTGGCAGCTACGTAGCATTGCAGGCGCTGACTTCAAATCGTATAGATACTGTCTAATGCGTTTGCGATTAAATGCTGGAGCCGGCTAGAACAAATCCAACTTTTTTTCAAAGTTGTCTGCGATTATGTCTGCCCTAGTATCGATATGCCTGTTCCAATGAAGGCAGATTTAGCCTGCATTAAACGGTGGGGCTTTCAAGCACAAGCAAAATATTTTTTTGTCTGCTGTTCGTGCGACTCGGTGACACAACGACCTGTTATTCTTCAGATGACGGTATTTCACGTGGTCATCAACACTAAACAGTACAAGCATACGTAGGTGATATGCCACAACACAGTAAAAAACTCGATTTTATTTCAAAGAGGTTGTATCCTTTTTCTTTTTACAGCTCGCTGTGTCCTGTTGTTGATGAACCACAGTGTGAAGATTACCAGTCAGTGGTTCGAGTCCCGTCATCATCCTGTTGCACAGTACCCCAGTGCGTGTGCGACATCTCTCGCTGCCCAGCAGGTGTGACTGTTTGTCCGAGCGGTAAACATGTTCAGATCACGCGCGAGAACGAGTGCTGCGAACGCGCGACGTGCGTCTGCGACGCGTGCCCGGTGCCGACGATATGTGAAGAAGGATGGAGTGTCACTGAAGTGGTCGACGACTGTGACTGCGTCATAAGTATGTAAACATTAACCTCGACCCTGTACTCATTGCATGCAAATGACTGTGAGCGACAGCGTTAAAAGTTGCCTTGTGCTTTTTATGACAAAATCGAGGGTCGAACTTTGGATTTCAGTGTAATACCGTGATGATGTAACGCAACGAATACCGTAATGAACAATGACGTAAGGCCGAATACCGTAATGATGAAAGCAAGACTAGCATGCGGTCGTCCGCAACTCAATGTGTTGTGTGCTTCATTTTCGTAGTCAGTTAGCGTTAACTCTTCAGAAATAGGCGGTAAACTACTTTTGCGACGACTTTTAATATTTTGATCGACACATTTGTGTCACTCAAAAATGTACCAGTGTTTGCAGCCATGAAATTTAAACGTTCGGAATCACTTAATAGTTTTCGGGTGAAGTCCCTTCATCAAAACCGACTTTACTGAGCTAAGTGATTCACGTTTGTGCAGGTTTCATACATTGCAAGTTGCAACGTAGCTTGGGAGTTTGCGAAAATACAGATGAAGAAGCAATCACAGTGTAGCGCTGTTAATGTAACTGCTTTTTTGCATCGAATGGCTATGAGTTAAATTTAATCTTCTTTTAAGGAACATGTGCTCCGCCGCAACACTGTTTGTACAATGGCGAAGTCCACCAACCGTCCAGCACTTGGATGGAAGACGTTTGCTTAGAATGCACTTGCGCTTCAGTGCCCAACTGCTTTGGAGTTTATGAGACAGAGTGCACGTCCATTCAATGTGGAAAGTGCAGCGCGGGATACACGTATGTGCCCATACCCGGGGCCTGCTGCGGTGATTGCGTGCCGATTACGTGTCATTACAACGGCCAGCAGTATTCGGTAAGTTCCTAGTGAAGTGACGTATGTGGCATATAAATACTGAGACAAAACTGACACATCCCATAATACCTACTGCAAGCCAAACCTATTTCTTACTACCTGCTGTACTGGTTACCAGTGTGTGACGTGTCGACGGAGAAACTAACACGTGCCTTGCTCTGGTCTTCGACCATGCGCCAGCCATGATCTAAAGTTCCTTTTGATGCCTTGCTACAAATCCTTGTGGCCTGTTAAAAATCTGGAGTCCTACTTTGTCGCTGTTAACTGCAGTTCTTCAGAATCTGCGTATGAGCGCAACAGGTCTTCCTCGTATAATGCCAACGGTCTGACTGCATGGCTCCCGTCTGAAAGCGCAACTTCTTTAATCTAAATATCACAAATTTGCAGGTTGGTCAGAAATGGAGCCCAACAAACGACACTTGCAGTACGTGCTTCTGTCAAATGAATTCAGTCACCGGCGAGGTATACACGACATGCAATGCTGTTGGCTGCGAACCAATGGATCCTAACTGTCCAGCTGACAAGATCAGAACCACACTTGACGGTTGCTGCACATATTGTGAGAAGAGTAAGTATTTTTTATCAAACAAATATCTGTCTTTAAGAGTCCGTGAACGCGCCCTCACTTACTGCTTTTTTGCTAGCTCCAGTGAACGACGAATGCGCCCCAATGATAGAACACGCCGATTACCTTACTCTGGATGGTTGTACCAGCGACGAAATGGTCTCCATCAGTACTTGCGGTGGTTCTTGTATCAGCAAGTCGACGTACTCGTTAGAAACCAACAACTTCACCAAGCTCTGCAGCTGTTGCACCACTCTGGAAAGTGAAGAGCGTGAAGTGGTTCTCACCTGTCCCGACGGCGCGAAGAGAACGGTGCAGTACAAGTCGGCAACATCTTGCGGATGCCAATCCAGCAAGTGCGAGGACTTGCCTTAGTCTTTAAAGGATGACTTTGGAATCAGCACACTTCTGGACCTGGCATATTTACATTTCTAAAAGGATACATCATCAAGACACTTACAAACGGCAAACGTTCGAGAGTATTCGCTGTTATTTTCTGATCAGTTTGGTGTGCTGATTTTAACCGACGACCTTTAACCCTGACGACCTTTCTCTTTTTTTCTATTTCTATTTCTTCCTCGTTCCACTAGCGCTTATTCGTTTATGCAACCACGTGTTGTTTTTTGAATGCCAATTTGTTTGGGAGCTCGACTGCCATCCAGCGGCGTGGTAGCGATGGATTCTCCTGGAAATCTCTTTGTCATTGAAAGCGACCTGGTTGCGGCTGTGATCGGAGTGCAGCATGCTGCCAAAGAACGACTGCGTTCGCGAAGTGTGATGTCTTTATCAGGTTCTTACGTCACGTAACGCGTTCTCTGGCGTCAACTGGCGATAAGTGTGTTGTATCACTCTGTTTCCCAGCCTCATATGCAGTAGATTGTGCATCAACCAGCCACACGTTGGGGGACGTAGTGACTGCTTGATTGCACTGCTCATCACGGACTTTTCTGGTTGAACTAGTTGTAAGATTTGTGCATTAGCGCGTCGGTGTTTTTGTGCTGATGTAGTCTGTGGACGAGGAAATAAAGACCTGCATACAAACAGTTTGCTTTCTCCTGTCAGAAAAATTAGTCAAAGTGCAGAACAGTAGGCATTCTGAAGAAGGTCTTTCGTCACGGAGTGACCAGTTTTTACGAGGGCAGGGACAGGTACGAAGAAGCAGGGAGTGATAGTGTCATAACAGTGGGACAGGTCCTTTGATCAACAATCAGATCAGAGCTAAATGAAGTTTATTAACCTTAGACAACGTTTTTGAAAATGTGTGTTGAAATTCGCATTTGACTTTGAGACCCTCCCTTTAGCGACCGGTCTGTGTGAAAGGCAGCAGTTTGAAATTTTTCAAACAGCATACCTAAACCAACAAGCTCATCTGACAAAGCTGAGATCATTCAAGATCATGATTAGAAACATGTTTTACCGTTTGTAGAGCAGAAACCAGGCACCACTTTTAATCAAATGATGTGCCTTTTATTATTTTCAGAGGATACAGAAGAGTATTTATTTAAAGGCAAAATAGTGTATTTATTTAAAGGCAAAACCTTTCTAGCAAAGAATCAGTTACGTTGGTGATAACAGGCTCACGTGCGTCGGAAGGTTTTTTTCCAGTGAGGGGATCAAATTAATCAGCCAATTCCCTAGGGACTTATTAGGGAATTAATTAATTAATTTGCGTTTTCTTGGCCATAACTTTTGAACCAGAAACGCTGGAAAGCCGATCAAATCTAAAGACTCGTATTATAGCCCAGTTTCCACTAAAATCTTGACTCAAAAAATTGGCTCTTGGCGTTGGTGCCCAGGGGTCGATGACGTCATTCAAAAAACCCTAATCTTACCCTAATTACGACGCCACATACAAAAAACAAAAATCCAAAACTTCCCAACTTTTTTATAATCGAAACTACAAGACTTTCCGCATCTTTAGAGGGTTTGAACAGCACTCTATAGCGCAATCGCCTGGCGAGTTATGATGATGCAAACCTACGCAAATTCTGCAAGAAAAGCGGCGCACGCGGGACTTAAAAGGGGACTTTGTTAATGAGTTTTTCCAATATGTGTTCATTCCCACCAACCAATGCTGATGAAATAAGCCAAATAAAGTCATCTTTAAAATGCAACACAACATCACACTCATAAATAACTACTGCCAAATCTTTTAAATGATATAGACCAATATCCATACTTCCAACTCTCTCCAAAGTTTTTGAAAAACTTGTTTACAGCAGATTGTACCTACTCCTTCGTTACAAGTAATTGTATAGTGAGCCCCAGCAAAATGGCTCCCGCACTAACCATTTTATGCAATAAGGTCAGTATCGGTCAATACGTTAAAACGATCATGGTGTAACAACGCATAGCTTATTGTGCCTGGTTTTTATTAACATTTGATAGCTTAGGCAGGCATCATAGTAAACAACTGACAGCATAAAGTACGATATTGCCCCTAAAAATAAAAATGCAGTAGAAATAGATTCACTGCAGGCCTACTTTC
>JGI24158J21664_10010447_pt1 | contig 12378 bp, 8 predicted proteins | sample Ectturendosymbi3_FD_21664 | JGI IMG/M metagenome (IMG submission 21664) | reverse complement strand
CACAATCGAGTGAAATGTCCAGCCAGACCCGTTCATTTGAAAAACTGATATGTTTTCTAAAATTTGTTCAACCATTTCTATCCACAATTCGTCCAAGTTGGCCACCTCGAGGATAATCTCTGTTTTTGACTGAAAGTTTCTCACTTCAATAATAGATTGAGCATCTGCAGTTGGGAGCATTCGTTCCATTCTTGCTCTCAAAACAAGTCTTACCTTTGTCTGTGGTCTGAATTTTTCCAAAGCTTTTTGTTTGACGACCGACAAAAACGTCTTGGGATCAAACGTTTGATTTTTTGGTGTTTTGATTGTATGGTGTGTTGTGAATGCCTTCAAAGCTGATTTTTTACTTTCTTCAAACTTAATTGTTGTTTTGGAAACAAACTCATGGCTTTTTTCTTGAAGGTATCAAAAGCACTGTTGATTGGTCTTTTCACAGGTTCAGGAACAAATCGCAACAGCCAGTTGGCCCATCTTCTCAGTTTTTGTGTTACACCTTCTCTTCTTGGTGGAGGAGGAACATATTGTGTTGGTTGAAGTGGTTTTTGACTCATTTTCGGAATGTCTTCATCAGGCAAACTTCTTGTGGTTCCACTTCCCATTATTCTTGGAAGACGCTTTCTCAGGAGCGTATTCCGATCTTCTTTTCGAAGTTTTGAATAACCTCGAATATTATTCTGTTTTGCAATTTGTTGTAAGTATTTTAAAGTAATCATTTATCATAGGGTAAAATTTTTCTTTAACTCAATAAATTTGCAGACAACAACAAAAAGAAAAGAATTCACTTTTCTTTTTGACAGAAAAGTGAATTTTTCATTCAATTATTATTTTTTGTTATTCCAAGTTCTTCCGTTGTTATATCTTAAAAACAAACTTCCTTTCCCTGTCTTTTTTGAGGCTTCATTGATAGAATGGAAAATTGTTTCTTCACCTGTTGTAATGTCAACAAGTTTTGCTTTTCCTTTTCTTTGCTTTTTTTGCTCAGTTATCTTGCTTGCTCCAACAAACCTTTTTGTTTGATTATTTCAAGCATTTGTTTTCTGTTCATGTGTGCCAGACCTCTTGTGTTGGTATTCAGCAACAACACTTCAATCATTGCTGGTTCTTGTAATATTTTGGTCAATTGCCATTTACATTATGGTAAATTTTTCTTCAACTCAATATTCTATACGCATCTTCTGCCCATCGCTCCGGAAAATGAGACTTTTATCACTGATGACAACAGCGAAAGCTTCTGTGTTTGCTGCTACGTTTGCTGAAAACTGAGCCTTTATCTGAATGTCAGTTATAGTTTTTCAGTTTCTTGCTCTGTTTTGTCACATCAAAAACAAACATTGGGAACAGTTCCTTGTAATCTGATGGAGTAATGTTTGGAGAAGAAATCAACTCTTCAACAATGTAAAATTTTGTTTGGAATGCTGCGACATCTCCATAAACCCTGGAAAATTTTTGCTGAGTAAAGTTAGTGTCGTCGTAATCAATCTCAGGGTATCGGCGAGAGTTCAACATGACAAACATGTTGGTTTGATTACAGTGATCGAAAATTGATGGGTTGTGTAGTTGGTCTCCAGATTTATCTGTCTGAAATGTCACGATTATCCAGTGAGGTTTCTCCAGGCCTGATTTCACCGACAATCGCCATATGAAATTTCTCGTTTGTGGGACTGAGATCGAGTCGCGTTGAATCATTCGGTAACCGACTGGGAGACTTGATTTTGACTCTATTGTTTTGTATAGTGCAAGTTTTTCTTGATCATTTGGAAGCACATGAGGCATATACCAAGAAACCTTTGTTAAAACAATCTTTCCATCATCAGGTTCTGCAATTGCTGGGGGATTGTTTTCAGGACTTGCTGCTACTGCTCCAGTTTTGAAAATCGCGTCATTATCATTCTTTCTTACGAGAGTGAGTTGATGTTTAAAACCGTAAACGACTTTCTCATAGTCATCAAAGAACCCAAAGATGTGTTTCAGCGGAACTCTGAATGAACATGTTCTGTTCGGGTCTTGCTTTTGAATAATATACTTTTGTCGAACTCCAAAACCTACATTATTTTCAAGATGAGCTGTTGCGCCAGCGTCTTAATACCACAATTGGTTCAGGCCTGTGCTTTTTTGAAAATCATTTGGAAATTTCAATAACCCAAGCATCTTTGTTGCTTGTCCAGGGTGAAACAGACTTTCAATCTCTTGTCCTGAAAGTTGGTATTTTATGTTGTTGAAAAGATGCATCATGCCATTGTTTGTTAGTGTGATGACGTCAGCAGCAGCGTAAACAGCGCCGTCAGCGTTTTTAACCAACTTACCGTCAAAAACCAGATAACTTTCACTCGGATGTGTGAACAAGTCTTGCGTTTCAATATTTATCCTAATTTCCTCAGGTCTGTTAAGGTCAGTGGCAGTGATTGGCTCGTAACTGTGATATTCGTATCGTTCGATCGATTCATCAATTTCAGGTTTTTCAGTAATATTGAGTATCTCCATTTATTATAGGCGTTTTTTTGTTTTCACTTTAAAAATCTGGTATAACTCAATACCCTATTGAAATATTTGAGTTGTTCAATTTCACTTTTTAGTTCATCGATATTGCTTTTGAGAGCTTCAAGCTTTTCAAAAACATCCTTTATTTGCTCAGAATTGTTCATTTATTCAACCGCCTGACAAGGTCGTGAATCTTGATTGCGCGCTGCCCCGACCCAGCTATCAAGTTGTTCAAATTTGGTGTCACCTGCTGTGCCTTCTGTGGTGTTGCTCCTTGAGGTGCAAGCGGAGGTGTTGAAGACACAAGTTTTGATAAAATTTGTTGTGATTGGGGAGTCAACTTTGATGTCGCAAAGTTAGTAGCTTTTTGTCCTGCCTTTTGCCTAGCACTTCGAACAATATTCAAAGCTGTGTCAACAATCTGCTTTTTACTGATAAATCCTGACAAAAAGTCTTTGAGCTTTGAAAAAATTCCAGAGTCGCCGACTGGGTTATTTCGTTTATATCCTCTTCTTATAACTATCATTTATTTAATGTCAGCATTAAGTTTTTGTACGCATCATGAGACATAATATTTTGCCTCAAAAGTTCATCACAAATGCTGACAATTTCGTTTCGAAAACCTGTGTTTCTTGCTTGTTTCGAAGCCACCAACAATTCCAACCGTTCACACAAGGCATTCGGGTCAGATGGGAGGATGATACCCTGTCCAAGAGTTTCAAGTTCTTCTAGTCATTGACGCTTTTTTCATCATGTAATGGTATTATGATATTTCTATATTTTTTACTACTAGGCTCTTTTATCTTTAGTTTTCCCATTTTTATTCAATTCAACCGTCGCGCCTGTTTTTTCTAGTAATTTCAGATAGTTGTTTTTGTCTTCTTTGTAATTTTTTTAAAGATTGTTTTTTCCATTGAAATCAACTCCAAAAGACCTGGTGTTCCTCTGTAATTTTTACCACCAATTTTTAAATTGTCTCCTTCAAATTTTCCCTCTGAATTACCATTAAAAAATCTTTGCCTTTGTTTTTAAGCCCATATGTTTTATCACCATACTCCTCACCATATGATTTAATCAGATGCGTTCCAATAGTTGGTCCTATATTAATTGGAAGAGGAAGTTCAGGAAGTGCTTCAACCTGTGATCCTCAGGGTATTACTTGCAGCGCTGGTGAATTTTCGATTGCTTCCTGAAGAGGTTCAAGTTTGGAAATAATATCCTCCGACGACTTTTGTTGTTGTTCTGTAATTGGTTTAAAGATTTTTCTAAAATCTTCATAAAGTGATTGTTTATCCAATCGTTCTGAGCGAAAATCATCTTGGATTTTTTTCCTGGTTTTGAGATATTCAGCGACAATTTTGTCACGTTTTGACGGATCTTTAATTTTTAAGAAGCTCATTTATTGTATGTTCAATTTTTTGGACATGTTTTGGAAAATTTTAGACATGTTTTGGACTTCTTTTGGAAATATTTGGACTTATTTTGGACCTAGCCTTGACAAATAGATACTTTTCTATACATCTTTGGATCAAGGTTAATAATTTTTTGTAATTTTTTAACTTGCTCTGGTGTGAGCTTGTCTTTCAGAAACGCAGTGGCTGTTGAGCTTTTTATTCCAAGATCATTCAGCATTTTATATTAAAGTTTAATAGGATCTTTGTTGTCAATCGAAGAGTTGAAACTTTATGGATAGCCCTTCCATTTCACCAATGACCTTGTTTTGCCTTTCTTCAAAATCTTCTCAATTCTGTAAACTTCTTGTGATGTCTTCTGAAGCTCTTGCTCGTAGAAAGTCCCTTAGATTTCTTCATCATTGTAGTCAGTTCTTTTATAAGTAACTGGGTTGGTTCTTTGAATTTTTGCAACGGTGAACACTTCTTCTGTCCAGTTTGGGCGAACCCTTTCTCAAAGAGTCCTTTCTTCTTGAGAATTCGGACTTTATCTCCAGTTTTGAATTTTGCTCTCATGGGTCGTCTTGTTAAGTCTGGATAGAGGTTTATGTAAACTTTCACTTCATTCTCTTTCTTGCTCGCTTCGACAGGTGTCATTTTTATTCTAGAGTGCCTCGTGTTGTATCTCTCAACAAAGTCGTCAAGAACGTCAATATATTTATTGGTATTGTTTTCTGAGAAATACTTGAACATTTTTTCTTTCATCATTCGGTTCCAACGTTCGGCCGCGGAAGATTTCTCCTCATTTTCAGTAGAGTAAAGCTCTACGCCCAACTCCTTCACATGTTTGATGTAAAACTCTCGGCCTTTGTCTGTCCAAAGCTTTTCCGGTTTTCGCTTTGATTTTTTGAAAATCTTCTTGAACGCGTCTGCCACAGATTTTCCAGTTTTGTCTCTGAGCGGAAGCAAATAACCATATTTTGAATACACGTCAATCACTGTGAGAAGATACCTGACCCCGCGGTTGAACTTTGAAAATGCTTGCATTTCAACGAGGTCTGCAGTCCAAATTTTATCAATTCCATTCACATACACTTTTCGTTTTGGAACATTTTTGATGACAGGTTTGTGAAGTTCATAGGCTAGCTGGTCAGTCCAAATTGTGCCGTTATTTTAAAACCCCATCCGAAGCGCTTTTTAGTCCCAATAATCGTAGAAACAACACCTCTCTCCATCCTTTTTCGAGGTGTGGGGTTATAAATACCATTAACCCCCCCTTAAAATATAACGTCACAATTTGCAATCACCCCTTTGCAGTTGCAGTTACAAATTTCTATCTATTTTGTGTCTGCCTAAACAAAAATTTCATGTGTTTTATAGATTTGATTTGTGCACGTTGTGGCAAGACCAATATTCTATTCATAAAACGTCGAAAATACTGCACACATTGCTAAGCAAAGATTAACCAGCAAGTGTTTTCTACTTTGTTGAAGACCGAAACGAATGAATTACGTTGAGCAAATGTTACCCATGACTGACTGCGGTTATAGTCCTGTACATGGATTTACCGTAGTGGTCGCTTTGCAATATTGAAGCAAAAACAAATCATACGAACTTTTTGCAATATAGTCTATCCGCAAGAGCGATTTCACAATACCGCACAGAAAACAAGTATGGCGTGCAAATGCAACACAGGACGGTAAATAACTCCTTTTGTGAAACGTTTAAATGATGGTGTCTGCATAGGCTGTTAGATGAAATGAATTTTTCTAAAAACTGTTTCCTTCGAGATCGGAGCGTGGCTTACGGGAGGTTTCACTTTTTTGTTGTGATCTGTGCGTAGTAAACACCGAACCGTAGACCACAAAAATGAAACAATCAGAGTGGACTTTTGAGGTCCACAACTGCGTATGTCTTTCGCAGAGGTTACGGCGTTTCAACAAACTGTTGCAACTACCGAATGGTTATAAGTCAGCGACACTCAACGAAAACACTCACTGGTCTGCAAAATAAAATAAAACATCCTACTACAGAAAACAAACGAATCGCTGGAATTGTTGGGTCACATGGAACAGTTTTGTTATGGTCTGTTATGAACATGGTCTGTTATGAAAGTGGTGTGTTTTAAATGGTCTGTTATTAGTGGTCAGTTATGAACGGGTCTGTTTTGAATGGGAACGATTTTGAGGCATTGCTATGTTTTTATGAGTCACGACTTTCAAAATGTTTACTGTAATTGGGTTCAGCGCAAAAGCCCCCTCATACTGAAAGTGGCGGTGGCAATTGCATATGTTGCAACAATTTTGACCTCAAAAATAAAAATGTAAATTATAGGAGATGATTCTGAAGTTTGCAGGATGAGTGGAAAGCTTAATTAATATTGCACCTCAAGATAGAGATGGAAGGATAGATGAAGCCCGCTTTTAAGTTCAGGTATTCCAGAGCTAGCCTATGTTGATTTGCCAGAAATTGAGAATGAAACTTTGGAACGCTTGCCAAACAGCTAAAAAAACCTGCACAGAATCGGGCGTCGAAATCTAAACGTTTTTGGTCCAGTAGATGGAGTTGGAGTCAATAAATTTTATTTAATGAGTTGTGGCTACATTGACAGTACAACAATATAGTTTGCCATTAGCTGTAAATCCAACAAAGATTGACAGACTATCGTAAATATGCTACAAAAACAATTAACCCATCAGCAATATCGACAAAAATTTCCTCATTGGTTTCAAGAGAAAACTATTGCAAATGGAATAGAAGCATTTTGGCCTCAACACCTTTACTTTCGGGTATGACCGCGTGTAGCATGCATATCAAAACGAATCGTGTGACATCACAAAACTACTGACTCCCCCACTCCCCCCTTGTCACAATTTGTCACAAATCAGGTGACCCCCTCCCCCCGTTAGGGTGTGACGTCATTTATGTACAACCCCCGTGTAAACAGTTACATCACTGCAGTGTACAACGCCACCGCTCGATTCGCAAAAACTAGATACGGAAGGAGTGCACAAGCGGTAAATCTTTCCCGCCAAGTGGAAAATTCTTGCGCTGATTCCTTGCTTAACCCGCGTCTAGAATTTGTTTTTGTGGGCACTCTCTAATTTGAAAGGAAATTTTTTACTACATTAGAGTTGTACATAACTTATAAGCAAGGCCGGCACTACCATTAGGCGAACCAGGTGGCTGCCTAGGGCGCTGAGTCAAAGGGGTCCCAAAACGGACACAAAATGCAATTGTGTTCAAAAGTGACGAAGATACACCAAGTGAAAGTGAATGAACATGATGAAAGTGAATAGAACACACGCTCACACAGTTTATGAGAAGATAAAGATACTACACCATTTCAGGTTTGGTGCAGAAGGATTATTCTTATCAATTTTAATTTAATATATACGATGCATAAGCTATGTAGCAATTTGAAATAAATTGTATTCATCTAATAAACGTTTCTCGTGCTAAACAAATGTCCTTTTTTCCATAATGTATAAAACGTGACGATATATAAAACAGGGCTGCGGAGCCGGAGCGGGAGCTGGAACCCGGAGCCCCGGAGTCAGTCATTTTTGGTAAAGCCGGAGCTGTTTTTAAAATTTAGCTGTTGCCGGAGCTGGAGCTGGTAGTTAATTTAGCAGATCCGGTTCCAGATCTTCCTGAAATGCATCATCCACCACTACTTGCTGACTGCGCTGAAAAACAAGGCTCTCTAAACTGGCTCACAGCACCTAACCATCGTCAATTATGAATTATGACTAAAGAACAGCTCTCATTGATATATGCAACTGGCTAGTCGACACGCTTGCCCGCATGCCGACTGCATTGGGAGTTGCACCGAGATTGTTTACGCCGGTCAGTGGTAGCTGACTAGCTGTTAGTGATATTAATGAAACAAATACTGAGTTATGATTCGCGGTATATATAATACTAACATGTGTAGCATGAGTTTGCTTATGTCTGCAACTCGATATGCGATTTGCTGAGATAACGTACAACACACAATTAACAATGCATTCCTTGATGCAAGAAGTAGTGTGATACTGCAGAGGGCTGAAAAAAAATTTTCAGTTTCACATTTATTGAACTAACATGCTGCATTGCTTTGCAACCAGAGCGCTGCTGTTTGGATTTTCATCCCAAGTTTAGTTGGTTGAAAAATTTTGAAACTAGAGCAAAGTCCGTGGTCAAAGTTTGCAACCTGAGCATTTATGGTTGCAAAACTTTGCCACCAATATGGCGGTAGATGCAAAATTGTGCAACCTGATGGCTGCTAGTTACATAATTCTGCAACTAACACGATGTTGGTTGCAAAATTTTGCAACCCCGTGATTGATGTTTATAATAGGCAAGGTTTTGCGTGTTATAACTACATAGATGTATCCAGGTGTTTAGCACATTAATTTGTATCAGTTCATTGTTTTTTCAGTGATGGTTACCTACCCAGCAACGTCAAATTATTTTTTTTCCCATCGATTGTTAACAAACCTTTGCTTGCCCGGGACAGGGACGAAAATACGAAATGCAAATCTCATTTTTGTGAATTAGGAAGAGACGTAATATTTTTATTTTACTAAGAATCGCATTTCTAATAAGCAGGATTTTATGCAAAATAATAGTCACACTGTTTCATGATCGTCCGCACTTACATGAAGTATTTGTATAACGCTTACGTTACCTAAACCTCACGTAAATGTTTAAACTCTTGTTTCATTTGGTTAAGATAGGGCTATTTGTGAATTAAATTTTAATAAGTAGCAGACTATACTGTTTTTTTCTTACAAGCTTTCATGACTAACTGCACCTCATTTTATTAGTTAAGCAAAAAATCAAAATTACGCTACAGCGAACTTACAATGGAGTTAACTACAGGCTAGATTGGACGGCTGAATCGCAGCGTAAATTCAAAAACAGCAGTCAGCAAACCTAACCTTAAAACGTAGCTAACATGTCAAGTAGGCTAAAAATGAAGTGCGCTAGATTACCTCTTAGATTATGCTAAAAATGGCTACTAGTTAGCTTTAGACCTTCCAGTAAGATTTTTTGCACAAAATTGCAGCTCTGCACGAAATCATTTGCTTTTTTCTCGACACATATTCTGCTGTTTCAAATAAATTTTTTTCAACCTATTGTACAGAATTTCTAAAATCGCGTTACCGCTGTATAGTCGCGTTTCGTACAAAAAATGGATGAAACAGAGAAGTTTGTCATTCACTCATGGAAAACTTTACATTTCTCGATGTGACGTTGAAAAACATTATCCTCGGATTTCGCAGACCCTCGGATTTCGCCGCGACCGCCTATTTTGATCAAATTAATTAGTTGTGCAGCATCAGCGAAGCATGGCAACTGTCAGTGTGCGAATGATAATCTGATATTTGGTCCTGGGTCATGTTCCTGATTCTCAAGCATTGCACGTTTTATCCAATTAGTTGGCAGTAACACATTTACTTATACCTTCGTCCTCTACACAATAGCAGTGCGGATGAAATCAGTGAATACGAGTTAAGTTTCAAGGTGGTTAGTAGGCTCAATTGCTTGAGCTTTTTGTTAAGGTGGTTACAGAACATTCAAACAACCTCCATTTGAGACTGTATCATCTTCAAAGTCTAGTGCGTTTTGCGACAGTGTTGCATAGCCGATGTGTGGAGACTGCAGGCCGGGAAAATGCACTTTTCCATTTTTCTTGCTATTCAAAATCCTGGACACATACCGTTATCAATAAGATCGACTACAAAACTCACAGATAACAATTGCTTTAACCAATTATTATCAGCGTTCAGCAAAGACTTTAATTGTACTTATTTTAGACGAGAGCTTTCTTTTCTGTGAACACGAATAAGACATTTTTGCAAAAGTGGGAGATATATTTTGCAAAAGTCATAGATAAAAGGCATGTACATCGTTTTGAAACAAGTTTCACTGTTCTTGGAAAGCGCAAGTAGGGTCCATGAAATCAAGAAAAAAGAATTGCCATACGAAGTAACTCAATCGCAATGCCACAGCACTGAAACTAACTTTAATGTGTAAGTACCTTGCTTTCAAAGAGGCCACCAACAGCAACTGCAATGTGCAAGTACTACCCAGACAACAATTACACGTCGTTATAACGTTGAATCAATGTATGTACGCCACGATAGGTAATGTAGCAATGCAACGTTATTCCAACTTATGTTATCCAGACTCGTTTTAACATGGAATCCACGTGGCTATGTAACGGTGCCCCACGTGGCTTTGACAGTTTTTCAACGTAACTGCCACTCCGCTTTGCAGCATTACTGCAACTGTCATTCTCTAACTTCTACTTCACTACCACGTAGCTTCACTATAGTGGAAACATTGCTTAATCACCACCCTGAGGCATTTTTTCAACTGTAGGTCGTTGGACATCCTGTGAAGCCATACATTTTTTATATGCACATTGGTTACCTCAGCTCTCACATAAACGTTTATTACCTGACGACAGTGGTGTAGCCAGCCAATAATGTTTGACTTAAAGCGAACAAGTTTTTTTGCTTAGGACGCTGCTTCTAAAACCACAAAATGACTAGTTGTGCAAACATTTGGAGAGGTCATTGCCCCCTCTAGCGACGCCTATGCTCAACGCTGTTTCAAATTTCTTCAACTATGAAAGAGTTATTTGTGTGCTTTATTCTGAAAGAAAAAAAACAAGAAACAGATCATATTAAACACAAAATTTCTTAAAGAAAAATGCAAAGATGAAAAAAGACCCTGTTTTCTTTTTTTACAGAAAACAATTCGTGATCTGGGTTATTTTTTCCATTTTCTGAAAAATATAAATTTTGTGCAATCAAGTTTGCCAATTCAGAGGAAAAATAAAGAATTTAATTTCTCACGTTAAAGAGACAGTATGTCCAAATTTGCACTCCATATATATAGAAAACCTTTCTGTTAGAGTGCATGAGCTAAATCAAGGCCAAGTAAAAAATAAAGCATATCAGCATAGGAAAAAAAAGAGTTTGTTGATACTACTAAATGATTTCCCAGGGCAGCAAAATGTGCATGCGACAATATGTCGTATTTTGCTTGGTGTATACTGTTGGAGAAAGTATAAATGAAAATATGCCAGGGGTGGATCCATCAGGTGGCGTTGGAAGATAATTTTGCAAAGGTGGTGGGAGTAATTTTCAATGGTTGCAGAACAGCAACGTGACAATACAGAATGATAAAAAACACTTGTGTGTATGAACCACTGTTGAAAAGCAATAGGCGAGCAATAATTTTGAGCAACATTTGCTTTCAGAGACAACCATTTTCCATTGTTTCCATCCATCAAACACTGCTGTATCACCAACCACTTCTGGAAATACAGATGACCAGTGTCTACTTTCTTTATATTATGAGCTATACATAGGCGCGTCAAATATGAGCTGTACATAGTACATGCCAATTTGTTCATTTCAGAATTAATACCTTATTTCTGATACGTCTGAGTGTATCTCTTGCACTAAATGCTATATATATTGCCAGATATAATGAACTTGTCAACTTTGACAATTTATTGATGACACTGATTGTACAAAATGCGAGTATAGAACTGAACAGTTTACAATAAACTTTTTATATCTGATAGCCTACACAGAGAGTACTGTAATGTAAACCTACCTGGTAACTGGTATGATAGGTACATCACTGATTTAATGTATTACCCATGAATGCACAAATGCACTACACGTGAATTTGCAACAATGGTTTCAACCTAACGGCATATCAACTGTCAAAAAAACAAATACTGTAGCAAATATTCTATTCAAGTGAAGAAGGCTGGTTCCAGTAGACAGTTATGGACAGAGTTAGATAGGCAATGAAGCTGGTGCTTGGAGGTTGGGCCATAACTATCTACCAGTTTAAGAGATAGATGAGTGACACCTTCAAGTCACACATTGGAGGCCCTAAGCCAGCGAAATTAATAAAAGCACCAAAAATCCCAAGCTGATTCCTGGTGATAAAACGAATCTGCAATTTCCACTTTCCCGAATGTTGGAAAGCATTTCTTTTTACAGAATATTTCAACTTATTTAGTAACTTGTTTTAGTAAGTATAATTCTGACATTTAATGCACGTACAACTTCCGTGTGGAAAACTATCAATAGGGTGAATGTTCAACAATAAGCAAAACATTTCCAATACATCTTACCAAATTTTGGAGAATATTTAAACGTGTTTGTGATGTAACTTTCTACGTCTCTTGAGACTGCACTGGAAGTTGCATCAACATGCACCTGAAAAAAATGAACAAAATTTGCCTAAGTGTTTGGTTAGTAAAATTCACTCCCGTACTAAATAATTATTTTTTCATCCTCAGAACCAGGGATGCAGAGCTGGAGCGTCAACAATTGCGGGTGGCTGTAGTCAGAGCTCTAAATTCATAGATGGTGGAGCCGTTAAGCTTTATGTAAGTACTCACCTTGATTTGTTTCGTAGTCGAATCAGGAATCAAGTGAAGAAACAGCCACCACACCGTTATTTATACTTGCCTGACATGGAAATTTTC
>JGI24158J21664_10010445_pt1 | contig 12379 bp, 11 predicted proteins | sample Ectturendosymbi3_FD_21664 | JGI IMG/M metagenome (IMG submission 21664) | reverse complement strand
AAATAAGCATTTTTGGCAAAACCGGAAATTAGATTAGAATTAAAATTAGAGCGTTGAAGCTTTTAGCAAACTAGATTAAATTAGAATTACCGTCATTGCGCTCTAATTCATCGAATTAGAAAACCAGAACAACCTAATTGTTGAAGTCTGCTTGGTCGAAGTCTACACAGCACAGGTTCACCATCCACTGCACCCGGTTAAGCGGCGCTGTGGATTACTATTCAATCGTAAAACAATCAACATACTGAGTACAACAAAGGTCAAGTAGCGCAATAAATTCAACCTCATCACACAGAACGACAAGGCCGTTGTTACTCGACCCATTACATTGATGTTGAACCCCATCTCTTTGGAAACAAAACCTGTTGTGCCGGTTCGCCTTCTTTACTTTATTGCTTACTTTTAACGTGATTTTGCAGACTGTAGAGCAATGGATATAGTTGCTTCCTTGTTTAAAATCATTACTTCCTTCCTTTGCTGAACACCTAAGGTGATGTTGCGAAGCCATTGAAATGTCGCAAAGCCCGTGCAAGCGTTATTTTACACTTTTGAATAAATCCTCGCCAATCTGAACATACCCATTGTCTTGTGTAATATTGAAGGAAAAAATACGCAATACCAACATGGAAACGAAGTGTTTGTTCGAGAAAGACGTCTGAAAATTTATCAGAAAACGCAATCTAGTGCTGTTGTTTCTGTGATACTTGTAATCCAATTTCGATCCAAATTGACTTGGTCCATTCTGTGGTTAGGCATGTTCATTTGTCCAATCGAGAAGTTTCATAATAAATTGTACTGACAAACATGTTACTGACAACCACAGAATGAAGTAGTCTCAAAGCCCATGGATAGCAGGAAACAAATAAGTTGACATATTCAGAGTCGGGAAGAAGCAGACAAAACAAGAATCCTTACGGTGAAACTACTCTAAACATTATGAGCCAAACTTTTCTGGATTTGGATCGATTCTGCAGGATATTCCTGTCCTCAATTAGATGAAAACAAACCCACTCCATACCTGGAATAGTAGCGGTTCCTTATCTTGAACGCAGTCATGGGTCGCAGTAGTTCTGCCGACGGCCCGTAGCCAGGGTCCGGTCCCATGTTTTCTCTGCAAGCAAACATTAGCCTTCGTCACAAACGGCAAAACATTTCTAAAGAACAGATGTCAGATTCAAACACAGAGGTCAGTTTAAGCAGTTACTTTTAAGGTGTTTTAGGGACCCGATTCGGGTCCCTAGAATTTCAAATCGGGTCCATAGAATCAGAGAAAATTATCATCGGGTCCTTAAAATCAGAGAAAATCGGGTCTCTAGAATCAGAGAAATCGGGGTCTCTACAGATCCATACCAGGTACGTAACATTTTCCTTTTAAAAAAAACTGCTTTAAGCAAAGAACTGGCATTTACAGATCTACCTGGTCCCAGTCGAACGCAAGATTGCCCGTAGTCACCGAACTACGGAACAATTTTTCGTTTTGAACAGCTACAGTGCATTCGCTGCTTACATGGCGTCACAACTCACGAAACAAGAATGAACAGACGCCTGTTTTGATCAGGTGGAAAATAAATATTTTCATCGCTGAAACGAAAACAATGAACAAGAAAAACGCGCAGAACTCAAGTTCTTGCATTGTGACGCAGTGACAGCAACTGATAACAACGAAGAGCATTGCGAGGAAGCTTCATTAAGTATCACTCTCTAGCACTATCGCTCGGCTATCAGCAACAGCAGTAAAAACAAACAGTTCAGCAACAACTGCAGTAAGTGGCCTTGCTGCTGCATTATTGCAACCAGCTTCAAGAAAGCATTCTTTTCATGATGAGGGCAAATCAGGGATTTTTCGAGAATTTTTTTTTTTCACTGAGGCATTTCGGTAATTTGTCCCATAGTAGTATTAAAACTCGCGGTAACATTATTCACTAGACTAGCTTTTTGGGCATTATGACCGAATTGACTTAATTTTTTTCGTTCATTTCAAAAAGATCCGTCTAGGACCGAAAAAAGTTCCGAATAGACTCAATGCAATAAACGACAATTGTCATTCAAAGGGATAACTGCAGTGCTCGGGCAGCATTTTGGCCATTTTTGCACAAAAACTAATCGTTCCTTTGCAACAAATCTTGACGTGACGGAGAAAACCGAGTTTATTTTGCGATTGAGCAACCCGGAAATATGGAAAAATAATTCACAAATCTGAAACAACCCGCAAAACGTAGGTAAAATTGAGGAAATGATTAAAATCGCTTTGCAATGCGCACAAAACTTACTCTTGCTCTCTTTCTTCTTCGGCAAGTTTATCTCTTTCTGCTGTGGAAAGGTTAAGACCACTTCCGCGAGCCAAGTCCACCAGGTACAGAAACAATGTTGCGATCAATGCAACTGAACGAAAAAAAACACTATCTCATTTCCAGTCCACTGACCATTGAAGCGGAGCAGACCGATGACGTAACATTGACCGACGGATGTCAGGGGTCCTCAACCTTTTTTCTCCCGTTTACCCCTTGCCAGCTTCCTAATATAGTGGACACATTGGTGCTTNANTGTTTTGTGCATCCTTGCTGCGTAATTCCCAGTAATATTCNATTCGTGANTCAACGCGATGTACTTGTTTGCGAACAGTCCGACCGTCGACATGATAGCCTGCAAACCTGCATAACTGCACTCGGTCGCTGTTTCCTGTGGCGCATTCGAACGCCCAACGCTTTTGTTTGTAGTCATTCTATTCTGATTCTACATCGAACAGTTATGTTACATGTTTCTGACTTCACGCTCAAGTGTATTGGAGTTTATTGTTGTATATCTGAATATAATCGAAAGAAGCACTCAACTTAGAGTACTACCGGAGAGTTATTAGCGGACAAAGTGGTGAGAGCCTTTTAATTTGCCTTGCTTTGGCTTGGCAACTTCAAGACGACAGGTTGGTTAGTTGGGAGACCGACCTGTGCTCCTGCAACAACTAGGTTGACCCCTCAACTAGTAGGGACCTCTGCAATAACCAACAACCTCAGCCCCCCACACTAACATAAAATTTATCCCCTGTTGTTTTCTTTAGCGCTGTAGAAAAAAACAAAAGTTTTGTAACTTCAGCATCATTAAATTCACTCCCAGGATAGGTACAATGTAACCCCAGGGGGTAAATTTACCCCCGGTTGAGAACCCCTGATTTAAGTGATGGACAACACAACGATTTAGAGCTAACGGAANGGAGANGCGAATTCGCATCTGCTTCTGCCAAAAATCAGCAACCCACAGTCATTATACCGTCGCGCTCAATTTTTTTGTTTCTTTTTTTTTCAGTGGAACATCCAGCGACGCATGCGAACTTACTGCAAACGCAAGCGGCGAAGAATATCTCGAGCATGAAGTATCCCTTTTCATCCAGGATTTCACCTGACACCATTGATATAACAGCAAGGCCGAGGTTCTGGATTGACTGCATGCTGTCGAATACATGAGGTTTCAAAGAGAAACTAACAACCACTGACATAAAACTTCTCCTTTCATTTTCAAAACTTTAAAAAATAGCTACAGTAAAAACATAGATTCCAGAACTATTTCAACAAACTGGCATACAAAGCCTTGAGTTTCAACACCAAGAATTAACAAACCCATCTTGAAACTACGCACGAAATAAGAGTTTGAAAACACTTTGGAAATTCAAAAAAAAACACGGTGCAAACACGACTCACAATCCATAGGCGGTGGCCAGTCGATGTTGAGGAACCAGGAAGGCGACCATCGGCCAGAGGGCGCATGCGAGCAAAGAGTATGCTACTCCCATAATGCACTGCAAGAAAATGAAGCGAAATAACACCAGACTAAAAATTTGGTCAATTTTCAAGATTGATTTAGTTTTTTTTTTGGAAAAATGAGTACAGTATATTTTTGTGAATACTTTCCTGGAGTGGATGATAGTTTTATTTTAATACAATACAATGTCCTTCATAAATCCACAGATAATAAATCCAACCGGCTTCTTAAATTTCCTTTTCCGTCGAGAAGGAAGCTTTTGTCTAATGCGTAGATGCATGACATTTTATGCACATTATTGTGATGGTTATTTAATTATTGTGCTGGTTATTTAGCAGCAGCATTTTTTTATTTTCGTGCGATTCGGCAATGAATGAACCAGTTTGATTCCATGCCATTCACTGAATCTTATTCTAGGCCAGTGGTTCTTAAACCTGGGTTCGACAAAGGTCATCTGAAACATGATTCAAAACGCAGTTATATCACTGCAAGCCAATCATGGTCACCTTTGCAGGTCATCTGAAAAATGCAACCCATTTTTCCTTTCTGTTATATTGGGAAAAATTGGGTAAGGGTTCGGCGTGTTTGTAAAGGTTAAGAACCACTGCTCTAGGCCAGTGGTTCCCAAACTTGTTAGAGCCGTTACCCAAATCAAGGTAGCGATTATGTCAGATTACCCTCAATATTTCGCAGTTTTCGCTCATAATACAGAACACTGTGATATTGGTTCAACTTTACCCCCCGAAGAATCGCATAGTACCCCCAGGGGGTAATTTACCCCCAGTTTGGGAACCATTCTTCTAAGCTATGATGTCGTCTTTCATTACGCAAACACACGAATGTGAACCACACATTAAACTGGAATCCTAAGATTCCGAATATTTTTCTTGTACAAAGTCTAGTACCTAGAAAAGAAAATGTCAGTACCGGCTGTTAATGCACCATGCTGCCGCGATGAGTCGCAATGCTTTGACTGTTTGACAACTGTGGCATATGGTATAGCCAAGCACGCAGTAATCACGTTGGCGGCGAAAGCACAGTGGTGGTCCCCGCGTCACAATCAAAGGGTTTGGTGTTCGAGCGACGACCATAACCTCGAACAGTGACTCTCAACCTATCTATCGCTTCTTGGGCATCTCAACCCCTACATCTAGCAAACTCAGGTTTCGGTTTGCCCCCCCCATACCAAATACATAAATATGCATACAACCCAGGTCTGCCAATCCCGCTGAAAAACACGCAAAAGATTCTGCGCAGCAAACAATCGTTAATTTCGCGCAGTAAAGTTGCCAGTCCTATTGTATTTCCAAGCTCTCTTGTCAAACGACTATTATACGGAGAATCAAGAAAAACAGTAGGGCAGTAACTCTCTCCGCCCTGTGCCAAGCAGGGATGACACTTACCATCGGCACCCACGGATTGATGAACGTGAGACCCAACAGACCGTGACATCCAAGTGTTGTGACGACAGCGATAAGCACCCAATAGACATTGTATCCAAACCTGTCGACGATGAATCCCAGCACCGGTGAGCATGGCGCAGAAAGGATGTAGACAATGCTGTAGATGACACAACAACGTTTGAAATGACGCAACAATCCTGCAAGTGATATGACAATGTTGCAAGTGTTACGGCAATGCTGCAAATGATATGACATTGCTGCAAATGATGCAGAAATGAGGCTAAAAGCAAAAATATTACCTAAATGAAACTCAACAAAAATCTCCAATCAAGACCCACGAAAATGATTTTATAAGAGGAAAAGAAAAGGCTTCCATCTTAAAGAACCTGTGGTCGTTGATAACTGTATTGTACAAGAAAACAAAAAACTTACATCAAAATTTACAAGACGTTTGAAAACGTCATACGATTATAAATCGAACTTTTGGTCAATCAAATTCGAGATTTTCTTTATGAAATTGTGAACATCAGCTCCCAGCGGGGTTGTTGTAAAAAAAACGACCCAAAAACCCAAAAACCTCCACCCTGGCTGCTTTCAAAAAAGCCCACTTCAAAAAAACAAGAAAACTCACAAAAAAAACATTCATTACTTTTCCTTTGAAAAATCTACTAATACGTAAAAAAATAAGCAGGACTCTTGTACAGTTAACTGTCATTTTTTTTTTTTAAACATAGCGAACAGGAACAAAATTTAAAGGACTTGAAAAATAGAGAACAAATCGAACAGTTTGAGTAAATTCTAATGGTTATCGTCTTCAGCTCTGCACACTCGGTAAATTTTAAACAATTTTTCTGCATTCTCTACATCTGAACTTTTTCTAATTTTGGACCATAGCGAATCATATGTTGAAAAAATGCACTCTATACATGAACTAGCAGGGCACGCACATAAACTTGACGTGAAACTGCAGAATTTGTGTGGGAGTGGTTTTTCTCTGTTTACTGTGCGCATGGTTGCCAAGCCGTATATACCACTTAGGAGTGAATTGACCAACAACACTTTGCGAAAACCAATATGGGGTACATTTCTTTACCCTCAATTTTGAATGCCACAATGCGTACAACAAGTTATTATTTTATAATTCCGAAAACAGTGATAATGCATGATGGAATAAAAACAACTCAGAAATGGGATTTTTCCGTTTTCATTAAAAAGGAACAAAATCTTGTTTCCTTGAAACAACCAAAAAACGGGTTTAAAAAAACAAAAAAATCAGACGGGTTGTTTTTTTTCATCCCGGTTTTTCTCAACCCTGGCTTCCAGACATTAAAAGCGGGCACAAGCATGATTTTAATTTTGGACATTAGAATCAGAACTTTGTGCCAACCACAAGTCCACAGTAAATCTCTTCAAGCCACCACTTGTTTATTGATGCATTTTGAAGCAAAACAGATGAACAGCTTCGTCGGGTCTATTGCACCACACCCTGTTTTTTTCGCTGAAACATTTCGGTCTTTTTCACTGAGACATTTTGGTCAGTGAAACATTTCGGTCATTTGTCTCGCAGTTGTATGAAAACTCGTCATAACAGTGTTTTTAGCCTGTGTTTTCAGACATTCTGACCGAAATCACTTAATTTTCTTCGGTCATTTCAAGAACGTTTCGGTTTATGACCAAAAATAAAACAGGGCACACCAACATGTTCACAGACCACACCCACATATTGACAGGCCATACCCATATATTGACAGACCATACCCATATATTCAGGTCACACCCACCTGTTGACAGCGCTCGCCGCTGAAGGTGAAAATCCAAACTTTTCCTGGAAAAACACCCTGAGGAAAAACAAAAAGGGGGTTAGGAGATGTAGATTCACGTCTAAGCACACGAAACAATCTGCGCTTAAACGACCAATTAGAAAATTTTCGGTTTGTCATTTTTCGCCAAAGGTAAAGGCCAGTATTTCGATCTTCGTATTTCCCGACGAAGATCGAACATTATGTTTAGTTGTTAGGTACGAGTTACAATCATTTATTCGCGCCTTAAAATATTACAACTATAAGTTACAACCATTCTCCCCCCGAAAATAGTACAACGGCATGTTACGATCGTTTCCCCCCTCCAAAAATATCAGCTGGTTGCGGCCCTGCTTTCCATCCTTTTGCAGAAAAAAACTTTGCTCCCGTTTTTTTTTAATCAAAAAAAATATTTCCGAACATCTTTTCGAAACGCACCTGTGTCAGGAGTTGAAACTGAACACTCCTTAAATTACTTTGCGAATTGGTAAGGTATATACGGGCGTGTTGTTGTGTACGTCTTGTTGTAAATTGATTTAATTTTTCAATCGAATCTTTCGAGCTCGTAAGAACTTGGGCACTTTGTTAAGTCGCATTAGCAGCAAAAGCTTGCAAAAAGACGATTGAAATAAAGTTATAATTGTGATGCGCAATGCACTAAACCACAGAACACGTGACGTCATCCAGAGAAAAGGGTGGGCTGAGTGCATACTTGCATTGCAAGCGGGTCAAATTATCTTTCAAACAGATCCGTCATGTTTCAAACAGATCAATTTTAATTATTATAAATGTTTCAAACCGATTGCATTGCAAAGGCTAGATTCTGCTGAACGGTCACCAGAGGTAGTTGTCTCCCTGTAATGTGGAACTTGCGCAGAACTTCCAAACAACTCCTCAAGACAAACGGAAAGTTTGTGAAGCACCGCGAGTGGTGACGTCAAACCTCTGATGGAGGTTCAAAGCAATCCGCTGCGTCAGCTCAGCAGGTCAACTAGTCACGTGACGCCAAGAGCAAACCAATAAGGGAACGTTTCTACACAGATACAAAACAACGCAGTCGAACGAGTCTTTTCCGCACTACGCCCTTGCGGGTTGGCAACACAGGTTAAGCACCGCAGTTATGCAGAGGGATGAATTGATTCTGGAAGTGCCTATGAATTGCCTCAAAGTCACGACTGGACGAAGTGTTTTTTAAACTGAGACACAATGTGCGACGCCGGGCCTGGACTATCAAAATGATGACAGCCTTGCAAAGATTTTGATCAGCAACCTGGAGAATGCATAAACCTTTATGCGTACTACAACGTAAGTACTTCTATTACTAACCATGCTAAGTATTACCGTACTCAGCATAAAACAACAGCAGAGCAAGTAGATGGATACAGCATAATAAACCAACAGTCTTAATGTAATACAATCAGTCAGCAGTTTCACAGCTTAAAAATGTCGACTGCAATTAAAACAAACGGAGGCTGTAACACTGACAAGGCCATCATCTCCAGTAGCTGCCTGTTGCAACTAACTAGTTGACAGGTAAATAGCGCAGCAACAACGTCATATTTTTACAACTCTTTGCGTAGAGCCTTAATTTTTCGCACTGTAGAGCTCCTATTCCTTGATCGAACAAGTCCCATACATTTCACTGCAACCATGTCTTGATCTTGACCAGCGGTGAAACATGAAACTTGCAGGAAGGGATTCTTAAATTAATGAGAATTTGATTGTTTTATAAAGACAAACAAAACTGTGAAAGCGAAAAACTGAACCCAAACCTTTGGAAAAATGAAATCTAATAATCTCGAAAAGGAAGAAGTGGCATCGTGAAATGCAAACAAAGCATTGACTATGAAATCCAAAAACTGAGCCTGAAACTCTGAAAAAGGTTGGCAGCAAACGAAAACAAAAACAGGCTCAAGACCGGCACGCGGACTATTAAAAGATGAAACTAAAATCGCACACGTGTCGAGCAGAAGTCAATCTCGTGATAAGACTTCTTTGAATGAACGAATCGACCAAATGCGCCTCGAACGCAATTCCGCATATTTCAGCAGCGAATTAAGCTTTCCTGCAACTGGTGTGGGCGATCTTTTCTTAAGTCAAATTTCAGCACAGGATGACGTGTTCCACAAGTCATGGCAACTGAAACAATATACGCGCGTTAAGCGAAGAAGAAACAAGTTGGAATTACTCCTGAAAACATGAAAACTTGTCATGCAGCTTGACTGACAATCCACTGTGATTTTGTCACTGCCAACCGCCAAAGTAACAACTTTCTGCAGCAAGCTATCTCCCTCATGTGGCGGCGAATGATATCGATTAAAGAGAAAAAGCCGCACGTCACGCCTGGTAGCCACTGCAATCGCGCTGTTTGAACCGCGCAACGTATTTACGACTCAACTTTGTTAAGCATAATTGTTTCGTATCACATCCTAAATGTTTCGTGTCAATTTCTACTTCAACAAAACCAGCTTTAGCTTCATGACAAGCTTTTGAGGAATCTGCCTGCTTGTTTCCGCTTTCATGCTTTTGCGACGATGAGAACTTGCACGTATCCATTTTTCGATAGTTACAAACCACAAAAATGGCGCAAGTAAATCCATCAAAGTTTATTTCAAATGAAAATAGTTTCGCGTTTTTGAACACCGCGTCTTCAGTCTTGTAAAACGCCTTCAGACAAACCTTACTGGCGAAATGTTGGCACTTGAAAACAAGAAGAGGAAAAAACACACGAACTGTGGCTAGAAATTGAGAAAGAGCGGAATACATTTTCAAATTCAAAACGCTAACCTTCCTAGAGCTATGTATGTTCAGACTACTGCTAAGACAACCTGCGTTTTCTACTTGTTTCGTATCAAAAGAGCGAATTGCAGAAAAACCTCGCATCCACCGAACACACTGCAGAAAAACCTCGCATCCACCGAACACACAGCAGAAAAACCTTGCATCCACCGAACACACTGCAGAAAAACCTCGCATCTACTGAACGCACTGCAGAGAGGTCGAGAATCATGGGCGATTTTGAAAACATTCGAAACACTTACTTTCCGAGGCCAATAAATGGAAAAACAGCCACGTAGTAACCGACGCATATAAGAAAAATGAGCCAGAGTTGAGCCGGGAAGGTTTTGACGTCGGTGAACTTCACTTTCTCTTCAGTCACATCCTTCTTTCGATGCAATATCTTCTCCGCTCGTTTGTCCATATATGCCAGAGCCAAGGCGCATCCAAGGGAGAAGATGCAGGTGATTGCAGCTGCGCATGGAGAGAATTGGTTGTGAAATCTACGACCTCCGCTTTGCCACAACTAATGTTTAGTGGCAGGCATGGGCGTTGTGAGGAATTCTTGGGGGGGACAACAGTGGATTTTACCAAGGGTAGTCGAGGATTTTTGCAGTGGGGAAAGGTGAAATTTCGGTTTCCCTGCACGAAACTAAGAAAAGCACGTTTTTTGCTGAAAAATTTAATAGGAAAACGTCAAATTTCAAAATCCAGGGGGTAAGGCCTCCCTTGCCCCCCACCCGACGCCCACGGTGGCAGGGGTGAATGTTTTACTTCATTTTGTTGCGCACTGAAGTATCATTTCATTTGCATTGTTACTAAAAGAATTTGAGAGCAAAACGAGATTATTCGATCCAACAATTTCAATGCGTGCACTGGTACCATGAAGAAAGATTTTGACACACACAAATTTGCACAAAGAAATAATTTCTCTGATTTCGTAAACATGAAACCAGCAAATTTATATGATGAAAAGAAGACGTCATAGATGTGAAATTATTGGAAAAAAAGATCTTATTTCACAAATGCACACGCTGGAAATAAGTGTCGACACGATTTTCAGTCAACAATCAGTGTTCCTCCTACGCAATTTTCAATACGAGTTTCCAGACTTTTTCCGGATTAACTTTTTCGATTGACATACACAGGTCAACTTCAGGAACTATAACAGTTGACACGATGGAAGTAAACTTATTGATCTTGAATAAAATATTATGAAACTGCAAGTCAAAAGATGTTAATAGACCAATAAAATTTTTCCAGACTTTTCCAGGATGGAAAATAAAACAATTTTCCATACTTTCCAGGCTCCGTTGGAAGCCTCGTAAAAAATCAAGACGTCTCGTCACACACTTACCGAGAAAAAGTGAGATGCCCAGTGTTCTGTCTGAGTGGATTCCATGTTTGACCATGTTGTACACCGGTCCCATCAAGTTCATGTTCACAGTGCTTCCCTGCGCGTACAAAAGGAAATGACGGAGGTTGCAGGTGGGGCGGGTATGAATTTTCATTTCCCATCCTTCCCCCCCAATCTCGGAAAGCTAGAATTTTCTCGAACAAGCCGATTATTGACGCAAGAAAAAAACTAGCAGTAAGACTCGTACGAAATGAAACATTCCAGGAATAAATTGATGAAACGAGAAATGGTTGCTAGTGTTCCACAGAGTACATAATATTGTTGGGAAAACAAAGCTTTTAAATGGAGACTGTTTTTGTCCAAACTCAGCATCATCTGCTTGATGCGGAAAACTTCAGAAGCTATGGTTGTGATNCACTTGATGTTTGGTGATGATGTATGTGTATTTGGCCCNAGGATTAGTGGTCTCCAGAATATTTGTGGCGATTATNCTACTGAAAACAAAACCCCTTTNCATTTTAACANAAGAATTGGTTTACTTTTTGTCCCAAAAGTATAATCAAATTGCTCCATTAAATGTCTGTGGTGTTTGTGCACAATTTTCTGACCAAATCAAATATCTCAGTGTATCATTAAATGCCTCACTGACGGTTGACGATGACATTCAAGAGACAAATGAAATCGCTGTACTGTGCAGCAAACATGCTCAGAGGCGCATTTGCTTCGTGCTCAGCTGCAGTAAACACTCTGTTTCATACCTATCGCATGCCAATGTATGCTTGCCAATTGTCGCAAATACACACAGACGAGTATGAAGCGCTTACGAGCTGCATACACTAATGCCTACCGAATTATGCATCGCATAGCCAGAAACGTAAGTGCTTGCCCACATCAAGTTAACCATTGTGTCAGGACCTTTGATGCCTTGTTGAGAAACAATTTGTATCGTTTCATTAAGCGCTACGCAACTTCATCTAACTTTTTTATCCTATCGCTTCAAATGCCCGTTTTTTACAAATCTTCATTGTTCCTCCATTACAGTCGTGGTCGCAGGCTTAAGACCAAAGTCGATTTTTGTGTGCGAAGCTACTTGTTCCGCAGTATTGCATCATCCTTTCTGGCGAGCGAGAGTGTGACTCAAGAGACTGTTTCAAGTCATAAACTGTCAACCATTCAGCAGTGAGGTTATTTTTTTTGGTTTTTCGTCATTATTTTCTTGCCTCAGTATGGGTAAGAAACGGTCTCTCTCTGAGGCACAGCGAGCTCAGATCGTGATTCTACGCCAGGAA
>JGI24158J21664_10010443_pt1 | contig 12379 bp, 8 predicted proteins | sample Ectturendosymbi3_FD_21664 | JGI IMG/M metagenome (IMG submission 21664) | reverse complement strand
TGAACACCCTGAATATCCGCCACTGGTCGGCAATCTTTCACATCAACGAAAAGGAAGCTAAACGTGAACTAAAAGTCAACCACAACAACAAAACACTGACTTTCTGCTCCCAACCCAAATACCTCGGACTAACGTTGGACAGGTCGCTCGCGTATCGCCGACACCTCGAGTCATTTCGCAAGAAGTTGACATCACGCGTCGCACTCCTGAGGCGGCTTGCTGGCTCTGGTTGGGGTGCTATTGCAACAACATGGCGAACAGCCACCTTAGCCTTGGTCCATTCAACAGCAGAGTACCACGCGCCTGTATGGTGCCGTAGTGCTCATACCCGCCTCATTGACCCTGCCATCAACGACGCATTGCGAATTGTGACTGGACGCCTGCGTCCTACACCAGCGGACAACCTTCCTATTCCCACAGGCATCCAACCTGCTGAGTTTCGTCCTAATAGAGCCACACCATCTCTAGGACGCCGTGCCATGGAGCCTGGACATCTGCTCCACTCAGCGCTCACCCGTCCACCGAGTGCAAATGCACGGCGTCTCAAATCGAGACACCCATTTGTACCCGCCGCACAGCAACTCATCAGTTCATCTGACAACAACAACATACTTGCGGTGCATCACCAATGGATGGCGGTGTGGTTGGACAACCTTTTGAGGTTCCGTACTTTCATCTCCGACAGCGGCACCCCCCCTGGAATGACCCTCCCAAGAGCAGCGTGGATCTGGCTAAACACACACCAGGTGACAAGATAAATATTTCTAGTTTCGTGGAAATCACACGAGACGGGACAGAGAAAAGTGTCCCATGGACAAGTCTGGTAACTTAAACATCTATTCACAACTTATCACTAAATCCAAATAACCGTGAGGGCTAAAAACCAGAAAAAATATTTTGAAAACATTGTTTCAAAGTAATGATTTAGTGGTTTCCTACAGCAACAAATAATAAATGTTGCAAAGTGTTTAAAGAAAATCTTCATGAACTCATTGCATGGAACTAACCCCCATGATTTCCATGGAAGAAGATGCACTGCTAAGCAATGAACACATATTGGATATTGATCACATAGATTCGTAACATCTTCATCGGATTAAACACTTAAGAGTTGAGAGTACAATCGCTGCCACCTAACCTAAAATTCCCATAACATTGGTCACTATCTGTAAAAAATTTAGGACAGATCATTTTTAAAAGGCAGGTGGCAGCTTTGCTGACTTGTCCTGTGAAATTAATTAATGCTAAAAGAAAACTTTTACGATCAAAAGTTCTGCTTTGCAACAAACTGACCTCATAGAGCAAATAAGTCATCAACCAGTTGCTGGCAGAGGAACTTTTTAGCTTTTCCGCATAAGAAAGACCAAGTCTCTCCAGCAGATCAAAAACTCCTATGTTCTCCATCAACGGAATGACATCAATCCCCCTGGAAAACAGTTAAATTCAATTTAAGAACCAGATTTCTGTTTTAGTCCTAATCACTGAATGTGTTTCAGAACCAACTTAGTTCTGATCAAAATTTGAATCCCACGACGTTTGCAACTAGAAGTTGACTAACGCATTGCTCTGCTGATGTATCATGCTGGGAGTATACACTACCACCAAGAAGTTAGCAATATATATCTGCTCATGAAAGACATTATCTTATATATTGCTCTTATGGAATGTTACTAAGGACAAGTTTTTTCTCTATTCCTCAAGAACAACCTAAAATTGGCAAATTTTGGTTAGTAAATCATTATTTTGCAAAACCGCAAACTTTTTTGTATATTCTTCAGATATTTCCATGTACTTCAACATTTTCATGTACATGTTCAGTGATCTAGTCCCATTTTCCTGTGAATTGCTGTACTATATATGCACTAAAATGATTTCCATTGTGCTATGAGTATTACAAATATATATTGGGATCAGTTATCAGCATTGAAAATATTGGTATTTGCCCAAAAGTCTTATTGATCGAGCTCTAGTTGAAACACTGTCCACAGTACTCACTATGGAAAATAAACTTTGAGGTAAAGTAGGTCAGCTTGCAACAGAATAGAATCATTAACAATATAATCACTGAAATAGGCCAAGTACCAACATGAGAGTCCTTTGGGGCACATAAAACACCAAATACCTTCTGAAAATGGTAATTTATCCTGAACAAGATTCTGGTCTTAACAACTGACTAATGCTAATCTCTCTATAAATTTTAGATCTTAGTGAGCATACAATTTGCAAAGATATGCAACACATTATTTTAAATGTGCCTAGTGTGTTTCTGGTTCAAAAGTTATGCCCAAAAAATCTAAATTTGGGTAAAAAATATTTTTGCGTGATTGTTACCCAAATTTTTTTATTTTTAACCAGAAACATTAGAAAACACAATAGGGTCCTAGGGCCCAATGACCACAGTGAAAAAGACATAAACCTACCCCACCTATGACGTCACCCACAAAAAAACTGAAACCCAACTTTCATTTTTTTGTATCGAAACTAGAAAATTCGCCGCATCTTTTGAGGGTTTGAACAGCTCTCTAGGTTAATCGCATGGCAAGGTATGGAGTTGCTAAGTGACGCAAGAAACATTCATGTGAACTGTCCCAGCAGGGAAGGTGTTAAACTATGATTATTTTGCAACAATAACACAGATGTGGCCTGTATGGAAAATGCTCATGGTAGAGTGATCTCCAAAGTTATATAAACCTTAAATTACATTCAGCATGGAAAGTTTCAATATATACAGAATTTCTGAAACAGCTGAAACATACACAATGTTGGCACAGAACAGTATTCTCAGTTTACCTCCCTAAAATGAGCAACATAAAACAAGGTATGAGATTGGAAAGTGATATCTTTCGCATTAGATAAAGTCACTTACATTTTTGTGGATAATAAGAACGGTTATTATGACTCTACAAATGTAGTGTTGGCATCAAAATACTGAAGCCACAGTTTCATGCTTCAGTCAACCACAACACAAATTACAGGAAGCATGCTAATTTCTAGTTGAGCAAGTACTATATGCTTGACAAGCATGTGAAGTGACACAGTGACTGGCTATATCACGCCTAATTATGATAAGGTTTCATTGACCACATGTGCATTACCATAACTGGAAAATTTGATTAGAAAATTGCATGAACCCCTATTCTGAGTCTTTATTTTCATGAAAAATTTAACAATGTTTGCCTTATAGCTTCTATCAGTACAGTATATAATAGATTGGCATGATTAAGGAATTGATTAAGTGGAAATCATAATTCTGTTGATCAAAATATCTAAATCAGGGGTTCAGAAATGTGGTCACGCACTCACGCTGCACAACCAAAAACTTGGAGTCCACAAACAGGATTTGTAACAACATAGCAATGCCCAGTTTATAATTTTAAATGTAACTTTATGGCAAAATTTAAACATGCGCTCTGCTAAAATTTATACGCCGTGATAATATGCATAGAAACTTTTTGCAACCACGATCTACTTAATTGTAATCCCTTCAAGCATAACACACTAACGATCCAGTATTGAATTGCTTACCTGTCAAGAGCAATGTAAAATAATGTCACCCAAAACGCTGCAGTTACAAGGTGTACAGCAATCATTACAACACCATATTGTTTAAACAGCAGTTTAAATTTTGCAGTTAAACCCATTGATCTGTCTTTTAAAATTGCTTGCAAATCATCCATTTCTTCATTGTCTTTTTTGCGAGGACTTGAAGACAGACGTCTTGATGCACGGATATATTTGCATTGCTTTAGTCTTTTGGGTGTTGTTACCGAAGTTGTTGCTGGCAAAAAACTATTCAATGGCTGAGTAAGAGAGCAAGCAAACTTTTGCTGATGAAGAAAGACATTCTGTGCCAAACAAGGCAGTGTCCTCACTGCTTGCCAAGCACAGCAAGAAACCCTCAAGGTCAGTTGAAGTCTATGAAGATTGGAAACAGAAAGTTTTGCTGGCAGGGCATAATACAAAGACATTTGTCAATATTGACAAAATGCTTTTAAACAATGAGAGGCTGAATTCTCCACTATGCTTAGGGATATGATAGATTCATAAATCATGTTACCAGTGTTCATAGCATGATGCTGACTGTTTGGTTAACCAAACCTAGCAAAAGAAACACCTGCCAAGTAACCAAAAAATGCATCATTAATAGTATTAGCAGCCACTACAATGAAGTAACCAAATCATTCACATTAGGGAGAACAATTTCCTGCATACAGTGATTTTACAATTTATTTTGGCAGACAGCAAATCTTGCCTTTCCTGTCAAACTCCAAAAATAGCACATAGATAGTTCCATTACTGGCTGTCATGTGCTGCATTTTTGCCATCATACAACTGCTTGTTGAAAAAGACTTAATTCCAGTCAGGTTTGACTCCATATAGTGTGAATAATGAAAAATATTCTGCCATCAATAAAAAACAGAGTACAGAAGGATAACTGCAATGTAAAACTGCACAAAATAAATACTTTGCACAATGTGTATAAGTATTGTGGGCCCATTAGCAATCAGCTACTTCCATGGGATACTTTTCCCACATTCACACCAATGCTGTAAATGTCTGTTATCTTGGTAAATGAACTTAGCAACACTAGTTGCTCTCAGTCAGAATGACACTCGAGAAAGTGGATTTAAACACTCCAAAGAAGCAACTTTAGCACATAAAAAGTGTCTCTCTTTTTGTTTAACATAAAAGTGGAAACATTTTTTGGTACAACTATTGATTGAGATACATCTAAACCAGGGGTTCCCAACCTGGGGTACATGTACCCCTGGGTGTACATTTGCCTATGCAAAGGGGTACATTTAAGGTTAGCAACAGAAAGTAAAAATATATTTACATGTTGTTTATTTTCAAATATTCCTACATACACCACTTAAAATTATTTTCAAAAGTCATTATATGCTTATTGTTAAATATATCTGCGAAAAATCACGAGAAAAGATTTTGTCATAAGGAGTTCTAGGGGTACATGTTCATCTGTCAAAACTCTGAAGGGGTACATCCATATCTGTTGAAATGCTGTAGGGGTACATGCTCATTTGTTGGAATGCTGAAGAGGTACATGGTAAGAAAAAGGTTGGGAACCCCTGACCTAAATAATGTTACACTTACAGCAAATAAGCTTGTCTTTGGCATCTATGAACTAGAGTTCTGTGCTGGGCAGGAACCCACATTTGCGGGGCAGGTATGAGAACCTGCAGAGTTATGTGTGCGAGTGTGGGTTGAACTTAGTGGGGAGCAGGCGCGAGAACCCGCAAAGTTATGCATGCAGGTGCGAGGTGGGTCAAACTTGGTACGGAGCGGGCGCAGGATAAAAAATTTTTTGTGCGGGCAACTGAATGTTGACTCAATGCATGCAAAAGTGACATGAGCAAAAAAAATTTATGCTACAGAAAGCTTGTGGTGTAAAGGTGAAAAAAAAGCTTTGCCAATTAAAATGTCTTACAGGGCCAAAAATTATGTCATTGTATATCTTCATGAGAGCTACACACTGGATGGCTTACTTTCATCTTAGCAAACCAAAATTTAGTTCAACAGCTACTGAGAGCATTCAATTACTAACTGCATTTGACTCGATTATGAACACAACAGATCAGAGTTGCTAAAAAATGTGGCTGGTGTTGGCTTAAATTTGCAGCTAAAGAGATCTTTAAAAAAGCCAAAATTGATTACTGCAGTTAATACAAAGAGAATTTATTTGTTATGTATTTGTTGCACAAAGCTATTTAGACACGAATGCAGATTACTTTAGTAACTTAAATGACAAACTTAATCAAAGACAAAAGAAAAATGCAACAACACACAAAACGATATTAAAACCAAAGGAAAGACAAACATCATTGGCAAAAAAATTAAGTTATTTTTTATCAAAGAGAAAGTTAATAAGCAAAAACAATAATGTTACAAATTTTTCAAAGAACAAATTGTTCTAAGCAACAAATTAAGCTGCCTGGCATGCATAAACAAAAAAGATATATTTAACATGCTAAAAGAAACACTATATATTAGTTTGATCAAAAATTTGCATTGTTCTTTTGTTATTTTTTTTCATTCAATAAAGTATGGCAATGAATGTTCGAAAACACCCACCATTGTAAGTTAAATTCACATGTGCCCTTGCCTTCAATGTTAAACCACTGAAAAAAAGCTTGGGATTTGTGATACAAATGCTTTTTATCTATAAACCAAGTTAAAACGAGGTTAAGCATGTCTTGTCTAGCATACAGTTGTCTTATCCGGATTCTTTTTGTTGTCTATGCTGCTTTTCTTTATGTAGTCATTGTTTTAGTTTGGTTTCCCTTTTCTCTGGTTGAAATTTGGGGGTGTTATGAAATTTGACTGCATTATAGATTAAAATGATTATTCCAACATCCAGTTTGTCACACATTTTTATGCAATGAGCCCGTTCAACACTTTCACTACTACATAGAGCAACATGATTGGTTAAGGATAGCATAATTATGATGCCACATAAATCAACATCATATCTGATATGATAGAAGTCTCCTTTGACGTATCTACAACATGCTTGTCATGACTGCAGCAACTGCCCAGTACCTAACCTATATTTTACTAAGCAAACTGCTCAGTAACAGAAGTGGCGGTTCATTGTGAATATGCACTTTAGTTGGGAATGTGCATTAATTAACAACTCGTGCACAATGCACATTTTAATTTTTTCTGTTAAAGTAAACATCAGGGCATTTATAAAAGCCACCAGTGACCTCAATGTTTAATACCAATACACAAAAAAGCAAAGATTAATTATTAATGAGAAGTAATTCTTCTCAAATGTAAAAATTAAGTCAGACAGGAAAACTACATAAATCTAAATTACTAGTGTCTATTTGCTGTCAGCAGCAAAAGCTCTGCTGAGGCTACTTTGAAATTCAAACCATATCCAGCTTTGTCCACATGGCACGAGCAGTATAGTCAACCTGATCAAGTGAGAATTGTCTATACCTGTTGTGCGATTGGTCATCGGTTCGGCTCTCACCATCGCTGTTATTGCTTTACTAATATAGATCACATTCAATTGATGGGAGTGATTTTTGTGTACTTTTCATGTACGGTTTAGAATTTTAGGTCATCTGACTAGGATGACACACTAATCCAAGCATATCGCCTTTGTCACGCAACCAATTCAGGTTCTGCTAATGGAAAAATAGCTTCAGCAATAATTTTGCTGCTGACACTGCCAAAATTACAGACCAACATAAAAATAAAAGAACATAAAATTATTTCACTGCCGATGGGAGTGAGAGTATATTTTAATTGTCTAAAATAATACAGCGACAGCAACTCTTTATGCATCTTTACAAGTTGAAATGGTTTACTGTATAGTGCATTACACAATATAGCCAATTATTGCAAAGTAAATGTACTTGCTTAAGTCTAAGCATGCGAATTGTCAAAATTGGTTGTGTAGACTAGGTACTGATTGGTAAGTTTTTGTCAACAGCTATAATCAAGAAAAAAAAACGAAGAGATTCTTTTTTGGATGCTAATGCAAAACTGAGTCTTTTTCGGGCATAGACCGCAACTTTTTTGAAATGATCAAAAAAATTAAGTCATTTCAATCAGAATGTTTTAAAATATAGGCTAAAAAACAAGGTTATGGTGAGTTTTAATAGAACTGTGAGACAAATGACCAAAATGTCTCAGCAAAAAAAGCAGATGCAAGACATTAACGCATGATTTTGAAATACTATGGATCATCAACATACATCAAAATCATAATAAGAAACAGTGCCAGAAAAAATTTGCATTTCCCAGGAATTTCACTGATTTCCCATGAGCTGTCGCAGAGTTTTGTCAAACGTACTTTCCACTATTGTAAAAATTTTGCATATTGAGCAGCACATTTAGAATTGTTGTCTTTCTGAAGTAAACCTATCAACATTCGCGACTCGATACATCAGTCATCATGGATTCATAAAGCCCTTATCCACCTCCCTCGTTTTTCATTTCAAGCTTTTTTTGCCAGTGCCAACATCTGAAACACCCTGCCATCTATGACAGTTAAATGCAGACTAAATGCAGCGAGTGATCATTCAAGGCAACCATCTCATCTGCCACACAAAATGCAGGCAACAGAAATAGGATGAAATACAATACATACTGTGGTAGCATTATCAAGTAAAGACTGATGTCAATCGATTATGAGTTTTCAAACTTGGCCTATATCATATAGGCATTTACTATAAATATATATTATTTATATATGCATCCATTCAACTTAAGTACAGCCAGAGCACAAGTGACAGAAATCAGCACGCACAGATGTTATTTAATGGAAATCGATTTCGCCATACGGCATCTTCATTCCAAGTAAATTAAAGGTAAAAACGAGTGGAAGTATGCAAAGCAGTGATTATTACGAAACAAAGACAAAGGTTGTGTGAAAAACATTTTGAGCTAACGTTGACAGTACCATAGAAAAGCAGTTAGATTAAGCACAAACAAGTAGTTAAAAACACCAAATATGATAAGACAAGACTTACTAGCGACAATCAGTTAAAACACAAAGCGAGAGGAAAGAGCAATAAATTAGGAGAAAAAATGGTGTGCCAAAACAAAAGTTATGATAAAAGCAGCGTCTAAACAAAGGTAAGTCTATTTCCTCGGACATGGCTTGGATCATCTCTTGCTTTCGGCGCAGTCTGTACCTCTTCCTGTAAGTTTGTACTTACTTTCCTCCGTTGATGTTCTAACAAAGAGTCAAGGCCAATACACTTGTGATGAATATCTTCTTTTAAACAACGTTTCAAGAATATTATCTTTGCTCTTGCTTTTGCGCAATCCACACATTTTTTTGAAAGAAAAGACTGTCAGGGATACTGATCACTTGTGTACAATACTTGGAAGCTCTACTTGTTTCTTGAGCATCAGTATCAACCTGTCCCTTCCTTTCTATTAACTGCAGCGATTCTTGTCTACCCATATTTTCAACTTAAATACAGCCTGTGCACAAGTGACAGAAATCAGCACGCGTAGATGTTATTAAATGGAAATCGATTTCGCCATACGGCATCTTCAGTCCAAGTAAATTAAAAGTAAAAACGAGTGGAAGTATGTAAAGCAGTGAATATTACGAAACAAAAACAAAGGTTGCGTGAAAAACATTTTGAGCTAACGTTGACAGTACCGTAGAAAAGCAGTTAGATTATGCACAAACAAGTAGTAAAAAACACCAAATATGATAAGACATGACTTACTAGCGACAATCAGTTAAAACACAAAGCAAGAGGAAAGAGCAATAAATTAGGAGAAAAAAAGGGTGTGCCAAGACAAAAGTTATGATAAAATGCATCCATGGTGCAAAAAAGAAGAGCACTTCTTTGCAAAACAAAGAGCGGATCTTCGCAAAAAGAAGAGTGGATTTATCGACATAATACTCAACGTTAGCTGAAGTTTGGTGTCAAAGTCCTAGCATTACATTTCATTAATGTAAATGCACAACATTAAACACTTAACTTGTTGCTTTAAACTGTATGAAAAACTTTTTTTTGGTGCCATACTCAACAACACAAGATGGAACAATATCCTTGACTGACCAGCTGCTAGAACGGGCATTAGCCTACTGCAATAATCTTGTGCTGGCCTGGCCCTAGTGCAAGTGTTTTTCCTGATGATTTGTTCGCATTTGAACTCCAATATTTCCATTGTAGCACTGGAATAACTTTCAGAGTTGCATCTTGTAAACATGGGACTGGGAGTCCTGCCATGTCGGTGCAGGTGTTCGCTTGCCACTTTACATAATAGCACAGGCATAATGATTTCATTTACAATGGCTGTTGGTGCTCAGTCCACTTGAGGAATAATCAGTCAATGTCAGCGCTCTTGCAATGGGGTTAATAGTGCGCAACACACATTCATTGCTGTTGATTGGTATAGCAGAGGCATAAGGTCAAATTCATACTAGCATCTCTCCTTTCCTTGGAACCACAGACAATTAATTTGTTTTTGAAGCTGGACATAGTACTGATCAATGTACATTTTTGTTGAAGCAAACCCCTTTGTACTTTGTAATCCATGGTTCATCTGTGCATGCTGTGTTTTTAAATGTCTCTAAAGCATTTGATCGAGTACTACACATGAAATTATTTGAGAAACTCTAGTTCAAAGAAAGGTGCCAATGTGTTTTGTGTGCCAAATGCCAACATGTGTCCCTACTGAAACATTAGTACAAGGAACAAACGATGCAAACAAAATGGGGAAAGCATTTTTCTGAACCGTTTTATGTGTCTAATGGGATTAGACAAGGGGAGTACTAAGTCCATATTTGTTTGCTGTTTATTTAGATGAGTTATCCAATGAACTAAACAAAATTAAAGCAGGGTGTTGTATTGGTTAAGTCCAAATCATTTGATGTTTGCTGATGATATTTGTGTGTTCTGTCCAAGTGTAGGCTACGTTGGTTGCAAAGAATACTACTAGATGTGTGCCCAGTTTATGCAGAATGGCATGGGAATATTTTGAACTGCAACAAAACTGTTTGTATGACAGTTAAGACTAAGAGTGCAAAAAGCACAGTCACCCCATTATTTACATTGGGTAGTCAAAACGTAAAATCTGTTAACCAATACAAATATCCGGGGATTGTATTGGATACTGAGCTGTCAGATGACAAAGACATTCGGAAACAATTGCGATATCAATATTGTGCAGCAAACAAGTTGCGAGCCTCTGTTTCCCAATGTTCAAATAGAATATAAAATGTATTTTTTCTTTGCTTTCGTACGCCCATGTATGCATCACAATTATGGTGTAATTTCAGGAAGTCATGCATGCAGAGATTGTGTGGCCTACAACCTTGTCTGCAGAGATCTATACAACCTGCCTTGGAGAGTGAGTGTTAGTAGCCACCATGTACAATGTAACAATCCTACTTTTGAGGCTCTGTTACAAAAAAACACGTACCTCAGCCTGTTTCTCGGAAGATGCAGAAAATATAGCCACACAACATGGCCGCAATTTGGTGGGGGACACGTCCCCCGTGTCCCCCCAACGTTTTTAGATGAGGGGACATAATATGTCATGACCCCCCACTTTTTCTCATAGGGTTTGTATTTGGAAAGGTTTCAAAACTAAATGTTACATTTGTCACGTTTTATGTCGAGTTTTTCATGTTAGATATTACACATACCTATGTTGATGTTGAAACAGTTTGGTGTGGTATCACTGATTCTGCTATTTTTGTGAATTTTTACGTCAAAATTGATTTTTTGCATTTTGCAAGTTTCTAGAGACCGCAAAAGATTGTTTACTGCCGCTGTCCGACATTTATCTAGACTGGTTTACTGTAAGAAGGTCACTTTCTTGAAACAGTGAAGTTTAACGGCTGTGCACATGAGAGACCACAGTACAGCCGTGATTTGTTTTGTGCAAAAACGTTGGCTAATTTGCTTTAATGTAACGGTGGTTGTCATGTATTGAGAAACAGACAGCATAAAACATAAAGATGCAAGCGTAGCCTATAATCTTAGAGTTACATTTTCAGGCAAAAGTCTGCAAAGTTTTTGCCGAAAACAAACAACAGCACTATTGTGGAGACTAAGTTTTAGGATGGGTAGTTTTGCAAATGACTGTCTTCAACCATTAGTAAACAGGATTTCCATCAAAATTTTAGAAAAGCATTGACCTAGTTATATATTGTCCTATAGCTCAAAACTNAATGACTTGACTAGGAATTGAAGACAGCTTATACATTNAGCCTTTTTTCTTGTATGNCATGACAAGGGGTGACCAACAAATTCAAAAGATATTTGTACNCACAATGCAGCAATGCTTTCATCCAAGTGCGATACATTTGCTTTACACGTAGCCTACGCATGGGTAGCGGAACTATTTTCAAAGTGGGAGGAAGAAGTGCACGTCAAAAGAATTAGAACATTTAATATGACGTCATTAACTTTTGTCAGCATGTTTAAGCAATTTTTTTTTAAATTTGATAAGCCCTCAACAACCTCTATCTGCACAACACTCTATCTATCATACACTACATTGTCTTGAGCACATAAATACAACTAGTTGTTCTTAGTCTTACACAAAAATAATTTACTTTGACAATGAACCCAATATGAATTGTGTTACTTAAACATATTTAGGCAAAATTAGAAATGTAAAAGTGGGAGGGCCAGTCCTTCCAAGAAAAAAGTGGGAGAGCCTAGACCCATGCGGCCCTCCAGGTTCTGCCACCTGCGAGCCTATGTAACACCTAGTTTTATTGGACATTCTTTCGTGGTAATTTCAGGTGAAACGTGGTACTATTTTCTAATTCACCATTGTTCATTTTGATTTCTGTTTAATCTCAAATATATTTGTGCCGTTATGCATGTATAACTCTAGAATAAAACTTTTGACATTAATTTTGCCT
>JGI24158J21664_10010441_pt1 | contig 12381 bp, 10 predicted proteins | sample Ectturendosymbi3_FD_21664 | JGI IMG/M metagenome (IMG submission 21664) | reverse complement strand
GGGCGGGAACCTTGTGTTTAAATTTCCAGTCGAGTCCGAGTAACTGAACACGTGCTTGAAAGCTTAGGCTCAGGGGCCACAAACATACAAAAGGTAACAAAAGTTGAAAAGCTTTTTTTCTGGTTTCTTCCAAGTAAAAGGAGAAACACATTCGGCGGTTAAACAATTGCGTTGCTAAGGCTCAAAGGCGACGTACAAGAAACGCAAGCGTGCTTCAGTCAATCAGAGTGGCTATCGCAAAATACGCGAAAACTTTCACCTGCAAACTGGGATAAAACTCCATCTTGCCCTCGTCGAACGTCAGTTCCATTTTGAAAATCGGAAGTCGGAATTTGTCGTTCGGGTCAAACAGCGACACCCAGTGGTCCAAGGAGCGACGGACGAGATCCTTCAACTGCAGTAACAGAAAAGGTGACAGTGAGCAATTATCGCTTTTGTGTCGTAATCATCGATTTTGTGTCGTAATCTTTTATCGACGAGAACTTGTAACTTCGTCCAAGATATTTTAAGGGACGAAAACTGGATACTGCCAAATACATCCTCAGAAAGATTGGTACCGCCAAAAATGGGCTCGCAACAATGGAAAAAGCGTTTCTTTGATTAACAATCATCTTGAAAAGCTTGTCTGAAAGTTGGTGCAAAGGCGTGTGGTATGTAAGTTGAACTTGAACTTGAAGCGGAAAATGGTACGAAAAGTTTAGGAGGCACCGCCATATGCGATGCAATGCCACCATGCAAGACTTGTTTGGGCAAGCAGGGTGGACGTAATGCTATGAACAATATTAGGAGCGCATAGATGAAATCAATTGTTCGCGGTTAATTACAAGCGCTGCTGTGCTAGAAGATAAACCTTTAGCGGGACAGGGCACTGTTATGAAAGAGCATGTTTAGCTAACTGTCAAGATATCTGGTAATTCTTTGTGGTTAATCCCAGTAGCGTAGCCAGCCCAAAATATTTTTTGGGGCAAATATTTTGACTTTTGGCGAGCAACAGTATTTTGTTTGGGAGACCGCCTCTCAAAGCAAAAAACGACAAGATATGCTAGAAATTTGGGGGCGTAATGCCCCCTGGCTACGCTTATGGTTAATCCCATTAAAATTTCGACATCGCCATCAATACGTTGGTATCACTAGGGAAACGCTGTTCTTCCTTTCAAAGAATTGGGAAACGGTTTTCCTCCTGGTTCACCCCCGGCTACGCTTCTGACTATAACGTATTACGTGTGGTGAGGCTACAGCCTTGTAATAAAACCGTTACTGGACACCATACACAGTGACACAGCTAGCTGAACAAAAGCCAACCGTGACGTAACACAGGTATTGTTTTAACAAAGACATTACGATGGACCAAGGCAGCGCTGACTTACAAGACTGCGCAGCCGCACGTGTCTCTACACAGGGTTGCCAGATTGGCTATTTCATGGCCAATTTTGTTAAGTTTGGCCATTTTTGAAATGCGCTGACCATGAAAACATACATTTGACCATTTTTTGGCCATTTTTCAGTTTTTTACTTTGAAATGAAATTTTCATTAAATATTTGGCCCTCTTGGATTTTTGGACGGTCTACATCTCACTGTTACACTAACACCATGTTGCTTCAGCCTTGTATTGCTCTGAAGTGCATTACGTACTACTTATTTAGCCCGCGCAGTCAGTAGATTTTGTACAAGTGTTTTAATCGGACCTGTCATATGACTCAGTGTTTGCTTAATGATGGTTTGAAGCATTTGATTATGATCATCAGTTTAATGGATACATCTCTTGTTCGTATATTTGAAGCACGTGATCAAGAGAAATCTAACATTGCCGTTGGATTGAAAAGTTTTAATTTCAGAGTGTTTAACACGAATGTGTCAGATTTGAAGCATTGATCTCAAATAGTGTTGAGTATATATGTTTGTAAGTTTTAATAAGATAACGAAGGACAAGTTGCAATGCTCAATCTTAAGTTCAAGGCACGACAAATTGTTTTAGGGTCAAAACTTGCTTCTTTGGCTAAACCAGACTTTGCGGAAAAAATGCAGTGCCTTCGAAACTTTTGAGTCTCCTATGTTTACGCAAATTACCATAGTCAAAACATTTTGCATTTTCGACCATAACTTTTTCAAAAAACAGCAATTTTGGCCAGTTTTTATTAAAGTTTTCGCCATAAGCTGCGGAAAATATCTGGTCACCCTGTCTCTATAGGCCACCGAAGGCGTATTCGTGAAGCTGCAACAAAACCGCTATTAAGCAACGAGGCATTAGAACCGGTCGCACAAGCGCAATGTTTGTTCCTGGACCATTGCAAGGTGGACCAGGTCTCGAGTTAAGTTGACTTATATAGCAGTATGGAGTGCAAAAGAAGATTTAGTCGGGATTTCTCTGCAAAACCTTCCATTTTTTCGAATACACTTACCGTTGAGAATCCACGAATGGCCACAGGTTGAATTACGATGCTAATTACAAGTTTTTAAACCAATACAAAGCCACAGACGGCAGAGTCAGACACGTTAGTCTGGAGGTTGTTAGGCAGGTCGTGGTGTAGAGAAGAGATTTTCGTGTGCAACAATCATAATCGCCAGTCGCTTAAGGCTAGGTAAGATTTTGTACTGACTTGCAAAATATGGGCTTGAACTTGCGTTTGGGGACTACACTCCCTCAAACCCGTTGTGAAGAGGAACATGATCGGAAGAACCAGTGACTACAGGTCACGTGATCGGAAGAAGCAGTGACTACAGGATAAAGCGTCTCGTGTTCGCAACGACACATTAAAACGGAAAATTTTCAACAAGAAAAGTTAACCTTTCTAAATTGTTGTGAGATTATGTTGAAACACGAACAATGTTTCATCTAAAAACCTTTTGTAGACTCCAACCAATGAAGTAATAAACTCTAGCTGAATTTGCATCATGAACACCTAACCATAGCCACGGGAGGGCATTCGGTGGCAGTTCCTCCCTAAGTTTTTTGTGTCCCCCAAGTTTTGTTGTGCCCACAAAAATTTATTTTCAACTTATAACAAAAAAAAATATTTACCCCTTAAAAAGCTACTTCGCAACTCCAAACCTTACAACCCGGTTACGGGCCTGCTTAACAATGCGTTCATTCTGCAACAAATATATTCACCTGGTTTGATATCAACGTCGTCACGCATGAGTGGAAGGAATCGAGTTTGTCCCTTCGGATTGCTTTGAACTTGGAATCGTCGTTAAACTCGTTAATGACCTTCGGGTACCAACCGATCATCAGCTTCTCTTCGCTTTTTTCGCAGTCCAATGTCACGTGATTTTTCAAATGTTCTATGTCAATCTGTCCTTGCGACCTGGAGAGAAAACCGTCATGATCGCAAAGTCAGGCAGGATATGGCTATTGCTGCTGTTGACGGTCGAAAACCAGCTTAAAACTGAGCCATGAAAAGCCGCTAGATTGAGTCATAATCGGCTTATTTCTTTACAGGAGCAGGCCGCAACCTTTTTCACCCCACAGACGGGTAATATAATCAAGAAACAATTTCACAGGCCATTAATTGCCGTAGGAAGGTTTAAAAGTGACAGACGTTTATTAGACACGCACCAGGAAACCTCTCCTAGTGATCAAAATAGTCATATATTAACGTGCCAGTTCTTTTTATCAGGCCTGATCCCAAGTTCGTATCTTTCCGGTACAGGCCCGTCACCAGGATTTCGCAGCAGGGGGGGACAAAAACCACATGCGGCGGCACAATTTTTCAATAGAATATTGGATGTATCCAGCAACCTGGGGGCAAACATGAAATGGGGGCAAAGATTTTAAATGGGGGTGCGGGCACCACTGCCCCCCCTCCGCTGGCGACGGTCCTGTTCCCATATCGGGTGGCTTTTAACCGCTGCTATACAATAGAGTCACAAATACCGTAGACCTGTATCTGAACGTTTTACAGCAACATATGTGACATAACAAAGGAAGATCGGCACTTCCGCCCAAAATTAATCGATGCAATGACCACTTTGGTTTGACTATGATTTTAAACGTTCACCTTTTGCCCCATCATCTCATCTGTACGTTATTGGGGTCGAGAGCTTTCCAAGGTCATACAATATCGCTTGTGGCAACCACGCCGTTCAGCATCAGGTCCACGGGCGTCGGAAGGATGCTTCAAGGGGGAAACAATAGTTGATCCAGTTGGTGGCCAAAATCGTTTTTTCAGGCGGGGCAACACTGGTAAAATTTCATTTTACCAATCTCGAAACCAAGAGAAAAACGTTTTTCTACTAAAACGTTATTAGGAAAACACCAAATTTCAAAATCTCGGGGATTCCAAGCTCCCCCTGTCCCGTTCCGACGCCCGAGATCAGGCCCTTAAATGTCGAGAGTTCAAGTTTGGATCGCATATATATTCTTCCCCAGCACCTGCAGTCACGCGCGAGGTTTGTTCTGTTCAATCGTCACGCATTTCAACAATGCCAAGCGTGCCGCACCTGAGTTGGCCGAGATCTACCAGCAGCAAGTCTTGAAGGCTGTTCTGGCACATCCGCAAGACCGTCTGCATCGACGGGTGCGTGATCCAAAGGTTGTTGGCGATCTCGCTGCGGGCTTTCACGAAGCTTTCGTGCCACGCACTCGAATAGTCGATGCCGCTACAAAAGGAGGAAATGTGTCAAAGGGGAGATTCGATCGCCGGGCCAACACGAACCATTGCAATTGAGCGCGGTATCCGTGGCGATCGATAAGCATGCGACTTCGACAAAACGTGAAGTTGAGAAATGAGCAGGAAAAGACTTACCAAACAGGTTGGGGAAGCAATCCCAAAGCATACGCCTGCCCGCCAATTGGGCTTAGAAAATGATATTCTGGGTTATAAAGGGTGATGTTTGCAAGCGAATGTTTCCCCAAAGGTCAAAGTTAGGGTTGGAACCCATCACAAGTAATGCACCAAAACTTTCCAGAAGCTTTGAAGTTTATAATACTCTACCTTCACAATTATTCGGTGTTTATGCTTGAGAACGACTAGTAGCACTTTGTTTGAGCGCGCAAACAAGGCCCAAGCTGACTATGGCACTTGGTTGGCCGATCCCAACATAACATTTACGTAGGTTACGATTGTTAAAGTTACATGCGGAGCTACAATTCAGCTTTAAAAATTAAAAAATGCTCAAGCATCAACGCTGGTTGCTTTACACGCCCATGCAAACGAACATTTCGAATTCTCCTCGTAGTATTGCACAGAAGCAGTGATGCAGTTGGCCTCACCTCGGTTCGCTCGGAGGAGGTCCGGCAGTCTCGTTCTCTAATCCTTTCACCGTTGGTTTTAACAAAACGTGCTGCACTGGATTGCAAGAAAAAAGAAAACGAAAGGAGAAAATAACTTCTCGCGGTTATTCCGACCAGTACGGGCGTTTGCTATAAGTTCATTACCTGCCTGACAACAACCAACTAAAAAAACAAGCGTGTGCAAGCTGAAATGGCTGGGCTATGTTTATTGATTGAATGATTGTTTCATATGACTCAGCAAATAAGCAGACACAATGCAAAAAGCCAACGTGCAAAGAAGTAACCAAATGTCAGTGGAAATTGGAATAAATGAAAACGCAGTGGCAAGAGAACTGATCAATGTAAACAAAGTTCGTCAATGTGTCACGTAGGACTGGTGAAAGACCATGGAGGTTACCTAGTCAACCAAGCCCGTTGGAAACTTATTGACAATTTCGACTGATTATGTTGAATCTCGAAACTTATTGAAAGATTGGACTTTGACAGAAACTTATTGACAGTTATATACTTTGATTAGGCCAGTGGTTCTCAAAGTGGTTGATATCGACCCCCAGGGGTCAATTGGACCATCCAAGGGGTCGATAAATAGTCACGGTGTCGAATGGAGGACACTGAATGGCCAGGGGGTCAATGAATAACTGCTGGGGTCTACCGGAGCAATGAAGCCTCCAATTCAAAGTTATTTTTAATCGGGCAAGGAATACAAACGGCGTTTTTCAACAAATCAAACAAAATTAAGAGGGCTGATCAAATCTCAGCTACAGTAGTTTAAAAGTACATTCGATTCGAAGTTTTTTTATTAAATCATCCATTGTGATGACATTATGAAAACTGTTTTGTTTGTTACGTCACAAACAATATTGTAGTGCATGCATCGCAGTTCGGCAGTTTGTTAAACTTAATGTGATTTGACACATACTTTCCTAGTATTAGTAACTGTTGGGCTAGGCCACGGGGTCTGCAGAAAATTGTATACTTTAATTGGGGGTCAACGTGCAGAAAAGTTTGAGAAACACTGGATTAGGCCAACTACTTGACCGCTAAAATGATAAACGGTGATTCATTGTGCGTTTAATCGGTATATAATTTTTCTGTAGCTGTCTTTGAAAGTTCCAACAGTTTAAGATTTTACAAAATACACTCTCAAAAACGTTTATAACACCAACCAACCCATAGATTTTCGTATGCTTCCGTCGTAATCGGATTTCACTTCGGCAAAAATGCTTTCAATGAGTTCGTTTTGCGCTTTGGTCTGGCGCAGAGCTTCCGGCACTTTTGAAAGCATAGAGTCCAACCAGTGCGGCTGCACTGGCACGACTGGCCCAGACTCGACGCACTTTTTCATGTACATGTACATTTGCTGGAAAACATGAATCGTCATCAAAAACTGAGACAAAACTTCGGTCAGCTGTGGCTTGTGGATTTAGATATGAAAAAAAAAAAAAAAGCAAACATCCGTTGCGTGTTTCTAGCATTAAGTTTAGAGAAAACTCAAACTTTTTTAATTAAACGGAAAAACGAAACTGCATCTTTTCACATTATGTTCAACAAAAAGTTTAAAAATCGAAGCAACAGAGCAGCTGCGGAACGAAGTATAGAGATGAGCAATGTTCGATACTCACCCTTCTCCGGCGATCCACACTCATCATCTGCATAATAAGAAAAAAGCTATTGTTTGATTTATTTCGTAAACAATCCATCTTTGCTGCCAGGAGCGCAGCGGCAGCGATAAAATCGAATTCACGAAACACCGCGAATGCAAGCAACGACCAACAGGGTGGGGGCAATCGTTCGTTCAAGACAGCCAGGTCTGAATGCTTTGGCATTTGCTTGGATATTAAAGTTCAATAACTGTTTGAGAAGATTTGTTACCGCCTCGCAGTTAGACGTGAAACAAAAAAACGGGTTAAAATTAATCGGTTCAGCCCACAAATCAGCAGTGATTTTTATGAATTTGAAAGCAGTCTGATTTGAGTTGCACTGAATGACAACGTGCATGCCACAGCCAATAAAGCGAATTCCAAAGAAGCATCGTTAAGGCGGCTTCACACAGAATCCGGTTACGGCTTACGATCCGGCTTATGGCCAACGGCAGTCTTCACACAGGCTCCGTTGGCCGCATGCGGGTGAATGTGCTCGGTTTCGTCCGGCTTCCGGTTTACTTAAAACTGGTTTAGGTAATCCGGATTGCCGTGGTTGTCGGTGATGGTGTTCTTGCTGCATGTGGGAAGACTGACCTTGGCCATAAGCCGGTTCGTAAGCCGTAACCGGATTCTGTGTGAAGCCGCCTTAAGGCAATAACATACAAGTGGCGAAAGAGACCCATTCGTTATTAGTTGTTACGCTACGCTGGAATTCTCGAACCCCCTTCAGGTTTAACAGGTCGATTACATCAATTGAAAACTTCTGCCGAGACAACAAGACAATTGGCCGCTAGGGTGCGCACTGACAAAAACGTTGCTGAAAATGATTTTTTTAACCAGTGTACGAATACACTGTACGTAGAAATCCCGCGTGAGCCGCTATTTTCGCGCCACTTCGCTAATTGAAAAATTATGGCCTAAAGGCAACAAAATAATTAATTATAATTAATTTTAAATAATTATCTAATTAGGCGATTAATTAATAATTTTGTTGTTTTTAGGCCATAACGTTTGAACCCGAAACCCTAGAAAGTCAATCAGGGGCTCAAAAGACTCAAATTTTAGCCTAGTTTACACGAAAAACATGAGCGAATACTTCCAACTAGCGGTTCGGGCCCAGGGCAGGATGAAGTGGGCTAAAAGGGCCTAAAACCACTCCACTTATGAAGTCACCCACAAAAAAAAACGAAACCCAAAACCAAACATTTGTTTTTCAGTTCAGACCCGAAGACTCGCCGAGTCTTTTGAGGGTTTGAACAGATCTCTAGCACAGGGGTCCCCAAGCTTTTTTTATCCGAGGGCCACATAAGCTAATACAGAGCATGTCGAGGGCCGGACGTCTTACGTAATGTCATTGTTTCGGGATATGTTACATTCTACCAAATTTTTCGTAAATATATTTCTTATCATCATTGACAAAACGGCTTCGCGGGCCGCATCTGGCCTGCGGACCGTAGTTTGGAGACCCCTGCTCTAGCACAATCGGCTGGCGAGTTATGGAGTTGCTAAGAGACGATAGAAACCGGGATTTCACCTGTAACTACCTGCAGCGAGGATGTAGGCAGTGAACGAACGCTCAAACACAAAAAAAGTACGAAATATTTTCAACCTTGATTGGCATATTTGGTTCCGGTTTCTTTGATGGAGCACGGCGTACATAGTCTTGAGTATCTTCACAAACGCGTTGAGCATCTTTAACGCTGTAAATGCAACAGCACATGGCATGTTTAAAAATAACAAAAGGTTGATTATAATAACAAAACAAGAGAAAATACAACTACTTTCAAAGGTCCAACAAATGCAAATCTATTCGCCCTTCACTACCCGGTTACATAATGTTTATTTGCATTTATAACTCCATATCAGCATGAAACTGCGAGCATGCACAATGACGAGTTAAAAAAAAAGTTAAAGCAGGGAGCATTTGATCAGTCGACCGCTCGTGGCAGAGGTGAATAGGAAGGAATATGCCGTTTTTAGCCAAAAACGCAAGTTGTTGAGCTATCAGAAGAAAATATGAGCATGGTGGTGTAAACATGCTAACCACAATTATGTGACGTTTACTCCACTCGACGGCAGGGGTAAGCAATCGCATAACTTCTGTTTTTATGAAGAATTTGGTACGTGCACATTTTGTACATTCCGTCAACGTCTGCAAGTTGTCACATAAACTTACTTATTCCGGATACCGGGAGTCTTAAATGAAAATTAACAATATTGAGATCAAACGTCGTCAACCGTTCAAATTCTACAAAGAGCAGGTTATTCGAGCGATTCTTCCTTTAAAATTCAAATAAACAGAACGAGAGTTGCACACCTCGCTCTGAGCATGATCAGCAGACAACAATAGTTAAAAAAATCCGGTTAACTGGAATTGAAGCTGAATCAGTTAGGTTTAATTAAATGCAAGACTTATCTCACCTAACGCTTATCGCTTCCTTTTTGTTGTTCTTATTTTGTTTGTATTTAAAGAACTACTGTTGCTTACATACAAAGCAGCTTGCGATGTAGTACCCCAGTGCTTATTAGCATTTGCAAGACAGGTTCTGTACCATTTGAGTAAAGAACGTCGGACTGCTCACACCAGGGTAAAACTTGTCTATCTTCAATTGCTTTGCTTGGAACTTTGTAATTGTTTTCATTGGATTTATGGCGTTTGTGTTTAAAAAAATTCGTTGCTCGGCGACATGGTGTCCTGTTAATTTATTCTGCACATTTTCTAACGCGATATCGCCAGTATTGAGCATGCATGCGCTGCTTTGTAAAAATAAACTATGGATTATTTTGCAACAAAAACACGACAGGTCTGGGACGAACTCAAAACACGTCCTCAACTAATTTCAACGATGCAGTCTTTCACTAGTTGTAATCCAATCGCATGGCAATAAAATCATTTCAGAAAAATACATGTGCTGAACGTCAAAACATCTTGTAATTTGAAGGTAGAAAAGAATTTAAAATAAAGTTTTTGCGCAAGTAAAACGGTAGTGACTTTCACGAGGCACTTGGCAAATCTTAATCAATTCTCATTTTTCAGTGAACGAAGTTCACATGAAGGTCACAGTCATGACAATAATATTACAACAAAAAAATACATTTCATTGCCCTGTTGTCCCAGCAACTCTGCTTGCATGGTACTGGGATGTTCTTTATATATAAGCAATAACGAAACATAATTTGGAAAAAATTACAAAAGGTTTGCTTACATGATATCATTTAGAACATGCTGAAAATGCTGAGCTCTCCTGTATGACATCAGTTTACTTTTGGAAAAGTCACGACTTGCGGCACCACCGGAAGGAACCACTTGGCGAAGAGGTAACAACTTCTGTTTGCTACTTGATTTGGGTATGGTGCCATTGGTGGCAGAATAGGACAGCTTTTCCCTTGATGATGCCATCGTGAAAGCTTAATGGCACAAGCAGTCTGTGCCGCAAAGTAATTAACAGATCCCTAATTCAAGTCGTATGTATGCTAGTTATCAAAATACCTACAGTTGCACAAAAATGAAAACAAGTTACATAAACAGTGTAGGTGCTAAACATTTTTAAACAAAGTACAATGCTTCAGAATTTAGAGTATATTCCAAAAAATCACGAGATTCTCATGAAAAGTTTCCCAATAAATTGTGCAAGCAGGGGAGAACCTAAAGGAAATACAACAAATGTCTGGCGTTCATGGAATTTTTGTAAAATCATTTGGCTGGTCTAAACATCTAATGTTACATTTTAAAAGTAGCAACTTTGCGCCAAGACACACAACCACTACAGCAATTTTGATGATAACCAGCATTCTACATTGCAGTAATAGATGCAGTGAATAATATCAATAGCTTGTTTTAATGAATAAAGAAGCTAAGCCACTTTTTGTAGCCTGAATAAACTGATATGGCCACAATTTTTCATTGAGTTGAACTTCATTCTTACAAACAGCAACATGACCACATCAAGATATTTGAGGTAAAGCAAGGTGAGATTGTGGCATCACATTGTCCATTTGCCATATCAGTGACTTCCACCTTACACAGCAGATCTAATAGGTCATAAGCTTCAAAAGCAGCTGGCACAGCTTTTTGCTTTACACTTTTTTTTCAACTGACTTTATCACAATGCATATTTGAAGTCAAAAAAACATTGTGCAATTTCTGTTTCAATTGTTCATAAGTACAACTACTAAAATGTTAATAAATGCTTTAAAGTGATCAATAATTTTTTTAAAGCTTCAATAAACTAAAACAATTTTGCCTTTTTAAAATTTGTCCCTTAGGAATAGTTTCAGTTGTATCAATAAAATGTAATATGAAAAGCATAAAAACAAAGCGGTTGCGCTTATTTAATGGAACACAAATTATCCAGCAATTTCACTTATATAATGGAACACAAACTATCAAGCAGTCACACTTATTTAATGAAACACAAATTGGAGGCAACTGCACTTATTTGAGGGAACACATTTTATCAAACAATTTCACTTATTTAATGGAGCACAAATTATCAAGCAACTGCACTTATTTAATGAAGCACAAGAAAATTACCCAGGTTTGGTGAAACTCTTGACTGGAGATCAACAAACAGACATTTTTGAAAAAATGTTAGATCAATTTTTTCAGATTATCATTGAGTTTCAAGAAAGTCTGTATTGAATTAGTGCAATGCTATATTCACAGATTATTTTAACTATAACATCAGAGTGAAATTTTTGTGTCCAAGGCAGTGGTATCATTTTGGGGACTAACTTTGCTCTCAGAAATGTTTGAAGTCCAGGTCCCACTGGTCGTGTATTCAATTTTGTGAAACATTTTGAGAAAAGATTTTTCTTTGCAAGTACAACTGATCTGCTTCTTATTTTAATGAAATTTCATGTTTCTACTACAAAGTTTCTTTGATTTGTCATGGCATACTTTGAATACAATTGCATATTAAACTACATGTTTGATAGTAGCATTATGTAAACCACTTTTGGTCTTCATGTTAACTTTCATTTCAACAGAATATTACTTCAATAATTGCATTGATCTAATTTATCAGCTGATTGAATGTTCAGAACTATTGGCAGCTGTGAAAGCATGGTTTTCCTATTCTGTGAATTGTTTCCAATATTATATTTATGTGCATCATTATAATATGCACGTAGCTCATACACACCTAAAAATATGCACTGGCACTTTGGTCATAAATTTTGGTGCAACTAAGTTTAAGTATAAGCAATTTCAATTGAAAAGGCTAGCTTTTCTACTGTGGGTTTTATTTTTAATTCATATCAGACAATCCTGCATATCACAAATGTAGGAATAGGGTTGAAGTAATGTGTTACTTCAGAGTATGACACATTGATAACATTATCAATATTGACATTATAATTTAATTTAATTTATTTGTTTGTTAGCAGACACGAAGTCCATAGTATAAACACACACACTCTGCAGGACGCAGGTTGATAAAAACAGACAATACAGAACGTAGTACAAGACATTGAAGCCGGCGAAATCACAGGGTTACAGACAC
>JGI24158J21664_10010440_pt1 | contig 12381 bp, 7 predicted proteins | sample Ectturendosymbi3_FD_21664 | JGI IMG/M metagenome (IMG submission 21664) | reverse complement strand
AATAGGAATGCAATGTGGAAAACTTATTACTGACTCAAGATTTTACAAGCCTCCAAAATGAAAACGAAAAACCAGTTTCAGGGCTATTGCCAGTGCAAATGGTGAGTCCGCAGTTTGTCTGCATCGTAGTTTTGCAACATAAAGTGAGTGGATGGGTTTCTTGACGGAACTAATCTCCAGATTGACAGGGGCGTATCGAGGTTAGATGGCGCCCGGGGCAAGATGCAAGTTTGGCGCCCCCATTTTCGAACCTGAGGTCTTCCGGAAGGAAATGCACTGTATTGAAGAATGTACGTGTGACATTGTTGGGATTTTTTGGCTCCCTCGCAGTATTTCAGCGCTCCCAGAGTGATTCGGCGCCCGGGTAATTGCGCCCCCTTGCCCCTTCGTTACGCCCCTGCTGATTGAACCATAACGTAGCGTGTAAAAAGATACAGATGTTTACATTAGCAAACAACTTGCCGCTATGTGACAAAAATGCATTAAACGTGCTCGATTAGCTCAAATAATTATGACCTTCATAACTATGCAATTGTGCAACTCCTCACTTCATATACTGTACATGGACAACGCAGAGGAGTATTGAATTACTGTTAGGGGTGCAACGAAGTTAGATGGCGTCCGGGGCAAGAAGCACGTTTGGCGCTCCTATGTTCGAACCTGAGGTCTTCCGAAAGCAAATGTACTGCACTGAAGTTATTGTGACATTGTTAGAACTTTTCGGCGACCCGCAGTCATTCGGCGCTCTCATAGTGATCAACGCCTGGGGAATTGTACCCCTGCCCTCCGTCATTACGTCCCTGATTACTGCGCGCAGCGACGCGCCTCAACAAATCATGGTACACAGCTTTAACCTGAGGCATACGGGAACTTTGGGCTTTAGGCGGGGCAAAATTTTCAATTCGACCGAATTTTTGCGCCACTTTGAGGAAAAACGAATAGAAGAATTTTGCAGGGCGATGGTTCTGTTTCAGAAAACTTGCCCAAAAATATCGGGAAGTTTTTCCTGAATTTTTTCAATCTTGTCCGAATCTTCCCCCCACTTCGTACGTCTATAGCTTTAACGCAGAAACTTTGGCAAAATACTAGNTATCTACAGCTTAGTGGATTGAATAATTGGTTTTACGTGGTCACAACAATTTTTGGTCAGCACTTGAATATTTGCAGNCCAAATTGGTGGAATGACGGCGCTTTTTGCCCCCACCTGTCAGGCAACAGGCGACGCGTCAGGCAACAGCTACTTATGGCTCTGTGGTTTTGAACTTTTTGTTGCAACTGCAAACCCGTAGACAACTCACGCTGGCCATGGAAAGACAAATTTGGCATGGTTAGGGAAAGCTGCAATCGACAGAAAAATGCTTATCTTAGTAAAGTGGTTGTTAGATCATTCCACTTGCATCACATAAATTTGAGCAAAAAAGCAATCTTCTGGTGACATCTTTAACTTTTTTACTGGTGACAGTGGTGTTGGCGAAGGTTCGTGGTTTTAAATTGGTGATAGTTTGATTCTCCTCTGTGTTTTCTGGACTGGCTGGATAGAAGCAGATCTATCGCCAGATCAACAGCATTGTGGGTGGCTTTGAGCTTCTTCTGGGGCTTCGTAATAACATACAATGAATTGAAAAATGACTTCATGGAGAGACTACAGCTTGGCTTTGGAGGTATTGATTGTGAATTTGGGGGCGCAGCCCGCTTGCTTCCACTTCTGTTGAAAATAGGGTTGCCAGATGCGTTTTGTAAAAATACCGGTCATTTTGTCAACAGTGACAGTTCTACGAGTAGCCTAGGTTGCATTCGTAAGCGCATATTTAATGGCACTGGATTCTCGAATTTAAAAAACGCTTTTTTGACAATGCATTTATTTTTCATGTTATTTTCTTTACATTTTCATGAAACTCCCACGATGGTTGGTTTGAAAATGTTTCAAACGGTGTATAAACGTAAGCTTTGTGAGCATAGTCTATAGCCCTATGCTAAGCATTAGCAAACTAACCGACTTTGAATAAAAAATGAAAACTACAGTGTTTAACGTGAACGGAGGCGTTTTGTTAAACTCTACACAAATAATGCACTTTGTAAAATTCCAATTTTACATGTTGCATATCAATTTCTGAAATGAATATCTTTCTGTACAATCTGATAGTATTTGCTTTTCTGCGGTAGTATTGCCCGCATGAACACCATAGCACAAATAATAATTTCTTGCGTGCTACATTTACTTCAGTTTACAAAAAACATTTTCTAGCTCACCTGAAGCTCTTCAAAAACTTTCTCACTATATATTCTGGACCACTGCGACTGGCTGAGAGATGACCTCTCGATTGATTCACTGGCCCTTGCTTGCGCCAGTGATAGTCCGCTGACGAAATAATACCTCTGTTCAATGCAGCTGGCGTGACTGTAAAAGGTTCGCTTGTCTCTACAATGTCACTGTCGTCCTGTCCATTTCTCTGATTTTCCTGCATTCTGCCTGCGATAGCCTACCGTAGTAATTCAGACAACAACCACACCTACGCCAGTTACACGATTAAATTGCCAAAAGAAATGGTCGTACAGATCACGTTCAGGACAACGGAAGATCCTAAGTAGGCTACGACTAAACAAAGAAAGAGGAAAAACGGATAGACGATGAGTGTTGTCAAGGCACAAGTAACAATTTAACCTTATATGAACGTCGCTGAAAGAACTGTCGTGACAAGATTCACTGCTGGAGTCATTTTAATTTGAGAAGTTCTGCGTTAGTTCTTTTTGCACTTACTGCAAATTATTTGTTTTTAAAATACCGGCTTCAGGCACTGGTTTTCAAAATACTGGCTTCTTACCGGCCTCTGCTAAATTAGCCGCAAAATTCCGGCCATCTGGCAACCCTAGTTGAAAAATGTCACAACTTTTTTTAATGACCTGGTCTAATGGGATTGATGTTTTTTTCTTCAAATCAGCAATCCAGTGTCGGAAAATGTGAAACGGTATTTAAAGACTTGATTGAAAATCTGCCTTTATAAGTGGCGTTAATTATATTTTAGGGAAATATGCTTTAAGGCCCAATGTAAATCTGTCATGCGATTATAAGATCGTTTTTTACGATAGTCAGCAAAGCTACCTAAAATGGGAGTAGTGTCCTGGCAAATGCCTTTCATTCACGTGTTGTTTTTGAATTGTTGCTTCAGCAATAAATAAGTCTTTCATGTACATTTAAATGCACACGTTTGGCTTGGAAACATGATCGTCATTTAGCTTTTTATTTGAGTCCTATCGTGGGACCTGAGTTGTCACTTCCAAGTCTAAGAACAACCGTTCTGTTTCTAACCAGGTCGAGAATGCGTTTCAGACACTGTTCTTCACTGATTTCGTTATGGATAGCCAAAAACAGTGGCAAACGCTTGCGCGCAGCATGCTTTTATACCTTTTAAATAAATTTTTGTAGATATACGAGATCTGTGTAGCCTGTGAAAAACGAGGCCCACTGTTTGGGACCCGTTTCAAACGTTTTCTGAATTTAATGATATAAAGCGCTTTCAAACTGTGGTTATTCCCTGAAAAATAGCATAGTTTGACCAACAAAATGGCCACTTTTTGACCTACAAAAGATAACCTCTTTTGTGTGACACACAACGATTGTCGCAGATAACCTTTGGTATTTAAGCAAGTGAAGACATTTTTGGCGCCCCCCAATTTGACTGCCCCCCCAAACGCCAGGTCTGGATCCGCCACTGATTGAAATGGTCTCCATGAATTTGATTTAAAGGGTTAAAAGACTTTGCTCTGACATTTGCTCCGCTTTGCTCTCCAACTTTTATCAGGGTTTATTGGGGGTGCGTGACCCACAAATGTTTAAGAAACGCTGCTTTAAACGGTGTTTGAATAACATTTTGAAAATACATTTTTTGTTAGTTGCGATCATAGTAACAGCGGATTCAGATTTATTTGAGCTTTGGGGACATCAGAAAGGAGCACCACATATTCCATTGGATCAGAAGCAGACTATATTGCGTGGCAGACTGTGTGAGATGAAGAAAAAGGAGCTTGTAGAAAAGGAGAGAAACAATAATTTATAGCGTAACAGCCCCAAGACGAGATCTCGTAAATTCAGCGGACCACAAACTTCTAAATATAATTGGCTGTGTCCACGGACGCATGGGCGTCGGAAGGATTTTTTCCAGGGGGGGGCCAGTAGGGGATTTTCCCAAAATTTTTTCCAGGGGTGGCCATAATGGTGAAATTTGTTTTTTACCCCTCGAAATTGAAAAACAACCTTTTTTTGCTAATATTTTCAAAATCCAGGGGCCAAGGCCCCACCCTGTCTCCCTTCCGACGCCCATGCACGGACGTAAACATCCGGAAATTTCTACGGTTACCAAAATAATTCTTTGAGTAAAGCTGCGTTAGCCGATATTCTGACACATGGAAAGGTTAGGGAAAAGTAAACATTTAAATTCCTCACTGGTTTCTTCACCAAAGCTCACGAACCACAGTGATGGAATTTCTAATCTGCTTAGAAACTATTATAATTACAGAGATTGTCACCGTTATAAGGTAGTGTTATCGTCCAAACGGCGAATCTAGTTGATGGTTGAGTAGTGGAAAAAAAGATTGACCAAGCACGTTATCTTCTATAGAGGGGCAAGGTGTTAGGAATTTCCGTGACGTGCCATCAAATTGCATTTATCCCAGTCTGAATTCAATAAATTTATGTCTTCTACATCCTCCACTACTGCGATATACAACGCGAATTAGCCTTTGCTGTGATTTTGTGACACGGGAAGTTTACATGACTATTCAGGATACAACGTTGGAAAATTACGTGGAAAACAACCCTTTGAACAAACGGGAAGTGACTTCTATAAAATTGCAGGTCACGGAAGCGTGCTGACATTTGGGCAACAGTCTGGAACAAACTGCAATCTGATTTAAAGTTCAAGTGCTGTGCTCCACACACAAAAAACTTTGTTATTGAATAACTGTTGGTTAATACCTTGCACGGATGGTGGCATTGGTTTAGTTGCATTGCAGAAGACTCGGAGAACTGATTTGTTGCATTAGTTTCGTTTAAATAAAATTTTAATGAACTTTGTTTTCATAAAATAAGAAAAAGAAATAAAAAACAGAAAATAAAAAAGTGTTCACAAAATTTTTAAAAAGTTTGCTGATCGCTTCGACTGCGTCACCTTTGTGGAGACTAATTATTTGGGTTTCATGTCGTAAAATTCTTTTGTTTGTCAAAAGAAGCAGAATAAGAAAAAGTATTGACACACTGAGCGTAGCTGGCCAGACGTGTGATGTTTGTGAATGTTGATAGAACTAGTTCAACAGCCCCAGTGATCGATTCCTGCGGAAGTCAGCTCATTTTCAGCATAGAGTGTGCAGCAATAATTTGGCTTTCTCTAGTTAATGCATTCATGAAGATGAAGTTATTCAGGGTGCCAAAAGGGAGAAGTTGTAAGATAGTTTATCTGTCAATTTAAGGCAGGGGTGGGAATCCTGCGGCCCGCGTGAACATTTGATATGTCCCTCATCAGAATTTTCGCTACCCAATTTGTAGTACAAGATCGCGTCAAAACGAAGCTTTGTCATAAGCAAGTACTTAAGATAATATGTAATAACAAGCCTCTATCCCTTGTAGTAAGAAAAAGGTAGAATTTTAGGATAAAATAAGTTATTTGCGGCCCGCCAGCGATATAATACACAGTTTATACGGCCCGTGATAGTAAATAGGTTCCCCCACCCTTGATTTAAGGGAAGCAGGCAACCCCTGGTCAGGCAAGTTAGAAACTAAACAGAAGTTTAGTTTGAAAAAAAGCAAAAAAAGTTCCTTTAGGCTAGGGGTGCAAACACAGGGCGTCTGAGAGAAATTGTTCCAAGGGAACGATACCGGATCCCCCAGCAGTGGCGTAACTAGGATGGGTAAGGGGGCCATCTGCCCCCGGGTGTAGCATTTTAGGGGTGCCAAATTGAGGTCGAAATATTACGTAACAATTACGAAATATCAAATTTTAGTGGATGCTAATAATTACGATTCACAAAATGTCGAATGCCAGCAGCTGCTACCCAGTTGCATAATCTCATCACGATCACCAAGGCTCCTAAATGAGCAGTGTCCGTGAACTCTGCTTTCCCGTCCCAGTGTGACCCAGCTATAGAATGAGAGCAAAGCTGGAAAGTTCGTAACCCTGACTATCTGAAAGCATAGCGACTTAATCGTGATTCAAACTAGATGCGGGCGCTGATTGCTCGAGACACAAGCTCCACTTGTGTCGTAACCAGGCTCCACGAGAGAGGGGTGCAGCCGGTGCGGTGCGCCAATTAGGTCCAGGCCCGTAGCCAGCTTTTAAGGTTTGGGGAGCAAAATACATTTTTAGAGGGGCGAGATTTTTTTTTTGTTGTATGTTCAAAACAAATTTTCTGGGCACAACAAAATTTGGAGGAACAAACAATTTGAGGGGTCACTGCCCCCGAATGCCCCCCGTGGCTACAGGCCTGCCATGGCCCATGCGAGTCTTGGGGGCCCATCAACCTCCAAGTTCAAAAGTTAAATGGACAAATGCCAGAAGTTTTTATTGCTATCGTTTTATTTATACAGTCTATGCAAATGAAGTGACTAAAGTTGTTTTATAGCCGTTACACATGGAATTTCTGTGATTTTTAATGGCAGATATCACACCTAAGAAGCGGATTCGCTTTGTTACACTTTCGGAACACTGAGAATATACTCAAACAGCCATAGCAAATTGCAAAAAGTATGCAAGGAAGACGAGTTTTGATTTACAGCAGGGGCCGGCAACTTTTTTTGCACTGTGGATCGGTTTCAGCTTGGCATTCTATTTTTCGGACCGACCCTCAATAAAATAATGAATATTTGGCAAATGCAAATTTAGTACAACTCGTACGTCATCACGGGACTGCTTTAGTGAGAGATCTCAATGTGTTAGTAAAACAATTTTCAATGTGTTAGTAAAACAACCCCAAAAGAAGATGTTCTGGGGCAGTTTTAGCTTTTCAGGAGTAGGTTCACTTATACCAATTGAGGGCCGGAACCGAGTTTCAGGGGGAACATATCCCCCAACGTTTGGACAAAGGAGGACACAATATCATTTGTCCCTCCCAATATTTTGTGATAAAAAATAATGTAGTTGTACAAATTTCGTCAATGCCAGTCAATGAAGTCTCAGAGACACATGTTTTTTAATTAGTGGGATTGCATTATGTAACTGCCAATTATTTGAAGAGATACATGTTCATTGTTCATAAATTCTACTTTTGATGTGTTGCTTGTTTTTTAAAGAATAATTGAAGTGTTATGTCTGTTTTATCTACTTTGAGATACGTTGAGATAAAGTAGATAAAAAAAGAATGATTGAAGTGTTGTGTTTGTTTTATCTGCCTTGACAAAGAACTCTAATACTAAAGTTTTGTGTATTTAATAAGAAAGCAAATTCCTAGTAATCATTGTCAAGTACTAGCACAGTACTATGCAACTGCTATAACACCACGGGCGTAGCCAAAGGGGCACTTGGGCCATGGTCCCCAAAAACATCGTGATTACGATGTTGACGTAGGGTATGATGAGATGTTAACGCTGCATTTGGTTGTAAAGGTCAGGAGTTTTACGGTCGATTGGAAGCCTCGAAATATTGGGTAGCGTAGGATACTCTGCAAGTTAAATCCAGTCGTGGAAGCTACCAGTGATACAAAGATGGTCGACATTGAGCCACTGCGGTACATAAGACCCCGGCATAGATAAATTAATTTCTTGAAAAATTATGTGGAAGCAGATGATATATTCGATATCTTGAACGCTCATTTCAAGTTACATAATTTTTCAGCTTCTCACATTGTGGACCGCCAAACAAGACCGGGCTCTGGGCATCATGACACTTTCCGCCTCCTCTCACCGTGTCTTTTTCTAGGTATGGAAAACAGGGCGGGGGTGCAAAAGTTACAAAGCCAGTTCCAGTTTGATGATATTAACACGCTTACTGAGAGCAGCCAAATTTTGCAAAATTGATTTAACCCTGCAACTTTCAGTGGCACGCAGAAACCAGCATATTTTACTTTTTCAGTGATTCATGTGATTGAGAGTATTGCATTTCATTTATCAAAGGTATATTTTTGTCACGCAGGTAAACATTGGTCAGCAGCGATGGCACTGCAAACCACCCTTAGTTTACAAAGAATAGTTGGTTTGTTGCTTTACAGCTCACTTTCGCAATTATGCTTTAACCATTTTACCAGCTCTCTTGAGCTTACTTGTCAAACAACCGCATCCAGTGACAATTCTTTAAGACAAGGAGTTCCAGGTAAACGCGGACCTATTGGTCCAATAGGTCTTCAAGGACCCCCTGGACCCAAAGGAGAAAAAGGAGAACCTGGTTCTGATGTTAATGTTCAGGTCACTCTTCGAGAACTTCGGCAGAGGGTGGAAGAATTAGAAGCTAAATTAGGTAAACACATTTTCGTTTGTGGTGGTATTATCTCAAAAAAAAAAAGTTACAGTCCTTGCCTTAAATTGAACTGGACCGCCCAGCCCACCAAAAGTTCACGGGTCACACAAATTGCTACTGAGACTAACAGAACTTTTTAATAGATTTTTGTTGCCATTATCTTGTCACTAAACGACCTACAATGGTTCTGATGTTTGGTGCGGATAAGCAAGCTTTCGAGCATCTCGACCTTGTAGTGATCACTTTATTTTTGTTTAATGTTGACTGCCTTCCGACCGCGGTTTATTTGGATTTTACTGAAACCTCAATTGAGTCGGAAAAAAATCTGAACTTCTAAGTAAAAATTGGCAGCATTTATTGCCAATTTTGCGTTTCGTCCTATACCTATTTCAGGTTTCCTATGCCTAGCTCAACCTTTTCTTACATTTTTTGTTGAATTCCCTCCACATGAGAGTCGCCCTTACTTCGCGCCAAAACATCGCAGCCAAAGATCGTTCTTGTTAAACTCAACTCCCATTCGTCATTGGTCTCCCAGCAAAGCCACAACCAGCTGATGTTTTCGGGAGGAGAAATGATCGCAAATTGTTGTTTCACCGAAAAACTAAAAACCTTTATGTACATATCAAACAGTTTTGAAAATTTCGAGAGGCGGAGATTTCTCGGTTTCCCCCTAATTGCGAGCTTGCCAGTCTGTCTCCAAGTACCTATTCGAAATGAGCAATGATGTGTTGACTTCTACAAGACTCTCCCTTACTTCTCAACAATAAGATTGCAAAAACAAATTCAGAGTTGTGTATGCATTGCCTCTATGCGATTACGCAAGCAGTCATAAGATGTTGCATGAGCGATTTATGCGTTTCTCGAGCATTTTCTACAGCATAGATAGACTGTAGTATAGAGTCTATACTACAGTATGTTGGTGTATGTGTGCTTCTCAGAAAAATGCAAGCGGTAAGGTGTCAAGACAGGCCTCCTCGTGGCTTACAGTATGCCGTTTCATGGCAATACACTTGATGATTTGATACTGACTGTGAAAAACAAATAGATTACTTCCTAAAACCAACCATACCGCAATCAACAATAGACGTATAGTCACATCTCTGCACTGCCTTTTCTGCCACATATACCTCGTCAACGTATTAATCAGTCAACTTTATCAATATCAGGCAATGCGTCATTCTGGTTTGAACTGGTGTCATCCGACTCATGATATTTCGGATTTGAGTCGAACACATGGGTGGTGGAACCTTTTTCAAAGTGGGGGGGCACAAGTGCACGTCAAAAAAACTATATAAAATTTTTGTGGTTTGAAGTGGTAACTGTGACGTCATAAGCATTGAATCATGACGTCATTACCTACACACCATATGAAAGTCTAAATCACACTATTTGAGAAAAAAATTAAACCACTATGAAAACGTATCGGTAAACCACCTGAAATTCGAATAGGCTATTACAGGGGCGCCCCAGGTTAACAGCGTCACTGGGGCTCATCATACGATTTATTCTGACTGAATAGAACCTTTCGACGCTTGCGTCACTGAAATTTCCATTTGCTCTCATTCTGGCTGGCATTATCGTTGCTCTGCGACGTTAGTTACCAGTGCCGTGGCAAGGCAGCCCCGTACAGGGTTGCTAATTTGTTTTTTTTGAAGCCATATTTTGAAATTCTGGCTTTTTTGAACGCCTTTGGTTTTTTTGGAAATCAACAAAAAGCCAATCTGGCTTTTTCTGGCTTTTTTCAGTCGGAAAGGCTTGGCTCTGGAAAAACATTGTCAGAGCTGCATATTCATTATAAATCTCTCCTGAAAAGAGTCTATAACCATGCAGAGTGCGCAGAATATTGGAAAAACTTTATTTTTGCCCTAAAAGTGATCAATGTTATTGATAAGAAACAAATGTACGACAGTGTAATTATGGGGAAAGAAAATGTTTCCAAGGAGTGGAATTGTATTATATCGATGTTTCTGACGAGTTTTAATGTCTCTTTTGTGTTTGGTTATGCATGTATTATCTGTATATGCCGTAAAACTACTATCTGGCTTTTTCTGGCTTTTTTTCGAACACGGTCTGGCTTTTTTTGGTGAAAACAGGTTGGCAACTCTGTACAGATAGAGAGACTAGGTTTCTACTTTCTAGTTCAACGTTAAGAACGTTTTCGTGAAAGCTGCTTAAGACAGTTTATGCATAGTTGAAACGAAGGAAGGCTGTTGTGTCAGTTTATTATATATATGTCTGTGAAGACTGTGTTAAGACAGCCTAATTAAAGTATCCACCAGAAAACCGGGGATAATCTCGATAAGTTTAACGCTCACTTGCTCGATCTTAAAAAGCCTCTTCAGATTTTATCTCACTTGCTATATGTCATGATGAAGATGGATGGTGTCAGATTCCAATAAACTCGTTCTTATTAGAAGTGAAGGCAGAGGGAGTGTTGGGAATCAGTTAGTTCTACGCACTGCTTCCACCTATCAGCTTTTGGTGAAAGCACCAAGTTGATTACACTGAGACTGGCTATTAAAATGATGAGGCTGTACAGCGATCACCAGGTGCTCTGTGATCGTCAGGATGCAAATCACAAACATTAATGAGACTGCCGGTTTTACATATTGTCGTATACCAGGGGTGTGCAACCTTTATTACTGAAGGACCAAACGCAGTCAAACAAATTAGACCGCGAGCCGCGCCTTCGTTTCACACAGGCTGTCTATAGTACTAGTGACCGGCATAAAAATCCACTTTGTTGTATTGCATTTGGCCCGCTGGCCGCAGTTTGGACACCCCTGTCGTACACTATAACTGATACAAGTACGGCAACTACATCAAACAGGTAAATTACATCATGAATAATTTCCTATCACATCACAAGAAGAGATATTTGTTTCGCTTCACTGATGATAACAACTAACAAGTGATAAAGTTTGTTTTCACTTATTTTGCATTGACAGTTCATTAAAGTTATTTTCTCCTTAGTTGCACATTATTAGTTTAGCTTCGTTAGGTTTTGACATAGCGCTGCTCAAGGGACTAATTTGCAGCTGGCTCGAAAAAGCACGCATCTGCCTAAATGCTTGCTGATATTAAAGGGCCCCATCTGGATTTTTTTGGGGGGATCCAACTGCCTTTCACACGGCTCTGCTAGTTACGTAACAATAAATAAGGAGTTCGCGTGATAACTTCTCCACTGTTGAGTAACGTACTTCACAGAGCAATGATAACGCCAGTAAGTCCTCTGCGTGCCAAGGCTGTGGAGCCGGTACTCAAATTTCAGGCTCCGGCTCCAGACATCTAACTTTTTTGGCTCTGACTCCAACATCTAGATTCTAGAAGCTTTTGGCTCCGGTTCCTACTCCAGAGCAATGTGGTCCCAAAAATCAGAAAAAAATTGTATTATTTGTATAATTCGCTTGTCCCACAAACTATCGCTGTGGATCCGGAACCCAAATTTCAGGCTTCGGTTCCACCATCTAAAAGTTTTTGGCTCCAGCTCCAGCCATAAAAAATTGCTTCAATTCCGGCTCCACAGTCCTGCTACGTATTAGGTTCATTCATGTTAGCCCGAGTTGCTGGTCAATTTATCGTTCGTTTGAAATTATTCTCGAAAGGGAACTGTCCATTGGATTGGAATTCAAATCCAATGTTCTATACAAATCCATTGCTTCAAAAAACATTCAGTCCGATATTAATTATCTTTTAAAAAATATTTAATTGCATAGGACAGCTCGGCTCTAATGGTTGAGCCCGAGCAGGGGGGGACTGAGGGCTAGAGCCCCCCCCTTAACGAAAATCGCCTAAACACAAATTTGTTGCTGACATTTGTTAAAACACAAAACAATTCCGCACATGCATACATAGCTATATAAAGATTTCGATTATAATTAGCGGTGTAGTGATCTGTTACCTTGTTACGTTACGAGTGTTACACTCAATTGCAATAAGCAAA
>JGI24158J21664_10010438_pt1 | contig 12382 bp, 10 predicted proteins | sample Ectturendosymbi3_FD_21664 | JGI IMG/M metagenome (IMG submission 21664) | reverse complement strand
CATTCAAAAATATTCGTGTATGCTAGAGAGGAAATGCGTCAAAAGCTGTAGATCGCTGCAGCACCGCAATGGTGTCACGAGATTTAAGCAGGTTGAGTTTACTTTGCGATTGTTGCAAAAGCGAAACTTAAATGGAGTGTCTAATCTTTTAGACACTATTAAAAGCTCGAGTTTCACTGTAAGATTTCGAGGAATCAGCCGACTGGGGGCCCTGCTGTCATAATTTTGCGATGATTCGGACTTGCACATATCAAATACTAGGTCTCCACAAAGGTGACGCAGTCGAATCAATCAGCAAAGGTTTTAATAGGAAATTAACTTCCTGCAGGAAATAAAATTCCTATTAAAAATATGCTGACTGATTCGACTGACTAACCTTTGCGGAGACAAATTACTTGAATCAAATACTTTAGTGATTTTTTGTCACAAGTTTTTTAATGTCTTTTTGTGCCTATGTGTTACACCGTGCACTTCTCACTACAAATTATTAAGTTTACTAGTGCAAAATTTCCACCCACTACTGCGAGATAATAGGCTAGATTTCAACATTAAAGTCTTCTTTAACCAACATGGCCAATAACATAGTTCGTTGCCAAAGCGTTTTTCATCGCGTGTCAAGGTTTTGCGACTTCGGTCCTTGACCGACATGACTGGATTATATGTTGTTTGCGATCAGGTTGTTTTCGTGAATATCATCAATGAATCCATGAAAATCACCTTGGTAGTCAGGGTAGCGGGAATAATTTCAAGCTTTTCAGTGAGGTGGTATCAGTTCGTATCTATGGTAATGTTTTGTAGTTCATTGCATTTTCAAAATGACATTTCGTACTTATTGAACATTGTTGCGATTTCTTGACTGCAGTTTGATTCGTCGACATCATCCCTTAGAAGCGGCTACAAACGTTGTTGACAGATTTCGTGTAGAGCTATCGTACATCCAGCCGTCTTCCAAACGACCTCAAAAATTTGAAACCTCTTTGCTGGGAATAAAAGAAATTACATCTGCGGTTGTGGAGGCGCCCTCGACCTCAGAACAGCCGAATAAACCGCAAGACGAGTCTTACGTTCCTGATCGCTTGCGACTATCAGAAAGCGAGCCATCAGGTTTGTCTTTGAGCTGCTTAATTAACTTTTTGTTCGTGGCTTTTGTCTGCTGACAAACTGCATAATTTTTGAGTGCAGAATAGCTCAAAATTTAAATGATACAAATGCCTATATATATGCCCATTTTATAACTTTCTGTCTCCAAAATGAGATCAGTGTTTGCAGTATCTCCTCTCGTTTCGTGTTAGCGAATACGACGGCAACGTCTTTTGCTAACCCCCAAACTGGTCAGTATGGATGAGTATGTTTCAGTATCTCACCTGTTTGGCGGAGAATACGGAAACGTGTTCCTCGTATGAGGACGTACAGTACGTTGCGCGAAATCATTGGTTGATTCATGTTAAATATCACGCACGAACGGATTGTTTGTTCCGTCATTCCTAGCAACAAATAAACCACGCAGCAGTTTAGCTAATGATAATTCAACTTCTTGGGACAGTAAGCAAGAATGAATGTTTCCTCATACAGTATTAAATTCGGTGTTGATAGAAAGCAGTTACACTGCGATTTTTCGTGGAACAAGAATGTTCCCTGTGACTCAGTGGTCTTCAACGTGGGCGACATCGTCCCCCAGGGCGCGATTTTATGCGTTGTGGGGGCGATTTTTGTGATTTACGAGATTTGGGGGAGATTTCTGCACGTTTAAACATACTAGATTTTTGAATTGATTAAAAAAAACAATATTTATTACTTTGGAATCAAAGCAAGCGATGCAATTCCGACTCCATGGTTCGTAACAAAGGTTATAAAACATATCGGACTGGTCACGTAACAGTCAAACTACCATCGTTCTGGTTAACGCTTCACTGCATCCAGTATCCAAGACCACTGAGATGGTCACTGGTTGGGAGTCAAGCATTGCGGTTCTCACAAAGATTATGAATGTGCACTGTGCAGGTATTTTGTTGAGTGTAATGTTCAAAATAAGATGAGAGAGTAGTAGTTTGTTAGGTTGATTAACCCAATCGTTGCAAGATCAACGTCACAGAAAAGACATCAAGCAATAACATTTGCTAGCCTATATACATCAGCACGCGGGGGTTTGGACGTTTCTCGTATAGTATGCATTAATTAGTTTTATTACGTTGATATTATTTGAAAGCGACCAAAACATAACTATCGAAAAATACCCAATCGGTCAAACTCCATTTTTCTAGAGGTAAACTTCAGCTTTTTTGAAGATAGTAAAAGTAGCCCAACAATCATAACATTATAACATTGCTACCACTAAATCATCACATCGACTTTTGCGGCGATAGCGAATATTGTTTGAGAGTTGCCGTCAAGTTTAGCCTAATGAATTTTCCTCGTGAACTGTTACAAATCCCTCCAACACTATTGTGTTATTATTAGCAAAATTGCCTTGAAACAAGTCTTCATGGCCTTCGGTAGAGGATTCCCAAAACATTGTTTCGTAGGCAAAAAAATATGATTTTATAATATTTGGTTATTATCTTGAGTAAAACAATGTAGGCCTACTGAAGTGTGTTCTGTTATAATAATACTGGAAATATGACTGCTGCGAGATGATTTACCTAGCAATTAATGGCGAGTTTAGTAACAGATAGCCGTCAGTTGTAAAACGTGCTTTGTCGTGTTTTTCAGTCAGTTCGAGTGTTTTGCTGTACTGTGGATATAGCTGCACTGTATTCATCTGACTTGTGACGGAGTATTACAGAACAGTATACTAGGTAAGGAATAACTTAGACCAGCGAGTAAGCCCAAACACCCCATCTTGGCTAAACTAAGGAATCCGAAAAATCCTTTTCGCCACCTGTTGTTTGAGGCTTGCTATGAAGTCATTCTGTTGTGGAGATCACGCCGAAAGTTATATTGCGTAGAAATTTACTGGGTGAAATACCTTTTTGCCAGCGAACTAGCATAAGCGAAGGCGCTTCCAGCAGAAGCGTCTCATCGACATCCAAAGTGACGATGAAGATACACACGGATGATTAAAGTTTTGAATTAGTGCAGTGATCGTTTTCCAGAACTTTGGGGAAAAGTGAAGCTATTATTACTGGTGTTTCCCACAACGTATTTCCTGAGCAAGGTTTCTGCCAAGTGCTGCACACGCGTAATAAATACCGCGATCGTCTTGACATGAACAAGACGGGTGGAAACGCCATAAGACTTACCTGACCAACTTGCGAACTGATTTGAAAAAGCTTGCAGATAACCACCATCGCAAGGTTCGCATTAGTTGGAACCAGCTGTTTTTTTGGAAATGAATAACACTTATTCTACAAATGCATTTGCATTCGTTTTGTTTTGTGCTAACTAGATTGCCCGTTTATACTTCATTAGCATATAAATTATTTTCAAAACAAAATAATATTTTCAGACAAAAATTATAGGTAGGGGTCGATTTTCAAACAGTTTCTGTAGGGGCGCGATTGTACAACAAGGTTGAAGACCACTGAGTGTAGCTGGAGTCGGTTGGTCGCAGTTGCGAAATTTTCTGGTTGTCAGCGTTTCGGTACCGTCTTTTACTTGAAAGGATTGTTTAAAGCGTATAAATGCTTAACGCATGTTCCGCGTAAGTTTAGTCTCACACAAGTGTTTTTAGCTGCTTTTCGTACAAACCTCGTGCTTAACGCTTGAAATTCTAATCGGGCAGAAAAACAAAACTTCGCCAAAGCGAGCATTCATCTCTTGATCTACTTGCTGCGTTTCATCAATCTCGCCTAAATCGAAAAAGTCCACTTGGCATGCTTATTAAGTTTCAGTCTCAAAAGTATTGATACCATTTCACATAAATTTAAAACAGTAATGGTGTACGAGTGAAGCTGTAAATGTTGAAAACGCAGGAGAGCGGAGATAAGTTGTAATGCAATAGACGAAGCAGTGCGATATTGCTCAGATTCACATCACGCAATACCTTGAGTTGTTATCATTTAAAGGAAATTCGCATGAAACTTGCGTGCATCCTGCTTAGGCATATATGCTGTTGCTTGGTTAAGAACAGATTTCTAGTTTGTATTAGCCAGAGACCAATGCCAACCTAGTTTTTTTCGGCCATAGACCGATTTTTTAAATGGCCGAAGAAAATAAGTCAATTCGATCATAATGTCTGAGAATATACTGTAGACTAGTAAATACTGTTACGGTGAGTTTTAATATTGTTGTGAGACAAATGACCGAAATGCCTCAGCGAAAAAAAGTAGATGTCAACCGTTCGAAAAATACTGTTTCTCACAAAAGAACTGGAAAATGTTTTATTACATCAGTCATGTCGAAAATTGCGTTCGTAACACAATTTCTAACGTGCTTTGTTTACCCAGACTTGAGCAGCTCACACCTCTGAGCTCTCGCTGATCATTTCGATTTCTTACCTCTCGTGCGAGCATGTCTAATTCACCGTGATCCCAATCTTCAGTGTTTTTTCACATTACATCATCGGTGTTATCCAAGTTGACCCCTTTTTTGCTGTGAAGACATTGTGTATAATCACAGTTCGCCCAATGCTTAGGAATGAACTTGATGCAGTGTAGCTGTTACTTTAATGTAATATAATGGCTCTTCTATACCGTAAAGTGCCATCGCCGTACACAAGTTTATTGCTACAGGCGAGCTTCTGAGTGGAAAGTGGATTTTGGCATCGGTTGCTGTAGTGTGTTTACTTGCTCTAGTCACGCACACGGTTGGACAAGAAGATCCGGACAGTTTCATTCCAGTGTACTTGTCTCTTACGGTTAGCCAGAAGATGGTTGCGTCGTATCTGTTGGGTAAGTGCTAGCTAAGGTATTTTCCCCAAAACATGTACGTGGAATCATAGCAAACGTGTTTCGTCCCGTACGACAGTCTCTCAGAAACTGACTGGTTAAAGCGGTTCAAGCCGCTTCATGTTGTCGTTAGAAATTTGACCGTAATGTGAGGTCGTTCGTGGAACGTTGTGGAAGCGAAAACACAAAACCCATGCTCCACGCTGAACTTCATCCTGAAAATAAGTGACCGCGAGAAAACAGTGTTGCGAAATGCTGTCCGTTTAACGTGTTTGACCTTTGCAGAGTTGTGCCGTCGTGTGCGCAGCATGTGAAATATACACAGTTACGGCAATTGACAGTGTTGCGTGAAGCTTCAGGCGCCATGATGTTTGTTTTGCGTTCATGCCAGTAGTCAGTTCACGCTGGAACTACAGTACCGCCGTCATGTCAATAATGTGCGCATCGATGCGAAACATTAGGCGGTGCGAGAAATAACGTCGCGCTGTAATGCGCAGTGGTTAGTGCCCCGCGAGCGTCACGCACGTTGCAGAACAACTGCCAAAGGGCATTGAACGTCGTTTGAGAAGCGCCAAAGTTAAAGCCTGTAATCCACCTCCAGTAAAGCAGCAGCGTTTAGTGTATTTTTTGCGTAACTATTCGGGTGGGGTTGTTCCTGCGGTAGATAGTTGTTCTATGCTGCAAAACTCGAGGCTGCAAATGCACGCTTTCTGCGTATAGTGATAGAATTCGCATGTGTGCAGCAACACCAGGCTTAGTGTACTAGGCTGTATTCAGAAACTTCTTGCCGGTTGCGATCATTGACGTTCAGGAGGACTCTTGAATCAAAGATTCCATGCCTGGTTTTGCTGTGCAGTTTTTGTGTTTCATTTTTTGCACTGCTCCATTCCAGTATTTTTCTGGACACTATATGTGAAGTGAACTTCATGCAGCTGGTTCGCCTATGTTTTGGATATCAAGTAGGCAGCAGCTCAAAACAAACAGAAAGCACAGTATAAAATGTACGAAAAGCAACATTGCCTTGTTAGTCACTTCATATATTCCTATTAAAATGATTTCATTTTTCTTGTAACTTGTGTTAAGATGTTTTGCACCTTTGATGCTTAGGTCTTTTATCAGATTTTTTTGATTTATTTGTTATTTCTTCTTTTCTTCTAATTCATCTTTTCTCCTGAATCCTTAGAGAATTCCGTTCTAACATTATAGGCAGCATACCTTGCAAATTGTTGACCTCGAAGAATCTGCCGCGTACCTCGATATTTGTACATAAGTTTTTTTATGGTATAATGGTTTATCGATTCATCCCTAAGTTTATGTTTTTATCTTTGAAGAAAAAAAAGTTTGTGATCGGCCTAGGGTAGGCAATGAGATCACCTTAAATTGTTGCTCAGGAAAAAAGATAGCAGCTCCAAAAATGCTCCTTAGACATGCAAAATAGTTTCTGATAACACCTTAAAATTATTAAGAAGCATCCACATTGGAGATATCTTGTAATATGGGAAATATGTCTAAAGATACAGATTAATTCTAGCTGTTTGTGTTTCACATGCCTATCAGTATGTCGCGACAACTTAGATGTTTCTAATAACGATTCTGATTTTATCGCAAAATAAATCAAAAAAGCTTTGTGTATTGAATAGTTCATCCGCAACTTGTTGCTCAACGTGTTTTTGTTTCGTCTGCCGTGATCACAAACTTGAGGTCCAGCAGGTCCACCACCCTTCCATCCGCTATCTTTTGGCTATTACGTTAACTTCGTTGTTGATCCACTTTTTGCACGCATATATAGCATATGTTGCTTTTGTGCGACTATGCAAAGGTTTGTCTCATCTTGGCAGCAAGCTCAAAAATGTGTTTGTCCTGATTCTTTTTCAATTATTTTCAGGTTTGGTGACTATGGCCATTTTTCGACAGTAAGAATTTGAAGGATTAACTCATTCGTTCAACATGTCGCGTACTTCATTTGCATTTACTCCTCCGAATCGACGCAGCAAGCGCCTTCTTGCTAACGGATATTATCGAGTTCCGGCAGCTGAATCTGGAAACAGCAGCGACCAGCCTCTGACCGAAGACGAAGATACGGCCTCGGTGGACACGAACGTGAGCAGATCATCCCACTTGCCTGACGACAGGAGCATAACTTACCATGAAACTTCTGGGAGTCCCGTCTTCCACAAAAACAGACGTTATCATCGCGCCGGTGGGTCTCCTGCTGTTGCTAAATTGCACAGAGTCGAACAACCGGGTGGCTCCCGCCGGAAACTTCCGATGAGATATGTGACCGGTTCGCACAGCGAGCGAATTACACGCACGGAGGTCGTCACCCAAGTAGCAACAACTTCGACCTCGGCCGCTGCTTTCGGTCACGTGGTTAGCGATGGTGGAAGACGTGCCGCTGCTCGTTCGCACGTTGTCACAGGACAGGAAGCCGGTGAAGGATTCAGGCCCGCCCCACGACCCCAAGAACAAAGTTTTCCCACTGCGACCGCTGCCCCCCAACCTGATCGCGGGCAGGAGAGAGGCGATTTGGCGGAACGAGACAGTTTCGTGTCGCGTAAAAGAACGCAAAGGGTGAGTGGACGTGAGAGTAGCAGTAACAATCAGTTTAGGTTTTGCCGTCCAATCGCAAGACACTGGTTCTAAGCTTGCGAGCAAATTGCATCTCAGACGCTGTTAACTGTTCATCGAAAAAAGCCAAAGAAAATTACCCGAAAACTTACCTTGGTGAGGCATCCACAACGTTCATACCAAATTCAAATGATACTACAAAGTATTTTTTTCCTGTTAGGTTTGGGGTACTCAGGACTGGTTGAGTGAGTCGCGTCTGTAGAACTTGCATTAGAAGCTGCGAGTGCGTCCGAATGTTTGCTGGTTCTGTTGCAGGGGGTACTATTTTATGCATCAACGAACGTGTGGCCAACAAGTTTTATGCAGTTTACATTTGTCGGAAGTTTCACAACATAGCTGTTATGTTCCTTAGCTTTATATATCGCAACCTGTTTTCAATCTCCGCCGCTCTAAATATAATTCCAATGAAAAATTCAAGAGAAGAATCTAGTTCATCCATTACGATATGAATGTGGGACCACAAATCAGTTTGAAGCTTTCAATTTTGTATTGTACCAAGCGCATTTATGCGGGCTGGATAAAGTGCTTGCAGTTCTTGTGTTCCGTGCAGCAACATACTTGCTTTGACTGCAGTCAGTAGGCTATCCCATGTAAATGGATTTGTTTTCCGTCATCTCGTGCAGGCTCGCCTTCAGATGTAACTTGTCCTATAAAACCTTGTGTGACTGCAATATTAACTCGCAGATAAACTTCACTTCAGTTAAGCTGTACCTTGAAATACTCAAAGCTTAGCCCGATTGGCTGCTTGACCTGCAGTGCTGACTACTGAACTGAAGCATCCACGTCATTCACAGTTCGTACTATGTCCGCACCTTCGTTTCTAAACAGTTTTTTGACATTGTATTACTTTCTAGCCATTAGAATCTTTGAAGTTTCTTTTGTGGTTGTCTTGACGTCAATACGGCCCATCAGGCTGTTGCTTAAAATTGAAACGAACATTTTAACTCCTGCTTACCAGACTAACCGAAGTGGATTTGACGTAATTGAGTTTTTATCATCCGGCGAAACTCATCAGACACCTGCTCTTTGGATCGGGCTCAATAGCCGTTTTTTTCACCGTCGTAGACTGGCGGGTTTCGCGTGCATGTTGTTTAACTGCATCAAGGTCAGCATGAAACTTACGCAAGCAACGAAACCAATAATAGAACTATCTAACACTTAATTATTTATATTGGCAGCAGATCGCTGCCACTTATTAAATACCGTATATGTTAGAATATGATGTCTTGTATTGGTTTAGGCTCGTAACTCCTTATCGGACGATGAAACAGGAACGTTTCACCGGTCAGATGCATCAGGTAAAGACTGTAAATAATTTAATTGTAAATGATAATGTTTCAGTTCAGACCTTGTTATGATTGAATTTGTATACTCTTCGCAATTCTTTCAGGTTCTGTTCACAACAACAATGCCTTGATTGTTATTGTGTTAATGATTTACAAGGTGGTGTCGTTTTTGACCTCGCAGTTATCAACTGCCGTGTGGCACGCGGGTCGAATGTTTTATCAGGTGAGCGCTTGAAATACAACGTGCGTTATCCTTCAACGGTGCTTCATAACTTGTAGTTTGCTTTCTTTTTCATAGGGAACAACTCGCTTCTTGCAAATGGATACGTGGTTTTTGTCGAGTAGCATCGCAGTCGGTCCGGTTTTTCTCTACGGGCAGAAAATTGGCAAGATGCTGTTGTTTCTTGTGCCTCTTGCGCTTGCTGCATGTCTTTGCTACGCCTTTTATCCGAGCGGCGAGCAAATGGAAGCAAACACTTTGTTCGGGAAGCACCCGATGGTAGAAAGCTTGTTTTCATTAAATATTGCTCCACAACCAACACGAAAAGGTAATTTCTTCGTTTTTTTATTCGTTTCTTATGGTGCAAGATGCCCATAGCAGTAAGCAACATCCATTTCCGCTATGTAGTTGCTTCGTATCGTTTGCAAGCTGCAATTTTGCCCAAATGCTGCATATTTTGGTTTTCTGAACTTGTGGCGGAGCTTTCACTCGAAACGTATTTTTTGTCTTGAGCATTGTTGTGCCTCTTACTGCATAAGCTGACCATCAGCAGCAATATTTTCTTCGGCCTGTGGAGCTTCCTTGCGAGCACAGATCCTAAAGCGTGCTGGAGTTTCACGGTTTCGAGTTCTTTCATGTTTCCGTGAGAATAACACATGTTGTTGCCACAGTTAACCTCAAGTATTCCACAAGCTCAATATCAAACTATGCCGCCGCTGGCGTGAAAATCCGCCGTCGAGAAGAGCATTGTGACATCATGAAACATGTTGGATGTCTGACGTCTTTTAGGGTATTCTTTTGGTTTGCCTTACAAGCCCCTACACACGTTTCCACCAGCAGCATCTCATTTAACCGAAATGTTCGTTATATCGATTGATGTTAGCTGATCCCAGTGCAAAAGGGTGCTGTTGCAAATGACATCACGTACGGAAAATAAGTTTAGAATTTTCGGTGCGTGACGCCACCACGTGAGGTGCAGGAGTTAGTGGTTAGAATTTTCGCCAAAATAGGATGACTTTGTCTATGAACGACCACCAATCCCCGTTCAACGATTTTTCAAGGTGTCACTTCGTGTAGTTTTTTAAAAGCGTGTGTGCTCATAAGTTAGTTTACAAGAATGTTATCCTGATGCGAACTTTTTCAAAAGTTTCCTGATGGCAACGTTTCGTGATTGTTATTCCTGTTTTTGGAAATGGAGTTGTGGTAAACTGATTTATATGTGTGGCTTTAGTATACATGAAGCAGAATTATTAAACAGCTTAGTAATAAACATATGTATTGGGTTGTTTACACTTAACTTAGTTACGCTTACCCTTCGCAATCTGCCTGGTGTGGCAAGACGTTAACGGTTTAAAAATTACAAGTAACTTCAGTATCGCTTTGTCTCTTCTTGACAACTGCGTTGTCGTCAACATAAGCATAATTCGGCTCTGTTCAGCTAAACAGTGCTTTTTTAAAGTAACCGACCAACACTTGCCGCAGATGCGACGAGTGGTGCTAGGGATTGTGCGCGAGAGGTGGGGGGAGTCTTATATTTGTGTCTCTGCCAATCATGGAAATATTAAAGTCCGACTCCGCAAAATTCTGTAGTAACATCTCAGTGTAGTTTCATCATGTACAGCATTTTTTGTTCAAAAAATAACTCTTTGCATACTTGGAATGACCAACTTCACGTAGACCATCGTAAAACTGATTTTTCAATGCAAGTTCTATCTAAAATTTTATGTTTCAGACATGAATTGCAATGCATATCAATGACCACTGCCTTACACCTCAACATTAAATGAACATAAAATAACTCTTATGCCGCGCAGATAAGGGTGAATCCTGAAATTAGTTGTTTGTCAGGAGGTAATCTAGTTATATATCAAGTAACACATTATTTGCGCCTAAAAATACCGAACAAACTTACCTGTAAATAAATGCACAATAAGTGTAACAATCACACACAATCCATACGCTTAAAAGCAAAAAACTAGCAGAGAAAAACATGTCATTTCAATATTATATGCAGTCAGCAAAAAGCCCATTTCATGTAACTCCATAAACTTATCCAAACGTATGAACTTTGGACAAAAATCAACTCAAACTTTGAAAACAAAATATCGAAAAAATCAAACAGCCTTCGGTAAAAACACGGAGTCCGCTCCGCAACTTCGTTTTTGTTCATCTCTGCTCACGTGGCTCTGCTTGAGTCAGTGGTTTTTGAGCTTATTCGACTGGAGTCAAACTTAATTGCAATTAATTCCTTGTTGCAGTTGTTTAGATTACGTTCTTTTTGCAGGTGCGTATTACTTCTGTGAATATCACACATGATACAGGCGTTTGGTATTTGCGATACCCTTCATATCGATTATATTTGCTATAAGAAGTAAGAACCGTACAATTTCCCTTAAAAGTGTGTCACTGGTTGGTGTGTTTGCGTTTCAGAGAACAAACCTGCTGTAGACGTCAACACCCAGTTGTACGCAGAACGGTACGAAGCTCTGGATGCTGCTTTGAAGGTCAGCGCATACGCAAAATCCACAAGCACAGCATTTCTTAACCCAGTTTTCTTAATCGAAAACTGTTTTAATTCTTAGGATTTGGAGATGGCTATGCGGCAAATGGAAGTGAAAATGGCTGACAAAGAACTTATGCTACTTGCAAAAATCCGACAGCTTCGTGAAGCCCAAGACAAACAAGCTGACGTTGTTGTAGCTGCTGCTGAAAACGTAACTCTCGTTCTTATTGTCATCAAACTTTTCCTGCTCTTTTAAGGAACGTTTTTGTTGACGCATGTCTGTAGTCTCGGAAATTTTTATGCGACCATCATCCCGCGCAACAACGTATTTATCAACCACAAGTTGTATTCGGAAGAGCTTTTATCTGAACAAGATATTACTATAAGTGTCTGATGAGACTTATTACGTGAAACCATGGTCGCACAAATATTTCTGGCCTGGTTCTAATCAATATGCGTATGACGCTTTGATTCGTCGAAATTCTAACGCAGGAGCTTTTGACAAAGCAACTCAACTTCTTGCCAATGCTTTTGCACAGACACTCCTCTCCGCCAAGAGTGCAAGCGACAAAGCGCTTGCAGACAGTCTCGTGGAAGTGAAGAGAGTTTTTGAACGAAAACTTTTGCTACTTCAGGTATGAAACACTTGCGTTCCAACTGTGATTTGAACACAATAAGGTTAAAAGAGAATGCAAAACAATTTACAAAAATTTTCCATCAGCTGGCAAAATTTATCAGATACAGTGGTTGCCTGTGATCCGCGTTTTTTTATTCCAAGTTTGTAATTGCTATTACGGGAGATGATGGTCGTTGTTCAGTCAGTGAAGTACAGGGTGACCCAAAAAGATGTGTACCCATGAAAATTTCAATTGTGACTTTGATTAAAAAGCTATTTATTTCAAATTACAACCACACATTA
>JGI24158J21664_10010433_pt1 | contig 12385 bp, 5 predicted proteins | sample Ectturendosymbi3_FD_21664 | JGI IMG/M metagenome (IMG submission 21664) | reverse complement strand
AGATATGTGCAAGTTTGAATCATCGCAAAAAGACGAAAGCAGATGGCAGTCGACTGATTCCTCGAAAGCATACAGAAACACTAGTGCTTTTAAGCATATAGGCATATTTTGTTCTTCACTTTCTGCTGGCACAGGGATGCACAACCTGCGGCCGCATGTGGTCTTCTATAAAAATTCATTTAGCCGTGCACATGTAGCTTAAAATATAAGTTGTGGTGGCCGTGCATTTATCAAAACTCTGTCCACTATATCAGCATACTTACAGTAGAAAGACAGCAACAGAATTTTGTAAGCAGGCTAGGCACGGTGTGTGGAATCAGAACAGAAGCAATACTATAATAAAAATACCTTGAACTCACTGGTGACCGTAATTCATAAAAATAAACGTGGTGCTGCCAGAAACATCGAAAAGGTTGTGCACCCTTGTGCTGATACATTTGGAAAAGCCTTGCACTCCACTGGCGAGATATTCGATACATTAAAAAGTTTCATCCAGCTGCGGCAGTAAGTAATTGAATAATAAAGGCACTGTTATGAAACGTTCGATATTGTGGGGGCCCCTTTTTCTAATGTTCCCCCAAATGTCTAATCTGGATCCACCACTGGTTGGAGTTGGAACAGCAAAAAAAACTAATTGGCGGACTAGGGCATCATACGACTGGAGATCGATCTGAGATACACAGCTGTTGCAAAGCTATAAGGTCGTAAGTCGTTTGCGGTGTTGTTTACCTGCAACATACTTGACTGTTTTAAAAGAGCAGTATGCTTCACATGTGGCTCCCTTAGTTTCCTCGTTACATTCCACGAAACAACCAAAATGGTGAGATCTTTTCAATTTTTTTCCATTGGAATACGATTAGAATTGTCAGTGTCAGAGAGACAGCTTTGGTGATATTTCGATGGCTTGTAGCTCAGTTGCAGTGTTTGGGTCAACTTTGTGGAAGCAACAAATTCTGTTAGGTGCTGATAACCGAGTGAAACTTCGTGGGGTAGCCTTTACATAACGATGTACCGACCACTGATGGAGTCTCGAGACTTGGTCTCGGTCTCGAAGTTCAAGTCTCGAGTCTCGGTCAGGCCCGTAACCAACTTGGGACATCAGGGGGTTTAGAGCGCTCGGAAAGAATCCGAATTCTTTAAACTATGTCCAGTAGTTTTAAACTATGTCCAACACATTTTTCCAGGGGGCGACAAATTTTTCAGGAGAGGCTTCGACCCCTGCTCACCCCCTTTGGGGTGCGGGCCTGGTCTCGGTTCCGGATTTTTTGATAAAGTTTCGGTCTCGGTTTCGAAGGTTAGGCCTCGACTACACCACTTGTAGCGACGTAATAATGTGATACGGTGCTTCCCTACAAATAGGCAGGATATCATTCATGAGCATTTAACTGCCCCAAAAAGAAGAAGCATCTTTACCTTTCGTAACTCCAAGCACAGAAATAGACGGGACTGTGTTGCATACCACATCTGTCCTCCGCATCATTGGCCTCAACATTTCAGGAAAAAACGTTTTGAATGATCCACCCAACTGATTTTGTTCTTTATTTCATTGGATTTGCAACCAATCAAAGAACCAGTGATGTGGTTGAGTCGAATTTGTCGAGTAACGAGTCGAGTCGAGTTACTAGCCCTTTTAGGCAGAGTCGAGTCAGAGTTATTTAAAAATTTCTAGTGGAGTCTGGGTCGAGCCATGACTTGGTGGAGTCAGAAGCTGGTCACAAAATTTGTCCAATCATTTCGAGTCATTGGTTTGCAAGCTCGGGTCAAGGAAGAGTCAAATAAATTTAAACATTTTCCCAGTGTTGTTCTTTAGTTAACAGGTAACGTTTTCAAAATATTGTTGAAACGTTACATTACGAATTTACATTACTAAAGTTACATTACGAATCCGGCTGTCACGACACGATTTGTGTAAATACTACCCTGAACCACGATAATGTGTCCAATGTAGCCTGCTGTGCCCTGCTGCCCTCTCAATGAAAAGCAGTGTCAGCTCTACCTCAGTGCCAAGTGGAAATCCTGTTCCTAAAAAACGAGTATAACAACACTAGCAGACCCAGTTACAATAGAAAATTTGCGCCAATATTCATCATTGAAGCGAAAAAACTCATTTCTTTGTGCGCAAACGCACTGTATTTGTCAATCAGAAGTTTGGAGATTTGTGAAAATGACTCTGACTTGAGTATCGAGTCATCCATTGTGACTCGAGTCGAGTCATTACGTAAAAACGTGTCTTCTGTCGAGTCACCATAACATCGTTTCTTAACGCGACCCCGAGTAACGTAATTACTGCTTTGAACTCTTGTAAATCTACGGATATTGTCAGACTTGCGTTAAAAAAGTCTGTATTGCGCATTATTGTTCTTGCGAATGAATCACAAATCGTTGTATTTATTTCAGAAAATGTGAGAAAGAAGGTCCTGACTTAGTGACTGCAAAGTCAAGTGTCCTCGCAGAACGCCACCACTTATCAGAACCTTCAGCTTTGTTTAATCCCCACATAGGGGCGGCGGAACGACTTTTAAAGTGGGGCTTCTCTCGTTGTGACTTATCGTAAATATTTTTTTCATTTTGTCAGTACCACTAATCTCCAAGACACTCGGTCTTATATGAAGCAAACAAACCTCCGGTCAAACATGTGAATTTGCTTAAATAAGATTTGTAACAATTTTCAAGTAGCGCCAGCGGTTAACAAACCAAAAATATTCCAAAACCTTTCTCGTCATATCCGTTCGTAAGCATCCTTAGACTCTTGGGAACCAACCTCTTGTGCGAGTCATATGCAAGATTGTCCATGGGAATGGGATCCCATGGGACTCTCATGGGATTTCTCTCATAAGATGGGACAATGGACTTGAAATGTTTCCTACCGTATGTCCTATCCTAAGTAATTCTTAGGTCATATAGCAGGAGTATTCTGAATTTACTGGACGTGTGGCCTAGTGGTTAGAGCGGCTCGCTTCATATCTAGTAGGTTGTAGTTCGGTGTGCTTCGAATCTCGGCCGGGTCGTACCAAGACCTTAAAAATTGGATCTTGCTTAAGTCTGGCCAAGCGCTCGGCACAATGACTGTAGTAGGAAAACTCTCCAATGTGGATGCAATCTTGGTGGGAATCCGGTCGTGTTGCCTGCTGCCTTCCCATCGGAACAACCTAGAGGTTCAGTACCATGGCGTAGTGACGCGTGGCTCCTGAAAATATGGTTGTTAGCAGTGTTCCCTCAAGATTATTTTACACTGAGCAAATGTTTGTTTTAGTGAGCATGACTATTTTAGGACTGAGTAAGTGGAGTTTTCAATGACTTACAAACTTTGTGAATTATATGATAAATATACATGATCTTTAAAGAAAAAAGCATTGGATTGCCATGGTTTTCAACTAACCAAAAATTATTACTCTTTACTAAGCAAGCAAGGCCGCACCAAGCTGATATATTCAACTGAACTAACAACTAAACATGTTTTTGAAAATTTCGGGGTGAATTGCCCGATTGCTTTCCCCCTAATTGCGAGATCAGTTGGCAAGACTTGTCAGCATCACTTGTAAACAAGAGTTGCAAACGTCTGGGATCTCGTCCAAAGCTATCAATAAAACGTTGCTACATAAACCGGACAATTAAGTAGACCTGTATGTTGAAACGACTACAGACAAACTTACTAGTCTTGAAACATCACGCAGGTTTTGCAAAATTGACCAGATAAATTATGAAAACTTGCCACAGCCAATATGGCTTTGTACTCAGTATTCACTCAGATGTCACAACTAATCCTAAACAATTAAGACGTATTCCCACAAGCCTGCATAGACGTATTCTAACAAGCCATTTAATCTTATACTGCATGTAAAGAAGCCTGCATAAGCGTAGTTTGACACTCAGGCACATTGGTCACACCCAGTGGCGCACGCAGGAAATTTCCGAGGGGTCGGGGCAAGTTTTCGTCACAATCGTGTGACGTTACAAATCAACTTTAGGGTAAGTGCCGAAGGCACGACCATTGTAGGGGATCCGGGGGCATGGCATCGGAAAATTTTGCAAAACTATACCTAAAAATACGCATTTTCTGCATTCTGGAAGCAAGTTTTAGACAATACTGTTTTTATATTTTTTTTTATTTTTAGGGTCTGAGGGGGTGGCCATGGCACAGTTGCCTCCCCCCTCCGTAAGCTAGTGGTCACACCCGCACTATTAATGGATTTTTCAAACTTGTGGAAGCATTGCTATAGATTCACTGATGCTTCTTTTCACAAAGCATAAATGTACTTGGCTTACCACTATCAGCGTGTCACTGACTCGCTGCAATACGTGCCAAGATGTGTACGTTCAACAGTCTCATGGAACAAAACGCCTGCTACCGCAATATAAAGTGTAATTTTGAATATTTGTTGCCATGTTATTGTTGCGCAGTGAAGACCAACAATAGAACAATCCGCTCGCGACTTTCGCAACCCACCTCTGCATACAGAGGGGCATGAGTGAACTGCAAGCTCATCACTGCATGAGACTATAACTGTGAACCTGACTGTTGTGCAGTATGAGTTTCATACCGGCAAAAAAAGTGTCGTTGCAAGAATCAAATCAGTTAATCGGAATTAAGACGCCGACTTCAGGTTTTTGCAGAAATATTTGGTTCTTAATTCCAATTCCCAGGCATGGCAAGAGAGGGCGATCCGCTCCGCCCCCCTGGCAAGCTAAATGTTAAAACTGGGCCCCCTTTAGTTGACATTATGATATTTAGCACTGTTTTGGTTGCAGTAGGTTGTCATCTTTTGCGTTTTTCGGGCTGTTTTCGTTTTTTAGCCAAAAAGACATCTACGACATATTTCTTAGCCTTTTTTCTGGATGTTGGCTAGTGGCTCTCTACAGTGGCCAATGGGCTCCCTTCAGCTGAGTTTTATCCCCCCTGGCCCAAACCTCTAGCTACGCCACTGGGTGGCTAATGCCAGTTTTGCCCCTCCATGCGGACGCCCACGCGATCATTGACTATTTTATATGAGGTTCCACAAACAACGCCAGCTCATCTAATGAAACGAAGAAACGTATTTGACTAATTGTTAGCATAAGTTAATTTTTAGCATCTTTAGCAACTAAGCAATGTACAGTACAAAAATATTTTTAGCGATGAGTTAATGAAATCAAGTGTCATGTCAACACATGTTTAGGTCTGGTGGGGAAGATTCATCCCCTGCATCCCCCCTGTGTTCGCGCCTGCTGGTAAATACCGCTTTTAAGTTGTATCTTCGAGCTATTGTCTGCCTCTGTCTCTTCCGTGCACGCGCTTTCGGCATGGTGGTCTCAAATATCACATGCCGTGGAACGTGAAAAACTATTACCTTCCACTGCAATTTCCAAGCCTTGTAGACATTCCATGCCAAACATGTTCGCCGTGCATAATCGCTTGACCTGTTGAAGATGAATATATGTGCGGCGTTTTTTTTTTTAATCGAACTTCTGCTAAGTCGGTCTTGCAAAGGCTTATCTTCAGTGCAACATACCGGATCGGTGAGAAGGATGTGGGTCAAGCATTACAAATTTACAGCATCAGACCCTGACCTTACGTACAACGAAGTAAAGGTCTTAGTGGGCGAAAGAGTATTTTTGCGGTTCCATAACAACTGATCACACAGTGTTCGCTAGCCACCACGCAAGAGTTTTCGGAGGTGAATTGCGTGCTGTTGTTCTTACTGTCAAGTTTTCAGGACTTGACGTTATCTTGCTTTTGATATCAAAGTTAGACATTTCACATCAGTGCTTTACAAAATTTTTTACTCGCATATAAGGGAACCAAAGGCCAAACTACAGTTAACAAAATGCAAGACTAGAACTGGCTGAGGTGCACAGGCTGCTGTCTTACAGTTCGATCAATACGTCGCAAATCATATGTCATGGTTCATGCTGATAGGACGTAGATAACCGTTTCTGTAAAACAGGCTTTTCCCACCCTTGTGTCCGGATCGAAAGTAGACCTCCGTGAGCGTCTATGCAATGCTCTTCACAGGCCCCTGGTTACTAGGGACAAGATAAACAAGAAAGCTTTTTCGCTGATGCTGAATACACAAAGCCGATAATACCCCACAAGCGCCCGCGAAACTAGACAGCTTCGGGAAATACAAGACCCCGAAATGGCGTAAAAGTGAAGCACTTCGCGATAGACATAAAAGAGCGATTATGTGCAAGGATAAAAAACGACAAACCACATCAAACAGAAAAGTTTTATCTTCCAGTTCCCCGGCCAGTTAACGTTTACTCCGTGTCTGCTCCAGAGTCTGCTTGCTGGACTGCGTTGTCGGTTGCGCCATTCGCGGCATCGTCTGCTGGTTTTGCTTGGGCGCTTTTCTCTGTGTCCGCGTTTTCTGATCCCGTGACATCACCGTTGTCGTCGGGCGACGTTTTCGCGATTTCCTCGCCGCCTGGCTTCGGTTCTTTCGTTTGCACTTGTTTCGTATTGGAGCAGCCCATTTCTTCGAGGCAAATTTTCGACAAAAGAAACTTTGTGGACTTCGGCTAGTTTGTTTCGGTTGCACGAAGCTGCAGAAATGTTCCTACCAGGAAACGCACTGCAAAATTATTTGAAAATTGAAGCTTTTGCATTTGGCGAACACACACACGATATTTGTAAGAAAGCTTTGCATTTTCAGTACAGCCAAGGTTTAAATCTTCATGGCACTGTGAATTTAAATCTTGGCACGTGTAAGAAGCTTTTTCGATAAGCGTTAAGAACTCAAATGCGTCAGTTTCTACGAATCTGCCGAGACGTAAACACGTGGTGAAGACATGAATAACATAAAGCGCACAATAGAGTTGAAACCAACGTTCCCTCCAATTTTTAATGATGCTGCGCGGAAAAACAAGCGGGTGCGCTGAATCACAATATTACTGAGCAGAAGTTATTAGCTCTATTACAAAGTAAGATGTATTACAGATAAAAACTAAAAATAAAACAAATTTTATTGCGCTAAGCGTTGTTGCAACTGCGCAGAGGGATCTTAGCAACTGCGCGGCCGCGCAGCTTAGAGGGAACATTGGTTGTTGGGCCTTTTTCAGATGACAACTAGAAAAAGAGCCAGTTAATTTCCCTTGGCCACCTAATAGCTACGAGCAGAAAGCATGCTAAGAGTAGCACCTTAATGAGTGTATAGCGATCGAATAGTATTGGTATGATTCTGTCGTGTGAGCTATGTGATTCTTGATGTCACTGCGTGCATGTTAGCTATTCTGTAACCTTGGATTCAAATGTTGCTGTGGCCAAGGGGTTTAGGGGTGCCATGGCCACGGCTCTGTAGAGGTAAACATGCATAGGTTATAATGTAGCCGACAGTACTTCGCATTACTAGTTTCATAGAAAATTCCGTAGAATAAGACAGTCACAAGTTGCCATGCAACACACACACGCAGAGGTGGCCAACCTCTGCGTGAGAAACAGTGGAGCTATCGATATTGGTTAAATGATTTGCTAGCGGCGCTACCGCTTCGCAACAAATATAGTAGCGAGCTATCACCACTGCTCCTTTTGGTGCACTTTCAAAAATGCTTTTGGCGCTGTTTTTCTGACGTAGGGTCTATTTTCAAAAGCTAACTTTCAAATGAGCAATTTTTTTGGAAAACGTTGTCAACGTTTTTTGTGGCAGAAAGGGACCAAAAATATCGTTCACCAAGTCAAGTCAGAAAAGTGATAGTGTAATACATACCCTCTTCTTTTCAGGTGTAGTGATTGCCGCATAAATGCGTCTGCAGTAGATTCAATGCAACGTTTTCTACATAAATGTGCCCACAACAGCCCCTTCAAGAGGTACCTCCTAATATCGCAAAAGTTGTTGTGTATGTGGCGCGACCGGTTTGCCCAACGGTATAATTTCGGCCAGTGTTGCCACTTCTGATGTTTTAACATCAGATGTGATGTTTTGATAGAAATTTCTGATGTCTGATGTTTTGGCCACAAATCTGTTGTTGACTGGGCTGTTACTTTTGTTTTAGACATTTTCTGTCCTTTTAAAAGAAGTTAGATTCATAGTAACTGATAATACTGTAACTATTAAGTTTCTTTCATCAATCTTTCACCATCATTTGTATTTGGTTATCAGTACAAACAGACGAAACTGCCTTCGCTACGTTGAGAATAACATTTTATGTTACGCATGACCGATTTCTCCATTTAATAACGACACTTCGCTGTATTTCGGATAAAATGAGGTTCATCGCGCTACGTTAGGTATTGGAAAGAGACGTGTTCAGCTAATATGAAACTGTAACGCAAAAATCTGATGTTATGTGATGTTGAAATGACAACAATCCGATGTTAACGAGACTGACCCCTGTGGCAACACTGATGTGGGCAGCTATGCTACCATGAAATGCGCAAAAACGATCAAAACCATCGCTCATCTGTCGTCGCGCCCGTCATCAAAGACCGCGTTCGGGCTTTCTGCAGAGGGTCTCGTGCGAAATTTCGTAATCTCCCCCATCAGCTATCCACAAGTGGAGACCCCGGTTGCGCCAGCTATGCATCTGGGGAGGCAAATGGGGAAACTTGAAATCCCTGCGTTGACGACAATCTCGCCATAAAGTAGTGATTGGAAACTGGAAAATCACTTCACTCACAAGTAAAGAGCACGACTTGGTCGGAGAAAGCCAAACGATATTCCCTGGATGTAGTGCCGGATGAAGGTACCGCGGGGCCTGTAGCATATTAACAGCTCGGGACCCTAAGTTCAAAATACACTTGAACAAATTGTTGGCATCCATGTGACCATTAGGCATACTGACGAAACACCTCGTCCTAAACAGCAACTGGTGGACATTACGGGCTACATATCTTTTTTACCAAAAATTAGGGATATAACGAGGTTAATTAGCGCCCGGGGGCAAAAAGCAAGTTTGGTGCCCTCATGTTCGAACCTAAGGTCTTTCGGACGCAAACGTACTATATTGAAAAAAATACTTGCGACATTGTTAGGAATTTTTGGCGCCCCCATAGTGATTCGTCTCCGGGGAACTGTGCCCCCCTCCTTATGCCCCTGCCAAAAATGTAAGCCTATATACGTATCCCTTTACCAAGAAGAAATACATTATTGTTCAGCTCACAAGTGGAGCACAGAGACCGTATATTATCCAGAACCGTAGCCTGAAAGTTTTCAATATGGGGGCTTTGCGTTTCTGCGGGGAGGCTTTGGGTTTGTGCGTGGGAGCTTGACGCTCTAAAAATTGACAAAATCTCAACTGATAGTAGTGTTTCATGTTTCAATTTGGGGGGCTTTGAGCTTTGTTTGGGGGTCTAAGCCCCCAAAAGCTCCCCGTGGCAACGGGACTGATACTATCAATTATAATTAATGCTTCCAGACTCATCAACAAACTTGATCATTGCTATATCTAGACAGTGTAATCTCAGCATGCATTGAAGTCGATTGCCAAAAACAGCAAACCTACTGGTAGGAGTGCAGTTTCTGGATTTTGCAATAGAGAAGAGAATTTGTTTTATAAGGCTGGTAGTGTCTATCAGTGATGGAGTCTCGAGACTTGGTCTCGGTCTCGAGACCCGTGTTTTGGAGTCTCGGTCTCGAAAATCTAAGGCAGGCGCGGATTTAGCATTAGGCTAAAAAGGCTTAAGCCTAGGGCCCCGATTTCGGGGGGCCCCAAAATTTTGAGAGTAAGGACAATTTCCAGCATTTCTGAAAGCAGTACCTTTCAGAACCGTCGCCAGAAAGTTTTCAATAGGGGGTGTTTGCGTTTCTGCCGGGGGGCTTTGCATTTGTGCGGGGGGGCTTGACATTCTAAAAATTGATAAAAATTCAACTGATTTATAGTGTTTCATGTTTCAATTTGGGGGGCTTTGAGCTTTGTTTGGGGGGCTAAGCCCCCAAAAGCCCCCCGTTGCGACAGGACTGTTACATTTGTAGTTTTTGTTTTGCTTCAACGCACGTTTTTTTACTATGACACTGAAAAAGATCTTTATAAAAGAATGAGCGCGAATGATTGAAGTGCATGACGATGAGCATTCTCTTTTTCTGGGGTTGAGAATTGGTTATTGTTACTTATAATCTGTGAAACAAAACGCCTGAATCCATTTTCCAGATTACACGAGGCCAGTGAGGTTGGTACTCAATAAATCAGGCCCGTAACCAGCTTGGGACACCAGGAGGGACGAAGAGTTTTCTGAGAGGGGCCCAAATTTTTTGAACAATGTCCAACGCATTTTTCCAGGGGAGCGAAAAATTTTCTTGGGTGGATTTCTCCCCCCTGGTTGCGGGCCTGCAATGAATATTTAATGGGAGTATGATCAAAAAATTTTACCGCTGCCTTTTTCGTTACTTTCATTGTTACTGTTTTTGTTCCTGACAGTGCCGCAGTAGGGCCAATTCTGCACCCCCGAAATGCTTACAGGGGCCCCCCAATGGTGATTTCTAAAAAAATATTTAGACAATGCGGCACTTCCCGAGGCCAAAAGCCTTCACAACAAATTTTTTTTTTGTTATTTTATTTCATTATTTTTTAGTTCCATTTGCAGATACAATTTCGACAGAACCGTCGCCAGAAATCTTCAGTTCCATCTAGAATATGTTTGGTTAAAAAAGGTGATGCGGCCTATCATTAAAATGCCATTGGTGAAATAGTCTCTTAACGCCAATAATACTGTCGTTTCAACAGCGTTCCTAACTACACTGAATGGCCTAAGCATAATTCACTGAAAGCTTCGACATGAAGCTACTCTGGTAAAGCAGTACGGCCAGGAAAATCAAGAAATGAAAGTAACGCAAATGGTAACTTTAAAATTATTGAAGCGAAGTTGATAAAGTAAGGAGTACATGCATTGCTGGCCCTGACAGCACCAGGTTATTGATAGAATTTTAAGCACCCTAGTTAGGTAAGATCCATTCAAGAGCCCACTCGTCATACACAAAGATCCTTCCACATAATATCACATTGTATATTGTGGAAATAATAAGGAAGTTTTTGTACATTACAAAGTTGATTAGATAAATAATATATGAAATTGAAAATAATAACAAAAGTATTGACCCTATGCAGCAAACTTGAAAGACTGCGTGAACATGTGTTCCATTCACTTTCATCATGTTCATTCACATTTACTTGGTGGACGTTCCTCATTTTGAGAACCACATAGTTGTATATTTCTTGGCTCTTTTTGGCATCCCCTTTGGCTTAGCGCCCTAGGCAAGGGCACTGGTCAGGCAATGTTATTTCAAATAACATCGGCAGGTACTGCTCCGTCTATAAATTACAGGACAGAAAAGGATATGGATTAACAAAAACTTCACTGATTTCTAGTGTTTGGTATTTAAATTTGGGGGGTCGAAGTTTCGTTTGGGGGGTTTAAGGTGTGAATTTGGGTCCCCTGTTACAGCGTGGGCCCCCAATTCGGAGGTATGAAGGACGGCTGACACGGCTCTGGTTCCTGATATCCAGGGAATTCAGAATAAAGTAAGGTTATGAACTGGAACGACTTGTTCAATGACTGTAGCAAGCACGTGTAGTGCTGATTTATAGACATCAGTCGTAGCAAACCTTCAAGGGGGCCCCCAATTTAAAATAGCCTAGGGCCCCGAAAATGAAAATCCCCTCCTGGTCTCAGGTATCGTCTCGGTCTCGAAGGATTTCGGTCTCGGTCTCGAGCTCTTCGTCTCGAGACTTTGCATAAGTGATTTTTTAAGAAGTTTTGCAAGGAGTTCCTTAAAAAAACGGTTTCAAAAAAATCATTGTTCAAAATTTAGCCGTTCAAAGATATCAGTGGCTAAGCTTTCTTTGTTGTTATGTTGCTTGCGAGATGGAGAAAATAATTTGCCCTCTACTCTGTTTAAAATTTGTACTGAATTCAATAAAAAATGTGCATGTACCAGTGAACCCACAAAGCGTAATCTCTGCAACAGGAGGTTGGGAGTACTTTGCTAAAGATTCTCTTTGAACTGCTTTTTTAAGAATTTTGTTATGAAACCCATAGGCTTATGCAAAAGAAGTGGGAGAGTGCCAAAAAGTTTCTTTTTGGAGGAGCCAAATAAAACCGTCTTTTTTTCGAAGTGCTTTTCAAAGCACTCTGTCAAAACACGCTGGTGAAGTTTTTTTTTGTTCTGCGTAATGCAGACTTTTTAAGTTCAAAAGTGCCTCGGAACTCTCTTGAGGAAAAGTTTTGCTCATAAGAGTTTTATATAGAGAGCAAATAATGCGTCATGGCTGATCAGTTAATTTTGACGTAGCCTACTGCTATAGGCTTTACGGCCTTACTGCGTTTTCTAACCGACATACGGTGTTGCGAAAATTCTAAGTGTGTCATCAAAAACGGAAATTTGGAACAGGTGTGAATATCAGTTTAACGTAAAATATGGAAATTATGAAAAACTTGAAAATATAAAAACTTGACAATAAAAAATAGCAAATCTAG
>JGI24158J21664_10010432_pt1 | contig 12385 bp, 9 predicted proteins | sample Ectturendosymbi3_FD_21664 | JGI IMG/M metagenome (IMG submission 21664) | reverse complement strand
CAGGAACCAATGTTGAGGACGCCTGGTCGAAGTTTAGGTCTCTTGTCATGGGCAGCACAGTGTCAGCTTTCGGTCTTCGACAGAGGAAGCAGCCTGATTGGTTTCGTGAAAGTGCCAATGTGTCAATTCCTGCTGTGGAAGCAAGACATGAGGCCAGACTGCAGCTGAAGATACAAAACACAAGAGCTGCTGAAACCAGACTACTCACAGCCAAAGCTAATGTTCAACGGCTGGTTCATGCTGGATTGCATGACTTCTGTAACAAAGATCAGCACAGAAGTGCAGAGACACTCTTGAGGTTGGTGACCTCTGAGGGGTATACAATGGCATTAAATCCACCACAGAACCACAACCAGTAAGGACCGCATCTCTTCTGTCAGCGCAAGGTTCATTGATTCAAGACCTGTCTCTCCAGCTTGACCGTTTTGGGTCAAACACTACTGTTTGATCTATTCACAAGAAAAGCATTTCACGACGGACGCGCTTTCCCATTTTCCACAACATCTGGTTCTGCACAACCTTAATGTAGAAATGTCCTTTTCCTCAGTTAAACAAGTTGTTTGATCATTAAAGAACTTCTGATGGAATCACGGCAGAAATTCTACGTTGTGGGGGCAACATCCTTGCAGGTCATTTATACAATTTTTTGTTGCTTTGCTGGTGCTCACAATGCATCCCCCAAGACCTGAAAAATGTTGTCACTGTTACTATATATAAAAATAAAGGCAGCCGACAAGATTGCAGAGGGATTTCCCTCCTCTCAGTGGTGGGCAAAGTCCTAGCACGCGTCATTCTCCCAAGGCTTCAGATTCTTGCTGATCTTATCCTTCCAGAGAGCCAACGTGGGTTTTGACCCCATCATTCAACCATTGACATGATTTTTACACTTTGACAGCTTCAAGAAAAATGCTTGGAACAGCGTAAACCACTAATTGTTGTAATTATTGACCTCATTACAAAGGCGCTCGATATGGTGTGTCAAGGAGGACTGTTTGCGATCCTGCAATGGCTTGGCTGCACAGACACATTGTTGTCTATCAGCGGTTTCCACAACCATATGCAAGCCTCTGTTCGTTACAATGGCTCTACCTTGAAAGCATTCCCCATTACACATGGTGTTAAACAGGGATGCGTTCTCGCACCAACCCTGTTTGCAATTTATTTCTCAGCACTTCTGCTTCGTGACTTTCCATCCACTTCTGGTGTTTTGCTCCACTCACATGTAGCTTTGGGAAGCTGTTCAATCTATCTCGCTTCTGGACCCGCTCTAAGACTTGCCGGGTGTTCATACATGAACTGCTCTATGCAAATGATGCGGCCTTTGTTGCCCACAGTATTGCAGATGCACAAGTGCTGTGTAATTCTTTCGCAGCAGCGTGGATTGACTTTGGAATGAAGATCAGTTTGAGTAAATCAGTTGTCCTTGTTCAGGGCATCTCCGACCCCGCAACCATTACCATCAATGACGTTACCTTAAAAGTTGTTGAAAAGTTTTGCTACCTTGGATCAAATGTCACTGCATCTGGATCCCTCGTTTCTGAGCTAGACGCATGCATTGGCAAAGCTGCCTCTATGTTTGGAAAACTTAGCTCCTGAGTCTGGGCAAGCCAGCACCTCTTGATTTACGTCAAGATTTGTGTCAATGTGGCTTGCGTGCTCAGCATGCTGCTCTGCAGCTGTGAAACCTGGCCAAAATACCGATACCAGGAAGAAAGGCTCAACGTGTTCCATTTTCGCTGCCTACGATTTATCCTCGGTGTCTCTTGGCATGACCGTATACCACATACTACAATTATGGAGAGAACCAGTGCTCCCGATATGTTCTCCCTCCTTTGAATATATCGACTACGCTGGAGTGGCCATGTGTGCAGAATGGAAGATGGTCGGCTTCCGAAGGACATCTTGTATGGGCAACTACCCTGTGCTCCCCGACCTGTTGGTCGCCCCAAACTCCGATAAAAGGACGTACTAAAAAGAGACTTAAAGGCACTCAACACAAATACAAAAAACAGGAAACAATTGACACTGGAGCGTGCTCCCTTCTACAAGACAGACGAGTATAATTGATTCAAATGCACATCACACACTGCCGCTGTTGCCGATCTGATTGTCGGACACGACGGGAAAGGTCATAGAGAGAGAGAGAATTTTTTGTCTGATAATAATTGACATAACATCATGTTGATACCTCAGACAGATCTTCAGGTAACAATCTGATGCTATTGTTTGAATAAATTATGGAAAACTGAAAAGGGAATGTATGTCCCAGAAGTAATCTGTTACTTGCACTGACTGTTTCATATTGGGCTAATGAATGGATGAGCTTTTGGTAATCTCATTCTCAAATGTTCTCTTGAAAATGTCATTACCTGAAGATGGAAAACTTCTGCCATATGAGAAGTTAGCAATAATCTTTTACCTGCCACAACTTTCTTGACATAGGACTAGGTTTTTTTTGCCTTTGAAATGGTATGTTTTCAGAACACCTCATGGTTCAGGTAAGCACACTACATCCAGGGGGCCTCTTTGGCTGTCATGACAAGCCCTTTTGTACTGGTACTTAGCATTAAAGCTGATGAAATATCAAATGCTGTCACTGCAGGTCTGTAATGACAGTGCTTTGGAACAGGCAGTAGTATTTCCCTTTTGTTTCTTAGTATTATTACAAAACAGTAACGCCCCTGCCTTGTCTACATAGTGCCTGCACAATGACATGAAACAATCCTCTTTTTGATTTGAAAAATCTAAATTGATATTGTGTTGACCGCACGTGTTTCAGAATCTCCTTCTCTGGCAGTGCCAGCTCCAATGCAAGCAAAGCTGTCAGAAGCTTGCACACTGCAACGCACATGCAGAGCTGTTTTGTAATATTTCGTTTCATGGCGAGAGGACAGTGTCCAACCTCGATCTTTTTGTTTTGCAGTTTAAGCCAAAATTTTATCTGCTGTTTGCACCTACTAGGTTATCACGAAATTAAATAAGTCTATGCCTTCCTCAGGGCCACGCCAAGTAATGTGATTGTGTTTCCACTAAAGCTATATTTTTACTAGGAATTTCTCAATACTGAAAGGCACAACAGCTAGCCTCAGAAATTGTGGACGCACTATCTTAACAAAATATCAGTCAAGCGTTGCATTTAAAAAAATAGCCTTTTTATAATCGAACAGTTGACAATGTTGTTTGCTACGCAAGAAGTTCTTTATTGATTAAGTCACTTTTATATTACGATGTAAAATCATCAAAGCAATTTCAACGCTATCATTCTTCTCCATAGTGATTTTGCAAGTATATTTATAGCACCACCATCTTTGATAGACAGTGCTCCAAAGACGCAGTTGTACAGCTGATTGTCAGCATTGATTTTTAGTGTGTGTATGTATGGATAAACAGCTCTAATTGCTATACGGCTGACATTTGTTGAAAGTTCGACAAGCTAAGTATCTTTTCAGCACCATGTTTGTAAGAACAAACAGTGACAGTACTGTAATAAATGCGCCATGGCCGAAAGCAATGATAACTTGGAACAATGAGATTAATACCACCATCTATTCTAAATAATTAGTTGCTCTGGACTACTAGTCCTACTAGTGAAGTTTCATTGGCTTTTAGGTAGAGCTCGATCAATACCAATGTTTTGATTTGTCATTGGCAGAGTTGCAATACACTATTTCGCTGCATTGAGGAAGCATACAACATGGAATTCTACGCGAACCTGGGTCACTAAGATAATCAATCACCATGGCATGTATGCTCACTTGATTTGTTCGCAGGCAGCCATCTGCTTACCACGCATAAACCTGTGAGCGAATGTTGCGTCATAGAGCAGTTTATTGGGATGGTTGGGGAGTGGCCTAAATACTGCACACTACTTGATGCAGTCAGAGGGCATTCTGTATGGTTGTGCATGGTTACAACGCAACGCATCAGGTGTTCAGCATCTTAATTTGCTGCCTCCATACAATACAGTTAACCTCAACTGATGGAACAAAGTCCACACTGAAATACTACAGGAAGTTGGCTATTCTCTCTTGGAAAAGATACTGATACAACGGTAATTCAGGTGGCTCGGTCATGTTATAAAAATGCCATTCAGCAAATTGCTCCTGCTCCATGGTGAGCTCCATTATGGAACACAATCTTCTGGCAGATGAATTATGATTTATAAAGAATACTTTAGGATATAATTGACAAAGCGCAATATCCACCATCAAATAGGGTGGGAGCTGTTGTTCGTTCTTGTTGACCACCCTGAGCAGTATCTAAGCAGGCCAAACAACAGCAAACAACACATGCTGAAATGATGAAAGGCCTCTTGTATGCGGATCAGGTGAATGGTAGTACTAATGCTCAGCATGCTGATAGCACATTGCATCAACAACTGTCCTTCTCAGGACAAGAATAACACGATTCTGGCAATGAACCCACTGCGATTCTTCAGATCAATGTGGAAGGATGGACTCGTCGAAAGAGTGAAATGTATCAAAAAATTTCAGTTGTCCTGGTTGAAGAAACACATCAAAAGGAACCCAATGCACTATACAGTATCTCCCACCAGGATGCCACATGCTGCTCAAAGCATGGGTCCCACTTGACTGCTTATGCACAGGACACAACCAGCTTAACGCAAACACCTACAGAATGGGATTGGCTGATAATAAAAATGTAAAAACTGTGTGTGCAGAGACATCCAATCTGTCAGTCACATCCTCTATACCACTGTACTGTTCTGGCCCCTCCGCCATCACCAACAAAGACCTGATTGAATATCTTCGCAATTCTTCCCTTTTAGACCTAACCACATAGTCCCAAACTACCGATCAGTTGTGTGTATATGACAAAGAACCCCATTCAACTTGGGATATATGAAAATATGACCAACGACATCAACAAGTAGAAAACAGTCTGTACAAAGGGTTTGATTCTTTGAGATACATGCACGTTGACTTTTACTGTAGGATAATGTGAGATTATTGATGTTCTCCTGAGTTTTAAAGTCATTGAGTGACCAATCTAATTTTAAGAAGACCTAATTCTTTTTGATACGTTATTATGTATTAAGGAAAATGTGGGATCCATGGAATATGGTTTGTTAGTTATAGCAGCAATCTAGATATGGAGTTGAACCAGATCAGCCACTTGTCTAATCTGGAATGAAAGATTATTTGAACTAAAGATCTCAGGTGAGATGCAATTTTATAAAAATTTCAGATGCAGTCCTTTAATCGGAAATTCTGATGAAGTTTCCCACCAAGTCGGTATATTTCTGTGCGATGGAGACAGGGAAGTGGAGAAATGTGTATTTCTTTCACTTTCACAACATGTTTACTGATCAAAATTAGTATTTTATCACACTTTTTGGTAATTAAACTAAATAAAGCAGTTTGAATCTGAAATGCTGTTATTAGATTTCACCTAACACTCACTGAATACATTCATGAACAAACCATAATTTGTAACCCTGAGTTTTGTGTCTCATCAATAAATGTTACCAAAGAATCTCACTCAAAAAGCTTCTGTCATTGGCATTGGATAGGTACAACCTTGTAGTAGTCACAAAGCAAAAGTTCCATCAATGTTTACAACATTTCACCAGGTGGCTGGTTAGCTCTTTCGGTAAAGGGCTGGCCTCACAAATCCCCCTTGCCGGTTGTTCCTTTGAGCAAGGAATCTAGCACTCAGCTCATGCGCCAATGCTGGTACCATTTGCTGTGGCCCAAAAAATGCGACTGCGCTTTGTGCAATTATGTGCTGTATCACGGTGTTGTATCGTGTTCATATGCTAGCGCCTCATTATGTTTCGTCTGCTGTGATTCATGTGTTGTGATTGTGCGCGCCTTTCCGCAATGAACAAACCATGCAACTCGGAGGGAAACCTCCATACGTAAGAAGACCCTGAGTTTCAGTTCGTGTCAACAAAATCTACTGCACTGCTTGCATACTTGTACTTAATTTAAGTCCTGCAGAAAATTGAGTGGACTTTTTGGTCTGTGAAGTGGTCTTTGGTCTTTGCCTTTATCCTTTGCCCTTTTTCAAGATAGTTGGAATATTGTTGTCCACAGCAATGCATATAGGTCTCCTCAACACACAAACACATTAAAGATGTCTAATTTGCATTATTGCTCTGTTTTTTCTTTCAGTAGTACAAGTAGACTACTGGATGTGCCAATCAATGTACCAAAATGGGACAAATGTTTTGCACCCAAAATTGCTAATTCTAATGTAAACCACACTGATAATGTTGAGTTATCATCACTGTCTGATAGAGGGAAAGACATTTACATGGACAAAGGATGTTTGTATATAGATATGGACTCATTTGCTGCTTTTGGTGATGTAGACCCTTTGCTGATTACTGACTATCACCTTGCGCATGCCTACAAATATTATGTTCCTGTATGCCACCTGTGATTAACATTGACATGGGTAATTCGGATATTGATCTACTGCTTCTGCCACAACTTAATCCGCATAATGTTTGTATATTACACATTGGTCTTCTGAGTTAGCAATGTTTTAGTAGCACAGACAATCTAGATAACTCATTATGCTGTGAATTGCATGTGGATTTTGAATACTTTCAGTGCAAGGTACTTCTGCAGAGGTCTTAGCTAATAACTTGCGACAACAACATAAAAAATGATTAAATCTGTATCAACATAGCATTATGTCACTGTAAGAAAGGTCATCACAGGCATCCAACTTTCATTCTGGCAGCATTCCTGGTATTCTTTAGTGGAGCAAAGAGTTAATTTTTCTGCGGGCATACTTCCAGCGAAGTACCTAGTAACATTTAGCTACTTCTATTCCTAGTATTCATACGTAAATTTATGACTTTTCAAACAAAAAAGACAAACTGGTTTTCAGTACATTCACCAATCATAGATATACTTAGGTTGGTTTCTGCTCCAAAGTTTCTATAACGTGTGATCACTAAAGTTACTTTATGAAAAAAAATTTAAAACAAAATTGTATCCCTCACTAAGTTTATAACAAAAGTCATGAAGTCGTATTTCACATGCTAGGTCATAAAATTCATATTTTGCCAATTTAATGAGGAATCCATTAAAAGAATATCAAAATATCAGGTCAAACTACTATATCCCTAGGTCAAAGTTGCAATTTGCTTCAAACCAAACTAAATGTACAGTGCATCCTCGATTTTTCGGCCCCCGATTAACCGGTCGGGTTCAACAGGGAGGTACATTCAATTATTTAGTCTAAAATCTACACGTTTTACAGTGGAAATAGTTTTACAGTGGAAATAAACTAGAAAGCCAACAAACAATGTTGTCACGAAGCTCGTTTCTTATTTTGTAAGTTTTTAGGTTCTTTTAAGTGTGGTGTAGGCTGACGGTGGGCACCCTACGATAGATACTTTTCTTATCCGGCCAAGATTTTGGAAAAAGGTTGCCCAACATGGCCGGATAATCGAGGATGCACTGTATTGCTCATGTTTTGAGTTGTTTATTTTAGTGGAGTTTCAACAAACCATGGGGCTTTGATTTCTTATGCCCATTTTTTGCTGGTAATGCTTCTTTGTGCAGTAGTTGTATGTTCTAGCTCAGTCATTTTTGCTTGGTCATATGAAGTCATATTTACTGGCAATACAGTCATATCATCAAGCTTTTTACGTCATCAAAACAGCCCTAATAATAACGCAAACCAGGAGGCAAAAATGAATCAATTTCTGCTTGTTGCCTAAATTTCATTAAAATTAAATTGCAAACAGGCAAGATATATAAAAACTAGTAATCTTTTTGTTTATATACTTTTTTCTTCAATGCTGCTTAAAAATGTTTTTACTTTAAATTCTGCTTATGAAAATTATCTTACATGTGAGTGCACAAAGCAGGCTGTCGATATTTGCTTCTGATCCTTGTCTCTTAAAACAAGTTGGAAATTATGTGCAAGCAAGCATAATTTACAAAAACAAAAAAAAATTCATTTTAGTCTTCCCCTCTGAGCAAGCTTGACATGATTATGTGGACAGACTGTGGAGAACCTGCTTTTTTGCTGAAACATGACAGTATTTTACGTAAAATTGCTTGGAAACATTCTGTCATCTTTGCTTTTGGACACTTTTCCAAAATCTCTTAGTTCCATTGTTGCCCAACAAGCATGATAAAACAAACAAAAGGTAGTATTATCAAAGAATTTTATTTAAAGAAATCGATACATATAGTGCCCCCCCCCAGTTTAGTGTGATTGATGTGCTTGGCGGCCATCACTAAGTTTCAAAATATTGGGAGGCATTTTAGTGAGGTACAGATGTAGATAACATGTGTGTGAATCAACAAGCAGTTTCTTTGCTTTGAGAGCATTAAAGTCATAGCCAAAACTCCCATGTCAACCAAATATGTGGGAATGATAGAACCCAATGGATGAGCATTTTTGCCCCCTTACCCCTGAATATCACCAGCAAGGGGGTGATTTATTGTTTAAGGACATTTTTTTAGTAATTTAAAAAAATCAGTCAATTACAGAAAATACTTGGTGGTGGGGACAAAAATTGTTGTCTAGCGATTTTCCCAGTGCTTAGCGCAAGAAAGCATGCACAAAAACCATGCAGGGTGTGTGTGTGTGTGTAAGAAAAAAGGACATGCTGAAAATGCGAATTCATTGAGAAGACTGCTTGATTTAAGTTTTGCAAGAAACAGGAATTGTGGTAAGCCCAGTATCACTTGAAATCTTGTAAGGTTTAAAACTTTGAAAACATTAGGCATTGGACTAATGCTCCTATTTTTTCAAATATGTGCTTGTTCATGCATGAAACACAGTATCATTGAGGACATTTCCAGGCCAAAAATTACCAAGTACAAAAATCTCACCAAACAACAGCTCCATTGAAAGCACTGCTAGGTTTGATTTTCATTAGCAACAAAAAATGCTGTTGAGAACTCTAAAACTTCATAGGTAGTAAACATTGCAATAATGCTTTTTAAACCCATGCTTCTTGATGCATGAGACACAGAAACACTGAAGTCATTGCAGGGTTCCCACACATTTTTAAAAACAATTTTCTATACTTTTTCACTACCTTTTCAATACTAAACATAAGAACATCACTTCTCTTCATTTTTCCAAAATTTTATTCATGGAACACAAAGCAAAAAATATTTGCAAAACTGTCATCAGTAGTAAAGAACAAATTTTGAATTTGAAAAAATGGCTGAAATTTGCAATTTTCATACTTTTTCAAGGTCTTGAGAACCAATACAATGTGGGAACCCTGTCATTGATAGCTAGAAGTTTGCAAGAAAAATTCTCGTAAAACAGAGCTTGCATTTGATTTTTGTAAGCAACAAAAATTGCAATAAACACAGCATCACCAAAAATCTTGGTAGTTTTATCAAGTGAGCTCAATGCAATAGACACAAAACATAAACAGTAGAGCTTTCTGTTTACATAGAACATCAGAACAACTGGGTCAGTGCTCTGTGCAGCAATTTTTAAGGTAGCAGCACCAATTTTACAAAAAAATACTCCTTTTGGTCATTATAAACCCACACATTTTTCAGTTATATATACATACATAAATAAGATGAACAGTTTTCCGCAACAGCACTTATGTGACACAGTGTTGATTATTTTTCACAAAATCCAGCTTCTTGAATGAAAACAAGAAAAAACAAAGAAAACAATCAATACCAATCACTTCTTACAGTACCAATGAAATCACAGAATCAATATTTACCCAGAAATCATGTAAACACAAAACAGTCTCATTTAAAAATGGTTGAAAGAATCAAATTGTAGAAAATATTAAGCAATGCACTGACGTTTTCAATGTTTCAATTTCATGCTTGTTTCCACATGAAATACAGCATAAAGTGCAGGCATAAAGTGAACCTCCTTCAGGCAGGGGCAACGCCAAACTACGAGTGGTTGAACAAAGAACTACTAAATCAGCATCAAGGTAAAGCTGCAAGTGTTGATCAACAAGGACCTCCTGCACGCAATGGTAAAAACAAAGCACAGGCTGCAGACAGAAATCACAACAAAGCTGAAGCTGTTTAGTGGCAACTGCAAAGTATGACCATGAACAAAAGACAACTTCTACAAACAGCAGCAGACTTTTTGTGTTTTGTTTGTTTTGATTTTCTATTTTTTTTCAGGGAGAAATAGTCCATTCAACATTAAGTGACTCCTTTAGACAGGGCTAAGTATGAGGCCTTCGACTAAAGCAACTTTTATAAATAATGGCAACAATGAAGTTTTTTTGTGTTTTGGCTTTGTGGCCAACAGGTGGGTATTTTGTCTGAAGCGCCCATTATGTGATTTAAAAATTTGAATGCTTTAAGTCCAACTTTTGAATTTTAATTACTTAAGTAATTTGTTAGAAATTGCTTGTTATGTAAACAATACATTTTTGTTACTTGACCCCAGCCCTACTGCAAAGTATGAGCCAATGAACAAAAGAGAAATCCTTCATACAGTGGCAACAGCAAACTTTTTTTCCTTTTTTTAAGAAGAAACAGTGTGTACAACAGTAGCAACATAAAGCACATGCCTTTTAACAAACAAGGCCTCCATCAGATGGTGGCGAACTATGAGCTATTGCACAAAAAACAACTCCTGCAAACAACAGCAACAATAAAATTGTGTTTTGTTTTTTTGTTTTTTCGTAATTTATTTTTCGGGAAGAAACACACCCTACAGCTTCTATTTGCGCTGAAACATTTTGGTAATTTTTTGCTGATACATTTTGGTCACTCAGACATTTTCAGTCATTCATCTTGCAGTTGTATTCAAACTCCTCAAACAGTGTTTATTAGCCTGTATTTTCAGACATTCTGACTGAAATGACTTAATTTTTCTTTTGGTCATCAAAAAAAAATATGGTCTACGACTGAAAAAACAGCCCAGACAGTAGCAACATAAAGTACTACAGGGCGTTTAACAAAGAGCAACGCATTCAGACATGGGCACCAGCAAGGTATGAGCCTTTAAACAAATCCTAGAATTAATGGAAAATGCAGTCTTTTTTGTATACTCCTTTTCATGTCTTTTTTCAAGAAGAAACACAGCCTACAGAGAGCAGCCACATGAAACACAGACTGTTCAACAAATACAATGTTTTTCAGACATTGAGAATGGCACAATTTAAATTGTTGAACAAAAGACAACTAGCTACAGCAGTAACGATAAACCATATGTTGTTAATCAAAAAGCTTCTACACAGTGTTGCTTTCTAGCAACAAAGCACAGTCTGCAGACAAAGGAAACAGCAACTAACAAGCTAATCCACAAGAAGCCCTTCAGACAGCAGCCACAGCAAACTTTGAGCCGCTAACAAAAGGCAACTCCAAAAAACACAGAAATAGCAAACTCTTTTTTTGCTTTTTTTCTAAGAGAAACAGTATTGATGAAGTTTGTTTTTTTTGTTTCTTAAGAAACGTAGCCTGCAGATAGTAGCGACATGGGGTGCAGGCCGTCCAACAATTACCGCCTCCAGACAGCTGCAAAGTTTCAGCCATTGAATGAAAAACAACTCTTGCAACCAACAGCAATGACAAAGTTTGTTAAAGGAAAAGACTCATCCATAACATAAATTAAAAGCTGATCAACAAACAGCAGCAAAGCACAAGCTGTTGAACAAAAAGCAACTTCAACAAACAACAGACTGGATAAAGTTCTTATCTGTATTTTGTTTTCCTTTCTTGAAGTTTTTATATTTTTTCAAGAAGGAAACACAGCCTGCAAACACTAGCAACGTGAAATAATGCCATTCAATATTAGCACCTATATCGAACAGTGGCAAGTACAAGCCAGTGAAAAAAAGACAGGTCCTACAAACAACTGAATCAGCTTTCCTGTTTTCTGTTTTTTTCTACATTGTTTTGCATTTTTTAAAGAAAAAACACTTCCTCCAAACAGCAGCAACATCAAGTCAAAGCCATTGAACAAATATAGCCTCCATCGGAAAGCAACAAAGTATGAGTTACTGAGCATATAACAACTCTTACAAACACTGGCAAAGGCAAATATTTTTTGTGTTTATTTTTTGATAGTTTTTTAAATGAACAAATTAATGCAGCCTGCAGACATTAAGTTAAGGCTGTCAAAAAATTATTTTTCTATATTTTTTTGAGAAAAAACAAGGCCTGCAGACAGTAGCAAAATAAAGTACAAGACCGTCAACAAAAAGAATATCAATCAGACAGCGGCAAACAATGCAAACAGAAGGACCAACAGTCCAACAAACAGCACCTCCACAGACATCAGGAAAAAATGAGCTGTTGAACAGAAACCTCCGACAAACAACAGCAACGATGAAGTTTTTTTGGGCTTTTAAAGGAAAAGAACAGCCTGCAGACACCGGCTAAAAATGTTCATTTTTATTGCTTTTTTAGGACAAAAGCACAGCCTGTATACACTAGCAACA
>JGI24158J21664_10010431_pt1 | contig 12386 bp, 8 predicted proteins | sample Ectturendosymbi3_FD_21664 | JGI IMG/M metagenome (IMG submission 21664) | reverse complement strand
AATTGCTGTTGGGGGTTCCTTTGAAAGTAAGGTACTTACACATTACAATTGCTGTTGGGGCCTCTTTGAAAGCATGAAATTTTACATTATAATTGCTNTTGGGGCCNCTTTAAAAGCAAGGTGCTTACATATTATAATGGCTGTTGGGGGGCCTTTCAAAGCAGAGTACTTACACATTACAGTTNCTTTTAGGGGCCCCTTCAATGAAGTTTAAATGCAGAGTGCTTACACATTTCAGTGGCTGTTAGGGACCCCTTTGAAAGCAGAGTACTTACTTATGATCTGCTTTATAGTACATTATATGCGTGAATAATAATTTTTTCATCAAAACTAAGGAAAATTTATGCGCGTAACACCTCAAGGGGGGCCCCCAAAAAGGGGGGGCCCGAGGCAAGTGCCTCGCTTGCCTCCCCTTAAACACACCACAGTCTGTGGTCAGCCTGAACACTTTGACAATTACTTTTACAAAATTTCATCAGTCCACAATTATTAAAAGGTTGATTCTTCGCAAAAATATTATTTAGTCAGAATGAAAACGTTTCTGGTGAGCTTTCTTTGAAGTAAGTTGATCCCAAAACTTTGGTCTGAAATTCCTGAAAATTTGAAGTTTATTACATAACCAAAATTTCTTGTTCTCTTGTCACCAACTTGGTTTTTCATTCTTATGTTCAAGTAATTAGTCTCCACGAAGGTGACGCAGTCGAATCAACCACAAGATTTTTTAATAGAAAATCGATTTCACATAAACTCTACTCATCCTCAGTCCGGAAATCGTATTTTAATATCATTTTGAACTCCTGGTCAATAGTTGGAATTATGTTCAAATTATTGCATTTTGTCACTTCATTTTTCGTAAAAAATAAAAACGAGGCCTTATGTGATGAAGCTGAGTTTTTGGATATCAATCACAGCTTTGCTCTCATTCGATACCCCGATGGCAGAGAATCCACCGTATCAACGACTGATTTAGCGCGATCCCCAAATGGTGGAAAGGAAAATAGTCCCGCAATTGACCACGACCATCAGCCGCCTTCCACATCTAATGCCGACAACACCACTGCAGTTGAAATTCCCACTACCAATCAAACGGACCTCCGTGGGAATGACTTGTACGAAGTATCAATTGGAGAGAAGAGTTCTTTGACCTTTTCAGAAGATTTGCGGAGGGCGAACCACGAACGGAAACCCCCTGAACAATTTTTGGATTGCCTTGGTCATTTCCAGGACCGTAACCAGGGGGGCGCAGGGGGGGCGAAGTCCCCCCTAAAATTTTTTTCGCCCCCCCTGGAAAAATGTGTTGGACATAGATTGAAAAATTGCACATAGTTTAAAAACTTTGGGCCCCTCTTAGAAAACTCTTTGCCCCACCTGCTGTCCCAAGCTGGTTACGGGCCTGCTCATTTCATTTTATTGGTCACATGCGAATGTTGCTTCTTTCATCATCTATGTTAGACGCAGCTTTATTCTAAACGTAGTGGGGAGGAAAGTGATGATTGGCTGGGTGAGCCCTCAGGCTCTGTGCTTTGATGGGATGCGCGCCGTTTATTTGTAGGCCTACGCCTTACTGACCAACAATTGATGCTGCGTTCAGTGTGGTATAGCATTTTGCATGTTTTGCCTCTCGTATCTCAACCGTACTTTGTCTGTTTAGTATCTAACTAGTGCTGCTAAAGGTAAAAAGCGTTTTGTTAATGAGTACTTGCTGTCTGAGGCATCACAGTAGTATTGACTTATGCCATAGGCGTAGCCATGGATGTAAAGGGACCTGCCCCTCCCAAATTCTTAGAACATCTTGTCATTTTGTGTTTTGAGAGGCGGTATCTCAAACAAAATACTGTTGCTAGCCTAAAATCAACAATTTTGCCCCCAAGAGCTTTTATCCCCAAAAAAATTTTAGGCGGACTACGCCACTTATTTATGTCAATTGGGCTGGCTGAGTAGGCCTAGTTGATGCACAAGGTCCTTAGCCAACGCTTTGTGCCTCAAATATGTAGCCCACATCAATGAATAAATCTTAAATACTCAATTGTTGTACTCTTTGCTTTATTCACATGCAATTTATTTTCCTTACCTTTGGTATTTTGTTCTTTTGATTGTGTTTCAGTTACTTCGTGATTTGAGTCAGAAAAATGCATGAATAAACCTACCTACCTACCAATGTGGTATGGGTTTGTAGGTATACCACCATCGAATATTTTCAATGCACTTCGGATGTTGCCTACCAGCAAACGTACACAAGAGGGCACCATTTGCCGACTTTATTCACAATCCTAGACAGGACTGCATGCTAAAAATGTACCTTTTGGCAAAACACCTTGTCTTTCAGCTTCATTATTCTTGCCTTGTACAGTTGTACTACTTGGAGTGTTGCGAGGTGTCTGCGGCGCCTATATCAGCTTGCTTGCACTGGAGCTACACAGATATACCTACATTTGTAGAGTGTAGAAATGGTTGTAAGTGAACGACAGCACCGCGTGTAATCCTTTTCCCTGTACACACCATTAACGCCAAGAGAAGGCTGGACAGTTTTTCAAATCTTCGGTATATAACCCACCGGGAATCGAATCCAGCCTACCAGTTGTGTTGGCGTGTGCTCAATCCACTGTGCCATTAAAGACGGTACACTTTGGCTTTCTGACCTTTCATAACAGTGCCTTTCTTGAAGTAAACAAGCGGCATCAATTTGTACTCAAAACATCGAATTTTCAATGTCCAACATCAGCATTTCTTCAAAATGCAAAATGGATTCCAGAAAAGTGATGGGTCCCATGGGCGTCCGCAGGGGGGTGGGGAAACGGGCATTTGCTCCCCCTGGAAATTGGAACTAAGAAGCAAAAATTAATAGAAAACATGAAATCAACAGTTTAATTCTGATCAGTTGGATTAATTCTTCCAATAACAGTTTGTTTTTTTTTGATATGACACTCACACTACAAAAGAGTCAGGTTCACTGTTCTGGTAACATGCAGTGATGAGCTTGCAGTTCATTAAATTTGCTTCCCTGCCTGCAGAGGCAGATTGCGAAACTCGGGAGCGAATGTTCTACTATTGGTCTTTGCTGCGTAACAATAACATGGCAACAAATCTTCGAAGATGCACTTCAAGTTACGGTGGTAGGCGTTTGCTGCATATAACTATGGAACGCAGACATCTTGGCAGGTAATGCAGCGAGAGAGCGACTGCTGATAGCGGTTAGCCACGTATGATATTCACCTATGGTAGGCGAACTGCGGTCGCCGACATATTTTGCGTGGCTTTTCTAGACCAGTGCTTTCCAATTTTTTTTGTTATGGTGTACCCTTAAAGATATTTTGACAAACTCATGCACCCTACTTACTTAAAAGATAAAGAGAGGTGATAAGTGATATGAAAATCATCCTCCAAAGAGACTATTACACTACAATATTACATAAAACAAACAACAAAATCGAGGAAATAATATTTAATGACTTTTTTGTTGTTGCATGTTATTAACCAACAACTCCAACCGGGGAATATTCTTTTTTTCAATTGCTCCCCTCATCAATGGACCGATGTGTGTGATTGAATTTCTTTTTCGAGATTTGATTTAACACAAACAAGAAAAATCACTTTCGTATAAGAACGTTGTTGGCATTTGAATAAGCATGGAAATTGCATTTTCTGCTATGCTTCTGCATTCTGGCACATTTAACAGGTGCACCCAAATATTAGTGTATGGTGTCTTTTTCGTAGTGGTGGACCCCACGCATATTTTGGTGCACCTTGGGGTGCACCGTGCACACCGGTTGAAGAGTGCTGTTCTAGACAAATAGCAATGTCTCAAACTGACAGAGAGTTGTTACCTAATATTTAACGTTTTTTTCATTTATCAAAGTGTTAACACAAGTTCGTGAAGTTAGTCACCAGGGCCGCGCGATTTGATAACAACGACAGTGAACCTAAATCGCAACTTATTAGGCTACTTAAGTTCCCAGAGGAAAATTAAAAATTTTCAAAGACGTATTGTCAAAAGCATTCTGTCATTTTTCCAATTTCAGAATGAGAATGAATGCTTTTCGCGAAGAGGCAATTGCAGACCGCAAAGTGGAAGAATACTAAAATAAATTTTAAGGCTACTGGAGGAGTTCCAAGCCAGATTTGACCAATTCCAAGAGTTTAAACCATGCTTTGCATTCCTTGTAAATCCATTCAGTGTTAAGGTAGTCGGTGACGGCTGTCCAGTTCACCAACCGTTTGTCACAAACTTGACAGTTGCAGAAATTAAACTGGCCGAAATGCAAGAAAATCTGACTTTAAAAAAGCTTTAGTCAAATGCCACTCTGCAGTTAATTTCTGGCAACAGGTTCCAATAAGTAAATACTCAAAATATAAAAGACCAGTGTACAACTCATTTCTGTGTATAGCACAACATATTGCTGCGAATTTTGTTTCTCTGTAATGAAGTTCGTAAAATCAAACCATCGTGCAACCCTGAAAAATGAACACTTGGGAGAATTAATTCGCACATCTTTAACGTACTGTCCAGATATTTGGGGACTAGAAAATCAAACAAAAAGTTAATATTGACAATCACTGTACATCATTTGGGGTAAAACTTGTATTCTTTACACTAATTGTATTGACACTACAAAGTGGTTTTGCGGCTCGCCGGTGTTTTTGGTTTTCTGCAAATGACTCTTCTATTGAACAAGTTTGCCCATCCCTGGCTTCTATTTTGTGTAAAGAAGCATGTGTGAAAAAGAAGCATTGCTGCCAAAAAAGCGCATTTTTTGTAACCAATGCTCCCTCTAAACAGGAGCGGATTCGGGGGGGATCGCCCACCCTAAAATCTAAGAAAGTAACTTTATTCACCATGATTTTGTACAATTCGGAAAACAACACATCAAAACCAATTCCGAATAAGACTTTCATGTTCGAATTGTCTTATTGATTACGAAATAAGGCCATTCTGTCGTCCATTGTTTTGTCACAGCAGTGTAGTAAAGTATACTTCTTACAGTAGCGAAGCCGTTATGTTACTTCTTACAGTAGCGAAGCCGTTATGAGACTGACTACCACTGAAATATCCCACCCTAATGTTACTAGCTATACCAGCCCCTGTCGCTGAAGTGCGAAAGTGCGCAGTATCACCAGACCGTTTGCACAGTGAAATCTCATTCTCGCGCACTTGCAACCTTCCGAAACATTGGAAAAACGTGAAAACAAGAAGCTATTTCAATTAAATATGCATTTTTTAGTATTTTGGTTAAGATTTTGTGCTTATTCTAATAACTCACGAAGTTTGTAATTTATTTAGAACTCTGCTAACTCAGTCTTAAAATATCCACTCTCACTAAAACAAAATTTTCTCAGTGTAAATTTTCTTGTAGGGAAAACACTGTAAGTAACTGTTGCCATAACACTGGACATTTTTTGTGTATGTCCGTTTGCGTTGCATCGCCAACAAACTGAAAATGACAAGCAAAATGTCGACTTCCTCCCCTGGAAGAATTTCTGCGGACGCCCATGATGGGTACCTCATGCTAAAAATTCATTGTTAGTTAAATGATGGAACTGCTTGTCATTTACAAAATCGACACGCCTCTGTTACATTTAGTTTATAGAAAGTGTAACAAAATATTTCCATATTATTGAAAGAAAAGCGAACACCGAAGTCAGTAAGTTTACTTGCAGACCACAGCAATGGCAAGTAATCTTTTAATAAATGCGAGAACGTTTCAAAATAAACATACCAAAGTAGTAGGAGAAATATGAAAAATGTCAAAAAGATTTTCACATAAAACTTACGGCAAATGTCGGATAAATGAGGTTGTTAATGATATGAAATGTTGGTAAGGAACCTAAGGATGCTACTGAAACACTTTTTTCCAGTGTGAGATAAAGTTAAATCTAACGTGAGAATTGCGTTCAACTGAACAAAACATTTACTTTGCGATAGTCGAATCTTTATTTTTTTCTACTGGAGTGAGTTCAGGTGGCTGTCTATGACTTGCGCTGTTTGATGGTTAGGATTGAAGTCGAGAGTGCAAGCTAGCCTACGTTGCCAATCTCGATGAAGAGGTGATGTACAAACGATCACAAAATTCCCTTGCAAGAGAGACAGAAGACCAACCAGTGCTACTGAGAAGTGGCAATGCATTTGGTAATGAAACTTATCTTTATCATCGTACATCACAAATAAGCCAATCTCTCAGAAATCGACGCGAGCTGTATAAATTGAACGTAGTCTGCAGAAAATGATTTAACACAATCTTTTCTGTAACATAAACAAGTAACCCCAATTTCTATGGCGTTGGGTAGACCTGTGACAAGGTCACTGCATTTGCATTTAAGTCTTCTGTTTTTATGACAATTTGATTGGAGATATACAGACAGTAACTCACAAAGCGAGTTTATTTTTATTAAATATCACATAACAGTAAATTTGCGAAGCAAACTTTTTTTGCAAATAATGCTATAAAAGTATGCAATGATTTTTAAATATCACTGCAAGAAAAAATGTTTAACGCAGAACTGTTAATGATAAAACACTTCAGTTTAGTTCAATGAAGGTTTCTACAAAGTTTGTTTCCAAGATATTCTCTTTTATTTCAAATGGAAAGAAGATATTTAGAGACATAGGTGCTGAATTTTGGTCCATACACTTCTTGGATGAACGATTCTCTGCGTACCTACGTACTACACAGATATCAGACGAAAAAAGCACAATCTTTGTTCATGACGTCATTAATACATCTACTCAATTTTTTCAGTGTTTATTGCTGGACCTTGAGTCGAACGGATGTTTTGGTTTCGTTGCCGCTACTTGTTGTTGTCATGCAAAAGGTCACTAGGATTTGTGAGGACTGGAGAAGCCTGAAAATGATCAAAAAATTACGTAAAATAATTTCATCCGATTATATTATCAGTTCGGTTGTGTACAGCATTTGTAATTTTATTACAGTATTATCAATGATGCACAAAGTAACTGAATACTCTGGTCACAATCAACTTTCCGTACATTGAGTAAATGCAAAAAGAAAATAGCTTTTCTTTGTTTACGGTGATTTACATACTTTCTGAAAACGTTTGACTAATTTTTATTCGCCCAGTGGAATCATCTAAGACTTGGTGTTTAGGGGAGCAGTCGAAATAAAGAGCGCCAAAATAAATTACCAAATTTGAATTTTTTTCAGTAATTTTAAAAACAGAAGAAGCTGAAAACAGAAAAAGGTCAGCTTTTCTTTTCCGAACAGGAATACTGCCCTAGAAATGTCAGCGTTGCCCTGTTTGTCCAGGAATTTTACAAAGATCGCCTTTATTTGCTTGTAATTTACTTTAACAGCCAAGAAAGGGGAGCAGGCAGTGGCGTAACTACAGGTTTGAGCCAGGGGGGGGGGCAAACTTAGCTGAAAGGGGCCCATCGGCCACCGTTTGGTATGCGATATTAGTTCCCAAAAACTCATACGTTATTCCACAAAAACAGAAAATATTTGTCGGATGATGTAATGAGCTTCAGTTGGGTAAAATTAAAATTTCATCTTTTCATGTAACATCCTATTTAAAATTGATACCCATCGTGCACTTGGGACTGAGTATGGTAGGCTTATGATTTGTTTTAAGACCCACCATAGACCTGAATCCTGGTAATTAACTCCTAAATTAATTCCACTTTTTTATAAGCACCAAATGCTTGACTTAATTATGGGGCATGTGGTAAAGTCTGGGCACTGCCTGAGTAAACAACAAAACAAATGTAGTAAATCCAATACCAAATTTTTGAGCAGTTCATTGATCGCTTCGCACCAGTGATAAAACCACATTCATTTAGCAACTACTAAGCAAATAATGCCAAACATTTTTTATCTACATGTAAATATGGAGTTGCACACCAAATAATTACAAATAGGTGTGAACAGTTCTGTTGCAGACCAATTATGGGCCCCTCCCAAAATGCAGGTTTATTCAGCTGGCGAACCGTAGTCATATGGCAAAATTAAGAAATCACTGTATAGTGGCACAGTAGCACACATGAAAGATATTATATAACAATAACCATGAAAATATTATAAGCAACGCAGGTTTTTTTTAAAGGAAAATGTGAGGTACTCAGTATGGACCTATAACGACCCGATTTCTCTTGATTCTAGGGATCTGATCATAATTTTCTGATTCTAGGGACCCGATTTTCAATTCTAGGGACCCGAATCGGGTCCCTAAAACGCCTTAAAAAGACCCTGAGCAATGTCACAATATAGTAGTAACAAAACGGCTTGGAGCGGTCTTTTGGAATGCAAACGCCTTTATGATATCATCCAAATCTAGAGATCGCGCACATGAAGCTTCAATTGACAACATGGCTAATGAGGACTGTCTGTTATCTGTCATATGAGACCTGTTTGATTAGCTCAGTGGTTCTGGTTCTCAAACTTTCATGAGCCGTGGCTTCCTTCTAAGCTTAACTGGGGAAAATTTAATACTGTACATCGTGACACTTGGGCTATGCAGTATCACGGCAAAGCAACCTAGTGAAGGCCTCTGCTCGCGGCCCCCAGAGAACTGCTCCATGGCCCCCAAGGGGTCCGAGGGCCCCGTCTGAGAAATCCTAGATTAGATTCGTCTGAGAAATCCTAGATTAGATTCAATTAAACTACTTTCATTGCTGGCAACAGTATCCGGGCAGTTTAGTATAATCCGAAGTGCAATAAATACGTTAGGATAAACTTCATCAAGACGTGATCCTTCATCAAGACGTGTCTTGAGAATAAAGCTTAACAAAAGGAATTGGGCGTTAATTATTGTCATTCAATTAATGAGGGTTATTCAGAGATTTTTTTGTGAAATGCAAATGTTTACAAAAATTTGCACGAAATCAGAATCAAGCCTATCGTTGCATAGTGAAAACACTGTTACCGAAGAAACAAACCGGAGGCTGAACATAGCAATGCACATCGATGAATCTTTCATAAGCGCGTAAGTGAATTTTGCGTGGAAAGCATGCGCATCGTGCTTTTAACTGGCCGAAATTCGCATGCATAAACCTACTCATACCTAGACTGTTAATCTCCTGGTGCATGGCACATGTTTAAATTAATAACATTTTGTATCTCAAATAGGCTATAAGTGTTGACAAATATAGACCAAGGGGGCCTACGTGGACGCAACATGGTTAACATCCATAATCCACTAACTGCACTACTCCCAGCAGTGATTAAACTCTTCTAACTACACTATTAACTCCATCTTGCTGTCTGAACAGAGGCTGCGCAAATGTGTAACTTTGGTCGCAAGCATCAAAGGTATCTTGCTTCTATGCAGTACAAAAACGACTTTCTGAGCTCGCCATAATACATTTCTTCACAACAATCACTACACAAAATACGTTGATCAAGTGGACTTCTGGAGGCAAACAACTAGGCATATAGGCTAGCTTCACTTTCAACACTTCAAGCAATGAATGGTGACGCTTTACTCCAATGGTTTCCAACCGGCACCCTAGGATACCATTTACAATACTAAGGGGTGCCCCGAGAAAATACGTTTCATTAAATCATTACAAATCCATTTTCAAAACGTCATTAAATCTTAAATCAAGTTACTATGCGTTCGCCACTGGGTGCCGCAAACCTAAAAAGGTAGGGAAACACTGCTTTACGCTCAAGCCTGAAATATGTTTATTACCTCAAACGTACCAAAAATATTCAGGCGTAGTTATTCTAGGTAACAGCGGCAGGTACTTCTCTAGACTATAGATTGCAGGACAAAACATAATGAGGATTGATGAAAACTTCACTGATTTCTAGTGTTTCACATTTCAATTTGGTGTTAAAGCTTTGTTTGGGGGCTAAGCCCACAAAAGCCCCCGTGGCGATGAAACTGAATTTCAGGCACACTGTGCCGTTAGGCGGTAACCCTGCGGATATTTTTATGATACGGATAATTGCATATTCCGGTTAAACACACACAAAAATCTTGGCAAATTGATCATGCGATGAACTGGGTTCGTTTGTACTAACAACTGAAATCAACGGAAAATACTCCCAAGATTTTTTGAAAAACGCTAAAAACAAAAACCGCGCACCCCCGCTCCCCGTCAGTTACGCTACTGGGAACAGGTAGTTTTGGTGGAGTACGTGCACCAAATTCTTCTATGGATCCACCACTGGTAATGCCGTAACGTGCGCAGAGCCGTGGAGAGAAAATTTGGATTCCCGGCCAGGTTAACACAAAATTTTCCGCAACTTTTGTTTTTGACAGCATTACCGCGAAAAACGAAGGTTAAGCTTCTCGAACGCCTACGTCTTAATCTTTTTATCAGAAGGCATAGCTCGGGTTGCTTTGAAAATTTTAAAATATGTTCTTCACTGGCTGATCACTCATTTTTATTAAGAAAAACTCGCTTACAAGATTCTGGAGAAAAATTAGAAAAATTGTTGTTCTAGCTCTGTAGGTTTGCTGAATCTTAACAAGAAATCATTCATTCATTCATTTATTTATTTTCGTGCCCACTTTTCCTCTGTGAAGGTCGCAGGGGCAGCAGACCCATGGGACTCGAAATACCTCACGGTCAACTGCAATCTCGGATAGTTCTGCTGGCTCCACGCCAAGACCGGGCCAAGCAAGGTCGGAGGTGTAGTCACTCCACCTGGCCATTAGGCAACCTCTTGGCCGCTTTCCCGTGGGTGCATTTTTTCGGGGCATTCTGGACGCATGGCCGAACCAACGCAGATGGGATCTGTCGATTCGGAGAAATGGTTCGACATTCAGGGCTTTACAAATTTCACAGCTGCGCACATCGCCGCGAAGTGTCACGCCGTGAACTCTTCGCAAAAATCCCATCTCTGCTGGTTGCACTTGAGATGATATTCTTTCAGTCATTGCCCAAGATCCATGACCGTAGGTGAGGATCGGAACAAAGACCGATTTTAAAAACAGACAGCTTTGCAGTGTTGAGAAAGGGCCCGTTTTGTTACCACGGGCAATAAAGCTCACGCAAAACTGCGTTTAACTTTACTAACAAGGAAACAAAATATAAAAAATTGCGGCACATTTATGCAAATATTTTGTTCAACTTTGCAAAAACTTGAGAGCTTGTTCTTAGCTGGTTTAGGTTTAACTCTAATCTTGGAAAATATTCTGTTGGGAACACTCTGCTGACATCATATCGATTTTACTCTCACCGAGAAGACAAAGAGTAACATTAAAAGTGTTTTTACGTCTGTGTTCAACATTTTGTGTATTGCTTATTCCTCCTGATCATATGAGTTGCTCAGCTATTGGCATAACTTTTTGCTAAATTTTTGAAGAGCTTCATTCATACAAAAATTTTAAAAAGATTTGACGTTCTTTGTTTGATGATATATAGCACGGATGCTTCGCCAGCAGGGAATCTACTCCGGCTGATTTCTGAAATAAAATTCGTGTTTACCATACAAGATTTTGCAGTTTAATATCACTAAACTTACGCAAAAGAAACTTTAGAGTAAAATCATAAGGATGAACAAGCTTTGCCGAACTTTTTGCATTTGCACCTGTTTGCCGAAATTTCTGCTGCCCACAGCATAAAAGTGCATGCCCACAGCATAAAAGTGCAGTTGGCGCTATACGTAAATTTGAAAAAAACTAGCGTGCATAAATCATTAGTTTGGGAAAAATTTGTCCTATTTCCTCATACTTTTGACGGATTTTTAAAAATTTTTGTCTGAGGGAGGATGATCGCATTCCCTGTTTCAATATCGCGTACAGTTGCGACAGTATTAATTGAAACCTGGAACAACTTTTACAATATATACCGTTGTGGTGTTGTTGCTCTGGATCTGGCCATTTTCTTCGGCGGTACCATCAGTTTCTTCCAATTCTTGCGAGCTGCTCCCTTTTACTTCTAAATTACTATGCCAAATGCCGTAACCAAAATAGACGACGGCACCTACAACAACAATTTTTTATGTGCATGGAATTTTCATTTTTCATTTTTTTCAGGAGTGCAACATCTACAGAAATCGCAGTGTACTGTTGTACGAAACAGTTTCAACGCCACGTTGAAAAGAAAATAACACCGAGCTTTTCCAATTCATACAGTGTCGTAAGCTCAACGATCATCTAGTGCTTGACCTTTCACATAAAAAAGCAACAAACAAATTACAGTAAGTTCATAAAACTCATGTTGCTCACAAAGCAACTTAATACTTTGTACTAGATAAGAACACAACCCAAAACACGTAATAGAATTCCCATTTCAAAATGAGCATAAGTGCGTAATGGTCTCAACTGTGGGCAGTGGCGTACGCAGAAAATTTTCATGGGGGGGGTTGGTTCAGGGTCATATAGTGGTCATTTGCATTTAGTGTGCGCTGTTTGTGACGTCACAATTTGACGTCATTTCCATGTTTCCAAACCAACGTTTTGGCGAAGTTTGTTGACATAAT
>JGI24158J21664_10010430_pt1 | contig 12386 bp, 8 predicted proteins | sample Ectturendosymbi3_FD_21664 | JGI IMG/M metagenome (IMG submission 21664) | reverse complement strand
AAACCCAAAACCTAAACCCAAAACCTAAACCCAAAACCTAAACCCAAAACCTAAACCCAAAACCTAAACCCAACACCTAAACCCAAAACCTAAACCCGAAACCTAAACCCAAAACCTAAACCCAAAACCTAAACCTAAAAGTTGAACTTGAAAGTTGAACCTAAAACTTAAGCCCGAAACCTAATCCGTAAACCTAAACCCTAAAGGTGAACCTTAAAGCGAAACTTAAACATACACCCTAAAAGTAAACCCTAAACCTTAAACTTTTCGAAAAAGTACATTAAAATCACTTCCATCTAACGTGTAACCTCTAAAAGCTAAGCCAAAGGAAACGGTGAGAATAGAACCAAGGAACAATCGCACAGCAGGTATAGCCTAGACCTGGGGTTCCCAACCTTTCTCTGACCATGTACCCCTTCAGCATACTGACAGATGAGCATGTACCTCTTCAGCATTTCGAAAGATAGGCATGTAGGCTATCCCTTCAGTATTTCAACAGATGAACATGTACCTCTGAAATTTTCTTATGACAAAATATTTTGTCATGATTAATCACAGATATATTTTAAAATAAGCACATAATGGCTTTTAAAATAATGTTTACTGATTTATGTATAATTTTTTTGAAATAAAAGATGTGTAAATATATATTTCTCTTCTATTGCTAACCTTAAATGTACCCCTTCTGATAGGCAAAGGTACCCCTAGTAGAGATGGCACGGTCCAAGATTTTTCAGGCCCGGACCGCCCATAGCCCATAACATTCAGCCCATTAACTGCCTGTGGACTGACAACATTTGTTCTTTTTCAAACCGGCCCACCCATGGCCCGCTAAACAATCGGCAGTCTAGTCTGTTTTGTCTCCTGAGGCAAAATATCTCCAATGGCTATTCTGCTGAGACTATTTTGCCTTTTGTGGAACATGATTGGTTTCAGTGGACATGTCATGTGACAAACAACAAACAAAGTTACATGTTTGGATTAGTGTGCAAGCCTAAAACCCTCAACCTAAGACCTTAAACCTAAAACCCCAAACCTAAACCCGAAACCTTAACTTTAACCCTAAACCTAAAACACTAACCACAAAATCTTAACCTAAATCCCTAAACCTAAATATGAAATCCTCAACGAGTCCCGTCACCATGTGATAGCTTTTCTGGGCTTAGCCGCCCCAAAGAAAGCTCCAAGCCCCCACAAACTGAAATATGAAATTATACTGTATAAATCAGTGGATTTGTTGTCAAGTTTAGAATGCCAAGGCCCCCCCACAAAAGTAAAGCTCCCCTATTGAATATTTTCTGGAGGCCGTTCTGCTCTCAAGCTAAAACTCTCATCCTACAAGCCTAAACCTGAGACCTCACCAATACCATAAAACCTTCAACCTTTAGCCTAAACCTAAATCCCTAAACCTAAAACTCTAAAGGTAAAACCCCGCAACCTCACTTACAAAGTGATTGTGATTTGGTGCATATATCAAAAACACCTATAGCACCCCATCAAAATGTTGCACAACACGTTTCCTCCAAGAAGCAACTCAGCACCAAAACCGCTGACCACCACGCTCATGCAAGAAGTTATCACCATGCACGAAAAGTTTCTTAAAGTGTACCTGCCAGTCGCGCATGACGGAGTGCTCACATACGGGAAAAGCAAATTTGCCTTAAAATACAGCAACGACAAAGCAATGCCAAGTGGTTTCAGTCACTTTTATTGCCAACGAGAGGTTCTTTTAACTCAAAAAAATGTTGAAGGTTTTTTCAACATCAGTGGGCGGCTCGTAGCAGCTCGGTGAAGTCCAGCCGTTAAAAATATTGTTAGCGGCCCGCTCGTTCAACCTCAGAGGCCCGCCCAAAATCCGGACCATTGGCGGCTCATGCCATCTCTAAGCCCTAGGGCTACATGTACCCCAGGTTGGGAACCTCTGCCCTAGACACTAACCACTCAACTATGTTCGCGTTGCTACTAGAATAGAACTCAACGTTACATGTGAAAAATGGTGGATACAGTTCGAATTGCAAAATAGTCCCAGCAGAGTTTTGCATTTGATGGCAAAATATAAACAACCATTTTAGCAAACCCGTGAAATTGGATCACAACTAAAATTTTGGTTATTTTCAGAAACTCACATCAAAACAACAAATATTTTCTCAGTCGATCCAGTCCTGATCCGCCAATTTTCAAAAAAGTTGCAGTCCGATCCAGTCCTGACCCGGCCAAAATTGGCTTCAGTCCTGATCCAGTCCGATCCAGTCCTGATCCGCGCTGATCTCAGCCACGTACGCGGCAAACAACGTCGTTAATGGATACTGAAAGAGGCCTATCTTGCAACAACAGGAACAGATTCATGCTGACCAACTTGGCGATTACACTACGGTACAGAGATTACCCATAGACAGGCTTGGAGTCATGGCACAGAAGGCTGAAAAGATACTTCTGAAAATAATAAATGAATGGTTGTGCAATGTGCAACTTTTTCCAAAATTCTGAATCCTCGAAATATCGATAAAAGCGTTTCGGATATCTGGATCCGTATCCTGTTCCCGTATGTAAGCAGTTTTTGGATATCGGTATCCGGTTGCAAACTTACTATCCTGCCAGATATCCAACCGGCAAACCGGATAGTGATCATCTCTGGCAGGTACACGGTTTATCACGCCGAAAATAGCAACCACCTTGACCAAAACACTGGCATAATCTGGCACAAACGATCATGTTAGTCAACGATAATACTGCGGAGTGTTGAATATAATGTTTCTCAAGAAAAAAAGAAACTATCGCGAAACTATCTATGATGACGCTATAGGCATAAAAGAAACTTTCTAGGATAGCTCTGTCCATATGAAAAGCCGACTTGTAGGCTTCTTAAAACAAGCCACGAATCGTGTGAGTGATTGATCTTTTCGACCCAACGCCATCGCGTGCTAATTTCCTCACCACTGTCGTGTGATGATTGCTGTTTGTACGTGCATGGTCGTTGCTTGCAGTTCGATTTGTTGTTGCAGTTTCCCGGAGTCGTCTTGCTTATCGGTACAGCGCCTTCGCTTATTGAGGCGTGAGTAATTACTGCGCTCTTACCAAAGTGTTCTTGCTGCCTCGTATTCAGTTATGTTCCTTGCGTCGTTTGAACTGGCTGCTTCTGCCGTACGACTATCGTCATGATTATTTTTGTGTTTCTAGTATGTTGAAACTCAGTTTTTAAAGCCTGGTAAATATACTCACCTGATATTTGCGTCGATAGGCCGTTTTGTCACAATTTAAAGAACTGGTTTCTTGAGCGGAATGGAGAGGCAGCTTTTGCGACCAAAGGAATTGTCAGTTGAGCCTGAAGCTCCAGATGTTGCTCAGGTTCTTGAGTTCTGGCTCTGCACTGTCGAAGACTTCCTGTCTAGTCTCCGTGAATTTCACGCTGAGGAAGATCCCCAGGTGAACGCTCAACGAATCATCGTAACTTGTCTTTCCCCTACTATTTTCCCCTATGTGAAAGATGCTGCTTGTTATGACGAGACAGTTAATACCCTTAAACGACTCTATCTTAAGTAGAAGAATAACGTATTTGCCAGACATCTGCTCGTCAGTAGAAAGCAAATACCGGGCGAGTCTTATCTCTGAATACCTACAAGCGTTAAAAGTCCTCGCGAAAGAATGTTCGTTCACTGAAGTGTCCGCAAACGCTTACAGAGAAGAACTGACTTGCGATTCCTTTATTAATGGACATGACATCTTCGTCTATACGACAACGCTTATAAGAAAAAGACGACCTCACCCTTGTTCAAGTGTATCAACTTGCTGACAGTGTAGACCATGCCCAACGTCAAGCTTTCTCGAATAGCGGAACAGCTGCACTGTCCGCGACCACGGCAGATGTTGCTCCCGAATCATCCGAGGAAGACGCCTTGTCAAGCAACTGTACTTCGGCAGCCACTATAAGAAGTCGCTCTTTGTGTCTTTATTGCGGCGATAAACCTCACAGCCGTCGTTCTCAGTGCCCTGCCCGTCATTCAAATTGTTATACCTGTGGCAAACGTGGCTGTTATTCACGCGTTTGCAGGTCTGCTACTCTACGCGAATCAACAGATGGCCCCAACCGGTCCAAAATGGCCGCAACTACTGGTTCTCGATCCCTGCTGGCTAGTGCTCCATCAGGTCTAGAATCAGCCATAGGAAAAGGATCGCTAGAAGGCAACCCTGTTCATGTGCTTATCGACTCGGGTGCCTCAAAGAACTTTGTAGACACTGACATTGTCCGGAAATTGGGATTACCTATTGCAGGAAGAGCTACTTCGATCGGGATGGCCTCCTCTGAAGTTCCAATGCAGAAACATGGGAGAGTCTCTGGTGTCTTGAACCTGATGGACCGCCAATATCGTAATGTCTCATTCCATGTGATGCCTAAGCTATGTGCCGACGTGATTGTTGGTCAAGAATTTTTGAAGAGGCATGCCTCCATCACTTTCGTTATGAATGGACCAGAGGAATCTCTTAACTATAAATACGCCAATGACTGCGTACCCTATATGACTGTCTGTCGCTGCTGCAAAGCTGGAAGCACTCTGGCTTTTCGAATTCCTGTCACCCAATGTCAAGCCTGTGGCTTCCAAGTCTTCGACGTGATAATCAAGAAGACCAAGCATTCATCGAAGCTGAAGTCGGCCGTTTGCTTGCCGCCGATGTCATTGAAACCGCAAGGGTGCCGTGGAGGGCTCAGGTCCTTGTCAAGCAAAAAGAAACAAAAGGTTGGTCATAGATTATTCTTCTACCGTTAACCATTTCACCGTGTTGGATGCTTATCCACTGTCTAATATCGAAGATTTAGTAAACAAGGTCGCTCAAGACAAACGCTATAGCTCAATACATTTGCGACAAGCCTATCATCAAGTGCCCCTCTTACCTGGAGAGAGACAGTTCACCGCTTTTGAAAGGTGTAGCGTACTTGGATGACCTGACCGTCACTGGGGCTACTCTCAAAGAACACGACAGAAATCTGAAGATTTTACTTGATGCTGCCTCCAGTTGCAATATGACGTTGAATGAATCCAAATCCCAACTTCGCGTAACCCTTGACATGCTTGGCTACCACGTTTCGTTCCAGCAAGTGAAGCCCGACCCGCAAAGGCAGCCCTTGTTAGACTTACCTCCCTACTCCTAAAGAACTTAAGCGCATTTCCGGCATGTTTTCATATTGCACCAAGTGGATCCCTAAGTTTTCAAAGACGGCCGGTCCACTACTGCGCCCCCCTGAACTTTCGTTGGACGGTGAAGCGTTAGCCGCCTTCAATGAACTAAACACCTTGTTGAGCAATGCTTGCTTGACAACTATCCACATTGGAGTCCCCTAATGTTGAAACAGATGCTTGCTGCAATCCTATCACAGGGTGGCCGCCCTGTCGCATTTATGTCTCGTACACTACATTCTTGCGAAAAAACATTACCCTGCTACAGAGAAAGAAGCCACTGCCATCATCGAAGCCGTTCGACGTTGGTCACATTTCCTCAAAGGCAGACACTTCTCGATCATCACTGATTAGAGAGCAATTTCGTTCACGTTCGACCAGCGTAACAGAGGTAAAATTAAGAATTCCAAAATCTTCTCCTGGCGACTTGAATTAAGTCAGCTCAGTTATGATATAAGACACAAACCGGGCGCGGAAAACGTTGCTCCTGACGCCTTTTCTCGCATTTGTGCTTTTACTGCTAACGCTCCTTTAAGAGACGTGCACCAGTCACTGGGACATCTGGGTTTTGAACGGGTATATCATTTTGTTCGACAACGGAACTTGCCGTTTTCTAGCGAAGAGACTAAAGACGTTTGTCGCCACTGCAAAGCGTGTGCTGAGGTGAAGCCTCGATATTTTAAAAAAGATTTTCAGTCCTTGGTTAAAGCAATCCGACCATGGGACTGCGTGAGTGTCGACTTCAAAGGGCCTGTACGAGGACCCCGACCTTACCTCCTGATAACTGTTGACGAATACTCACGTTTTCCGTTCGTGTTTTCTTGCAAAAATATGTGTTCGTCTTAGGTCATTGATTGCCTTAGGTTTCCCATGCAGCATTCACAGTGATCGTGGAGCGTCGTTCGTCAGTCATTAGACTCGTAGTTTCCTAACTGCGAGGGGCATTTCTTTTAGTACCTTGTCACCCTACCACCCGCAAGGCAACCGCCAATGCGAACGAATAAATCAGACCATTTGGAGAACTACCACGCTTATTCTGCATGGTAAAAACCTGCATGAAGGACAGTGGGGAAGCGTCTTACCCGAGTCTTTACATGCAGTTCGATCGTTGCTCTGCCCTTTTCAAAAACAGTGTGAGACTAACCCAGCAGACAATACAAGAACGCAGCTGTGTTTGCAAACAGAATGTAACTGAAGAAAAATCACAATCACTTCACTCACAGAAGTTACCGCGCTGAGCACAACAATTCTACGCCACGAATAAAAAAAGTCGTTACTCTTGATGTTATAATAAAGTTTTGTATGCAAGCCTGAAATATTAAGACAAACTTTAAACCCGAGTCCGTCCCGAAAAGCCCGGCCAGACTTATAACTCTGCACCATTTCAAAAGTTTCATTCTAAGAGTTCTACTTGCACAACGACACATAAAATATTTTTGAGATTTAAATCAAAATGCACAACGGTGAATTGGCAAAAAAGTTTCACCTTCAACACGAAAAGAATGTCTAACAAAACTAGGTGTGATGTATCTGTAAAGCAAATATTTCGCACCTGGATGAAAATATTGCGGCATTGTGAGTTTGGATAAACTCAAATAAATCAGATGACTTACGAACCAATGCATTCAGCACAAGCAGAAAGTGTAAGAGTCAATGAAAAAATATATTTTGGATTTGTTGGTCACCATTGTCGCGGCATTACAAGAAGTTAGGATAAATGTATATTTCATCCTTATTTCCGAGTCACGTCCCTACGTTTTGAGCTATAGGTTCATATACTGTACAATTAGGTAAATACTGTAGGCTACTTCTCCAACGTTTTGACTGAAATCCTGTTCACTAATGGTTGAAAACAGTCTTTTGCTAGACTCCCCATCCCACTGGTGCAGGAGGCGGGGATGCAGGTGGTGCAACCTCCCCCCAAAAGTTTTGATTTGGTGAAAATCTGGGCAAAATCTCATAAAATCCAGGCAAAATTCTCTAAAATCCGGGCAAAATCTCTGAGGACGTTCTAAAACTCCCTGAAAATCTGAGAAAAAATGGCACCCAACTTGCTTTGATTTGAAAATAATGGCGCCCGAAATGACACAAAAAACTTTTTTTATGGAGGTGACGCAGCGCGTGAATCAAGACCTTTTTCATGGAGTTCACTTGATTTGAAATATTTTTCGGGCAAGTTTGGGAAATTCCGGGAAAAATTCCTTAGCATCCCCAAAAATTTGCCTGCTCCTATACCTATGCCCCATCCCAAAACTACGTCTCCACAACAGTGCTACTTTTTGCCTTCAGCAAAAGCTTTGCAGAGATTTGCCTGAAAATCTAACTTTCTAACGGTATATACACTAGTGTCATTAAATTATATGCTGTCTGTTTCTGAATACGTGACAACCAACGTTACAGCAAAGCCAGTTACATTTCTGCACGGAACTAATCATGGCTGTACTGTGGTCTGTCACATGTGCAGCTGTAATACTCTCACTGTTACAAGAAAATAACCTTTGTAACAGTATACCACACAAGGTAAAATCTCGGACAGAAGCAGTTAAACATCTTTCACGGTCTCTAGAAACTTGAAAAATGCTAAAAATTATTTTATCAAAGCTAAAATTTATAAACTAACAGAATCAAAGATACCACACCAAACTCTGTTTCAACATCAACATGGCTATGTGTGTTGTGTGGCCTACCATCTAACATGAAAAGCGCTTCACACAAAGCGTGACAAACATCGCTTTTAGTTTTGAAACCTCTCCAAATACAAAACTTAAAAAGAAAAAAGTGGGGGGACATAGCATATTATGTTCCCCCGTCTGAAAAAGTGGGGGGACACGTCCCCCGTGTTCCCCACCAAATTGCTCCCATGCAAACTCTTAATTAGTGTTTTCTTGACACAAATTGTGGAACTATTTTGCTTTCTTAGAAATTATTAACCAGATTTGTACAGAATTAGTAGAAAACGCATTATATTCAGCATGCGCTGCAGCAAGCAAATATCAAGCCATTTCAAGATAAATGGCAACATAGACTTAACAATAAATGCTCGTATCACGGTTTGAAAAAGACAGGAGCAAACTATAGAAAGGTAAAAATGAACGGCTGCAATAAGTCACTGTACTCACAATAGAATAGAGACATCATTTAACAACATATGAAATTCAATGGCAAAAACAACTCCAAATAAATCTCAAAACGAAAACATGAACAACGAAAAGCAATTTTGAATCATGGTCCTCAGTAAACAAAACTTTAATCAGGCTATAGTGGCGGTAAAAACATAGAAACACGTTGATTGGCAAGTTTTTTTTGTATGTTTTTTTGTTTTTGCCGCCAGTAGAGCCTGTTTAAAGTTTTGTTTATTGCAGTCCTGGCGTCTCCGAGGAAGATGGTTTTCTTCAGTCTCCATCTGAAGAAAGCAATGTCATGGATTCATTAGGTCAGTGGTACGAGCTGGTTTTTCCTGAAATTATACTTCACGAATTAGCATAGCAATGTACCGCGTGCTGTTATTCACATCACACTGCAACGGAAAGCTCATACAGCAAAATATATTTTTAACAAAACATTTCTTCAAGTATAAAAATTGTCTGCACCAAAGTAGTGCTTATAAAACTTTTAGACACAGCGGCCCATTGCCTTGCCAGTGTTAGCATAGGACATTGATGCTGACAGTTGAGACGTGGCTGTCATGACTTCTGTTTTTTGCGCAAATGACAAACGAAAAGTTACATCCAGTAGTATTTACGACTTGTGTATGGGAGGAAGAACTCACATTTCTGCCCAATAGTGATACATTCCCTATAGACCTTAAGACGAACCAGCGGCAGTGGCAATGGCAATTGCACAGGTGCCGGAGCTCTGATGGGCATTTCGCTATTTGTAGGCAACCACTAGTAGAGGTGGGGGAGCGGAGCTATGTGTGACGGCCTGAAGATGGCGGCAGGCGCCACATGTAAATAAATGTCCACCTCTAGATGGTGCCCATGAGCAACAAGGCACTGTGACAGTCACCACAAGCAAATTATCGTGATTCACTTATCCCTATATAATGATAATGCAACCAGGGCCGGTTTTAAGCCGATTTGACCGATTTCTTCTAATTGGGCCCCGCACCAATGGGGGCCCCGCGCTACGCCTACTAAGCAACACAAATTTACACTTTCTATCGACGCTACTTGTGTATAGTGCCGGCCGAGGCCCAGTGTTTTAAGTTAATTTGAGAGAACACAACGGTTCTCAATTTTTCAAACGGTCTCTCAAAATACAGTATAAACTCCCTTTACTACCACCATCAAAATACATGAAAACCTTGCTTTACAATCATCTCGGTATGTAGATGAAACAGTTGCGGTCAGTCAAAATGTCTTTGTAGCCAGCAAGGTCAAACTTTAGGAATAACCCTGGTGGGCCCTGTAGTAATTTGTAAGCGTGGGATCCCCTGCCAACGAAAACCAAAATCTAAGCGAACCGCGTGGTTTCACCCTCATCAAATTCTTTGGTAAGAATTGTTATTGCATATCTTCAGTAATGTGTAGCCAAATTTTTTCATAGCATCTCGTTTAGGCAGAGAGGGCTTTAAGTTTTGAAGCTATTTTCTGCTTCGTTGAAAAAGCGTTTCATTCTCATCAGGTCAGGCTTCAATAGTTGTTGCCAAATATGGTTCGATAGTTGTTGATATTTCAGTAATTACTGCTGCTTGCATTCTGAAGGCAGCATTTAGTTCGTAATTGCAAATGTGTGCTGCTTCATCAGTATTTTACAATCGTTGTTCGTGTTCCCTCTCGCAGAGATTTCATGAGGCAACCTGAGATTGACGAAAGCTATTGAAATAAGCCTAGTTTTAATTGTGAATGACTATTTCAGGTGTGCAAAAACTAATGGTTCCTCAAAAAGTAACACAAGTAGTAACAGAAGTGATAACTTGGTAAAAGTGAAGTGAGCCTCATGATGTTGTTGTGGTGAAAATTGCATCATGAATTACTACAGAAGCAAGGATTATGGCAGGGGTGGCCAAACTACTGTCCTCGGGCTGCATCCTGCCCGCTGACCAATTTATTCAAGTCCGCCAAACGCCTTGCACATCTTTTCAAGCACCACGTTTCCGACTGTGGGCAGCAGTGCAACGCAGGATTGACTGCTGCCTGTCTTTAGTTGACTTCGCACTGTGTCCAGCCCTCCAGTGACCAGGCAGTCGCTAATTTGACCCTCGGGTCGAAACGTTTGGCCACCGCTGGATTATGGCATCAATCAAGCAGAATGGCGTCGTAATTTTTTAGTTATAGCCTAATAAATCGAAAGTTGCAAAAATTCTTAAAAAGTGGAATAACTTTCGTGGACGTTTAGGGCTACTACAGACCTTGCCTGTTTTGAAAATTTAAAAAGTAGTTTAAAACTTATTGGAAGATCTGCAATCAAGTTACATATATATTGGTTGCTACGGCGCTCCATTTCAAGTCTCTGCTGGAGAAGTCTTAGCGTCACCCTTTCAGGCCTCGTCTTTCAACATCACTGATTTAAATCATTATGAATTAAGTGTTACTAATGTGGTGATGATGACAGCAGAAGATACAAAAATATCTGCGAAAATATCGTTTACATCTATTGCTTTGACTTCACTGTTAAAGAGAAAATATTTTTTACTTCTCCGCAATATTAAAAACCTGCTCTAATAAACTGTTTGTACTCCTTTAATAGGTGTTGTATTCAGTGGATTGCACTGTAACCATTTTTAACGTGTAAAGTATATATTGATAGGCAGGTGTTATACCGGTTTTTACCACTGAATTGATACACCCCCCAAAATTTCTACACAACACTAATGGGGCACCGCAAAAGTGTTTCCAATCGGGCCCCGCACTTGCTATCACCGGCCCTGAATGCAACTTAGTTTCAGTGGAGTGATCTCGTCGAGTGAGCTCTATTGCTGCTGGTTGCTTTCCTTTTGCCTTCCTTTCACTATGCAACTGGTGACCTCACGCCATGAAGAAATTCGCAAACAATGCCACCGATGTAAATGGAGGAAAAGCCTGCAATGCCAAAGGCTTTACTTGAGGGTTGGGGTTTTGGAAGGTTTTTGTTAATAGTTTCTCAATGTCAACGGGCACCCTACTAACCTGCAGTCTAGTGACTTCACAAAAACAGACCCGTCTATCTGACTTACACAGGGATACAAACCCGCAGCAGGCGCGTAGTTAAGGGGGGCCATGGAGGCAACTGACCCCCCAATTCCGAACGTATAGCACTAACAATTTTCAAGATAATCAAGATTTTGATGTGTAAGCCAAAGAAATGTGTCAATGCAAATCAACGAAACTGCTCATGGGCAATTGGTAAACCATTCTACTTTGAGTAGGTTCGACTGAAAGTTCAAGTAGAATAGTCTTTTTAAAACAGCTAGCTTCCTCCAGCTAGTCTAAACTACAGATCACAGTAGGTCTCTCGCTAACCCTAGTCCAGGTATGTAGCAAACATTTGGCATAATGAATCGGGCATGGGACTGCTCTGCGGCACTGAGATTGCATCATAGACACCAGTGATGGAGTCTCGAGACTTGGTCTCGGTGTCGAGACGTGTCTCGAGACCCGTTTTTTGGAGTCTCGGTCTCGGTCTCGAAGGTCTCAGGTCTCGTCTCGGTCTCAAAGGATTTCGGTTTCGGTCTCGAGATCTTCGTCTCGAGACTTTGCATAGGTTATTTTTTATGAAGTTTTGCAAGAAGGAGTACCATTTTTAAAAATGATTGCTCAAAATTCAGCCGTTCAAAGAGGTCAGTGGCTAAGCTTTCTTTGTTGTTATGTTATTTGCGAGTTGGAGAAAACAATTTGCCCTCTACGCCTACCCCGTTTAAAATTTAATTTGAATTCAATAAAAAATGTGTATGCGCCAATGAAAACGCAGCGCATAATCTCTACAACGAGACGTTGGGAGTACTTTGCTAAGGGTTGTCTTTGAACTGTTTTTCAAAGAGTTTTGTTATGAAACCCATAGGCTTATTCAAAAGATGTGGCAGAGTGGCAAAACGTTTCTTTTTTGAGAAGCCAAATAAAACGATGTCCTTTTTTCGAAGTGCTTTTCAAAGCACTCTGTTAAAACACGCTGGTATTACGGAAAAGTTTAATTGTTGGGTTAAACTTCGCCGCATTTAGCTACATCCGAAGTTCCTACATGAGTTCGACCATAGACGTAGCAAGGACGGTATTCACAAATCTAAGTTTGCTTGAC
>JGI24158J21664_10010429_pt1 | contig 12386 bp, 3 predicted proteins | sample Ectturendosymbi3_FD_21664 | JGI IMG/M metagenome (IMG submission 21664) | reverse complement strand
AAAAAAAAACACTTTAGCACGGCACCTCGGCTTAGCCATCTTAAAGTTTACGTAGCAAATTTCAATTAGAGTTGTACCTAGAACTCCGAAGGTTTTGAAATCGACATCGCTGGAGCTCAAGGTATGTTTTTTCCCGGAGTTCTAGTGTTAAACTTTATCAACAGTAGTTGAACTTTTGCATGTTATGTTCATACCTGTTTGAAAGATCAAACCGGTGTGAACATGCAAAAGGAAATATGCAGCAAACGGGAAATTTTCACGTGAAAAAAACAGAGAAAAACAATGAAATATAAGCAATTACGTTAAGGTTGCAAGTAATTGAAATCAAACAGTCACCAGTTATTGACGTATAACTGGATAGACTTCTCAAGCAAACAAAGAAGTTTTTATGTCACGAAATCATCCCGCGGGCCGGATCCAACCACGCAACGGGCCGGATTTAGCCCGCGGGCCGTATGTTTGACACCCCTGGTCTAACNGGTCACCAAGGTCAAGCCTTAAAAACTCTGCACTTNCCTATCACCAACATACGCTCAAACTGCCACAGTGTTCTGTTATGAGGCAGGACGATCCAGTTCGCAACNGCTTGGGATTAATGAACCACAAAGGAAGACCATACAGAACTATAGAGGCGGCCGTACCTCCTCTGCCTGATGGAAACGCAGCTGTTAATCTTTCAACCAGTTTCTCCCGTTTCAGCTTCGACCTGGAGAAAATGGTCTCTGCTGGGCCTTTGGAAGTTTTTTTCATAGCAGGTAAAAACAAATTACTCGTGTTTTCCGTTTCGGGTCTGGTAGAGTATTAACTTCTTTTGCCTCGCGTAAACGTGTAAATACATTTGTTTTCACTATTGTAGGCAGTCGACATTCTAGAGAAGTACATGAAGATCCGCCCGGTTTTGAAGCAAAGAAATATCATCAACCATCAATATGGATCGTTTTCGTTTTTCTGACCGCTAAATTCTCCGTGACTTGTTTTTATTGTGTTTTGACGAAGAGACAAAGCTCAAGTTAATCCTGGTTGATTTTGCTTGTCTGATAGATGAGCTTAAATTTTAGCAAACTACCGTGAAAAGTGCAACTTATTTGAATCGTTAATTTCAAGGAATTCGCCGAGCTATGGAAACAATTAATTGATTCATATGCGATAGTGTACCTCTGTGACAAGATCAACAGTACTTTAATGAAACTTATCTCCATACACTAAACAGAAAATTCTAATTATTTTTTTAATTAACCAGCATAGAGGAAGCGGAAAGATCGCTAGAGAGACTCATTTGCTTTTGTTGAAACACCCGTACCAAGGTTCAGCTCAAAATTATTTGAAAATAATGACATGCAGTGTAAGGGAGTGCTAGCTGGGAGTGGCATGCCGTAAAACATCACGGAAAGAGTTTTTCCTTTAATTTGTTGTTTTCTGTGAGGTCGCAATGCAAAAAACGTAATTGGTTGTCACTTTGTGATGGCAAACGATGTTTTATCGACAAATACGAATACTTCTTGTAAGAGCCGTTAAAGTTTCGCTTTTTGAATTAGTGCTACGTAAAAATAAACCTCGATAAGACCTGTGTCTTTTGCCAACGTGGTCGCTACAACCTGTCACTGATCAGTGGAAATACTTATTACTAAACATCTGTTAGGGGTGATCGTGAAGTTACTGTACAAGCTTGGACTACGCGGAAGTTTGAAAGAAGAGAGAGGATTAACCTTCAGCACATGTAGGTTCAAAAGTAAGTCGAAAACGATTAACTTTGATGGGAATAATTTAGGAGCAGTGGACGTACGAAGTCAGGATGATAGAATCAATTCAGAGCAACAAGGAACAGTTTTTCGTGACTAAGGTACAATAAGCTTTGATCATAAGCCTGACCAGCCTTTATTGAGCTGTGCACTTGATTTTTCGGGGGTTTTATTTTTGTCGAAAATGAGTTTTTTTATGCGCCACTCGATTTTCCGTCAAAACGCATTTCATACAAAATTAAAAAGTACGTACGCCCGTTTCTACGCTTTTTCTGATAAAATAGGCAAGATTTCCAGCGCCCTCCTTTTGCTAAATCGATTTTATAAAAAGAGTTTAGCAACCCACCCACGTACACTGTAAATATAAGCAAAATCTTAAATTACGTTTTTTCAATCACTCCGTTTCTGCTGCTACGACAAAGCGACAAACTTGAAACTCTGCTATTCAAGTTCTGATTCTGCCAATGTTGTCGTTTCAGAATAGACATTTCACATTCACCCCAAGCTAGATTTGTGAGTTCTTCGCTACGCAAAAATATCCACGGTTGCACACACAAATGTTCTTGACCTGGTTCAAACAGGCATGCTAACGAAAACCAGGTGATAAGGGTTGTTTTCTCCAATGTAACAAAAATATAGGAAAAAGCCCAGCAATGTTTTTCAGCTTCAAACGGCCGCGCGCTGTCAACGAGAAAGCTTTTTTGTTGAAAAACAAACTCAATTTTGGTTCGAAAGACCTAGAATATCGATAATTTGAAACATTTTGCACACACAATGCAAACTGCATTCATGCAGCATCATTTGCATCGGATTTTATTAGCACTGCAGTAAAATGCTTCCTTCTTAATTGCTCTAGGCTTGTGGTCTTTACGAACGTCAAGCGTAAAACAAAGAAAAGGAAGCCAATAAATTAAAGTGGTTGTTGGTTAGTCAAAAATATGAAAAAGTTAAAATCGAAAAGTTTAAGAAAAAAACGTTACCTTGTTTGAGTCATTGAAAGAAGGTTTTCTTCTATAACTAGGTAGCGTTTCTACGGGACGGAACGTGTTCTTTGGACTCAAACAACATGAAGTTCGTGGAGAGGTATAGTTTTTGTGTACAAAGAAAACACTGTCCCATATTTACTTAAGACTTCGTTTTATAGCTTCAAGAAGCAAACCAATGACAATGGCTCTTGGAAGTAGACAGAAAGGTTAATAAAGACCTAACTAGCTGTCACACTAAGCTGGCGTGCCAGCCTGTCAAACTTTACGCGCATGATTCCAGTTTGTGAATCATTCCACCGGAAGCGATGAAAAAGTGCTTTCAATGCTCCGCTTCGACGATGAAAATATCTCAAATTAAGTTTTCAAGTTTGTGCTGTTTGATTTTAAGTGATTCGGGTGTGGACTGTTTCTGGTTCTACGCATAGGTCATGTATGTTCTGTGACAATGGCTTGAGGGCAATGTTTGACTCTCGGGTTGGAAATCTATCTAAACGTTGTTAGACTGAAATACAACTTATATTTTTTTTCTTTGTAAATTCTATGCCCTCAGGTTCTGAAATCAAAACTGTCAACCGAGAATATTTTGACATGTTTTCGTCGGAGCTGAGCGGAATGTTTTTTCAAATTTCGAAACCTTGGTTGAGCTGCTGTTACAATAGATCGTTCTGAAAACAAGACATTGGCAGATTGAGATTTGTAGTTCAAGCTAGTATAAAATGACATCTGTAATTGTCATAACAACGACGCGCTTGAGCGAAATCCGTTCAAAAATAAAGCGATTGAACAAGTAGTTTCCCACATTTCGGTTTGTAATTTTTCTTGCTACGTCGAAAGTCTTTCGATAAAATTGTTTTGTACAGGTGAAGTGATTTTGGTAAAAAAAATGAAAAGTTAAAATGACAACTCAATCGCAAAAACTTGGTGAGCAAGGTAGTCACAATTCGTGTATTTCCATGACCAGCTGAACGCCCTCTGTTACTGAATTGCAATTCGATCGGTCACACACTTATCACTTCCATAGTTTACAAAGTGAAGCTTCTGGCTTTCTTTTTCCAAAGTGCGTGTTGAAAATTTTTTTTTCTCCTTCTCCATCTCTAAATTTCTAGAAACAAAAGTCGCGTATTTCCAAAACTTGACGAACCTACATATAATATCTTTAAGAGGTATTTTTTTCCAGCTTGAGCCATCAATGGCGGCAAACTATCAAATGCCCATCTAGCTTGCTGCAGCCTTAAAAGTGTCAGGCTAACTACCGTAAGTTCATAAATTGAGGCTTCGTTCTCGGTTGTTACAAGATTTTTGCTTATTTCACAGTCATTGCCTTTCGATTGCTTTATATTTTTTTTCTGACCAAGCACGCACTATTCTGAAATACAACTGAATATCAGAGAGTGGACATGTCAATGATGCCATCAATGGTTAAAGCAATACAAGAAAATCGTTTAACGCAGGCATTAAATATTGTTGAAACGGTTTAGCACTTTAATAAGAAACGCGCGCTAGCAAAATTGCTGTTTTTCTTGCTAATCTTGTAAAACCCTAAGACAATTTTGAGGGGCATGTCACGGTGGCCGCGTGACTTTTAAAGCGAAAAAACTGATATTGCGAATGACTGTGAAAATACTATAAATATTTTCGCAATCAGTATGAAGTTAGTAAGCTTTTGGTCACGCTGGGTGCGTCGAGCATCCGAGTCAAACTGTTTGACAAAACTGGCACAGGCTTGTAGCAAGGCAGCTTCAAACAGCGTTTTAAAGTCGCACCAAATTCAAAGACAAGCTTTTAGTGACTTATGTGCTTTTTACAACCTACTACAGTCAAAGATCCGTAGCCTATACACTTGCAGCAAATTTGATAGCTGGAAGGAAACAACGATCATTTGCATCAACTACAGCATTTCCAATACAACGATTTGTGATTACACAAATTGGCAATTTTTTACTTGGGAAAGCACCACTCGCACATAGCCTGCAGATACAACACTTAAAAAGTGTAGAAAAATTTCTCCAACAACACTTTCGCATCTACTGAATTTACGAGGCACGGTAATCTACATCAGACTTACACTTAGTGTCAAAATCAACTAACTCTTCTAGTTACCATTGGTTACACGCATATTAGGCTGAGGCTGAAGCAGTGTTTGGTCATTATTCTGCACAAGCTTAGAATTCACCTTCCATTTCTTTCACATGATGTTTGAGCGCTATTTGAGTGTAAGAGGCTACATAAAAGTATCCCCATAATACAATAACGCATAGTGATCGGTCGTACGTAAAAGAAAGAAAATCGTGGTCAAAATGATTTTTGCCCATGAAAGAAGGAAAAGTAACAAAAAATGGAAATTTTTCTGTGATCTATCAGCGTATGCCTCACTAATAAAGGAATAGTAGGCAAAAATATTCTCTGCCGATTGTGATGAAACGGAAGATGCCGTAAATATCAACGAAACCAGCCCTCGCATGCTACGTCTATGCGTTCTGAATTTGACGCCATGATCTCGAAACGAAGTAGGTTTAAACGTACAGACAAATGTGGCAAGGTTCGTCGCAAATATAAGTAAGAATAGCAGTGCACGTGGGTGTCGGAAGGGGGTGGCAGAGGGGGCAAAAACCTATTTGGATTTTGAAATTTGGTATTTTCCTGTTGAAGTTAGTAGTAGGAAACGGTTGTTCTCTTACGGTCAAGTTGGTAAAATGAAATTTCGCCACTGTTGCCCCCCTTGCAAAAATTAACTATTGGCCTTGGAAATAATCCTTCCGACGCCCATGGCAGTGCACAAAAAAATAAAATATCTTAACGCCACGTAAAGCTTCACAGCAAAGAGAGACAGGCAAAAAACAAACAAGCAATTGTTTTCTCCAAAGCAACTTCGTAACACGGCACTTGTTTCTACTCTTCGTCGTTTCATAAAGATTGCAATTGTTTGACTGTCTTGCGTTGGTTTTAGTTTGGGAGTGGGCTATGATTGTCACCAGAAAGCGGCAATTCTTCTGTTCAAGCAGAAAACTTGTGAAATCTTCCAGAGCCGAACAACTGAAGCAGCCTTTTCCCAGCTGTTGTAATCTGTGTGAGTCCGCAACAAGTCAGCTCAAACCAACTTCGTCTTTTCTCCCAGTGCTAGGTCCGTGTGGCTAGAAACACTCACAAAGTCAGGTGAGCCCCAAACAACTCATCGCGGGCGATTTGAGTCTCAGCAGCGATCCGACTGATGAAGTTGCGCACCGAGAAGAACGCACGTGGAATAACGATCAAGGGCCTCTCCAGCAAAATAGCGTCTGCCGTCGCTTTGATGCAAGCTTCCAGTTCCGGAGCTGGATTGGACCACAGACGTTCCACTTCGACACCTCTGCCACGCAATAGTCAAAGTACGTTTAACATGGGGCAAGGATATCACAGCGGTAAACACTGGGCGTACATTCTGCGGACTCTCAAGCAGAAAGGAGATATTCTCGAAAAGCGACGTCAACAATAATATGAATAGTTCGGAATTTGGTGATCACACACTTTTTTACTCGGGACAAAAATGCACGCAGGGACGTTACATTATCCGCGTCTTTAATATTGAAATCTATGCTCACAGAATTAAGTTGTCGGTGATCACAAAATAAATTCATGGGTAATATTTCAAGTAAATGAATCTGTTTTGATTTCACTACGGGGTGGATATTTTTCCAGGACCAAAAATGTCAATGTCTTGTCTATACCCAACGTTAAACCAAAAGAATCTTAGTAAATAAAAACCATTAATGCTCTACTTGTGAAAATCCTGATTTTTATAACGAGATTTTTGTCAATTTGCATCCTGCTCTCTGCTAAACCTGATTTCGGTTTCTCGTCTTTAATCAAAAGCTGCAGTGTTGCTTTGAACTTGTATGGATTGCCCAACACACTGGACGTTTATAGCATTTTTCTGTAAAATGGAGTTTCATATTCCTTGTATTTGTTACAACCAGAGAAAAAGCGTTGTCCACACATTTTAAAATTAAACAATCCAAACGTGCTGGTAAATTAAGCCTTATCTTGATAACTTTCAATAAAAGTCCAATCGCTTTCTTACGTATAAGGCAGCGGACATTGGACAAGGTTTTACAGGAATTAAGGATGACCTTTACCACATCAAACATATGAAAACATGCGTAAACACCGGCGTACGTATGAAGGTCGCTCTGGTGGATACTAAACAAACAAAAGTCAAGGCAAATTGTTCAATATGACCGAGTGCCTCAATGCCTTGTTGTTTCTTGTCTTCTAGTTTGTAGCTCTTACAATGATAGTAAATTACTGAAAGGTTAAATCAAAGTTTTGTGTTTCGCCCCATATGCGCGCGCTTTAAGCATAAAAGACGTGTTTCAAATTGTAAATCAAAATTGGCTCCACAGTGGCAGGTTACAATTAGGTTTGCAGGTAAATTTATCGAAGAAACCTCCCAAAACTTCTCCCCTTGCTTTTATTTTCAGATTTGCAGACGGGTTTTCGAATTTATTTTACTTTTACACAACTTGAGATAAGCAGTAATGTGAAGCTTACGTTAGCATTCCAGATATTACGTTGGTTTGGGAAGCAAACGTAGTCCTGATGTTGTTTCCGATTTTACGCTGGAGATCGAGATAAAGCGCTTGATGAAATGCAACGGTCTCCGTTTTGCTCGTGGAGAAATCCAGCTTGCCGTCACGCAAATGGATGTCTTCAAATAAGAAATAAAGGAATTGTTGTCAGTTTACAAGTGTCCTTTCAAAGTTGGCTTTCCAATATAGCTTCATTTTTTTCAAAATTTGTATTGAATTTCTTCAGGTCAGAATGGGACAACCCTAACGCAACTTCAACTAGAAATGAAACCCTCTGTAAAACCAGGTTACTGTTCTCATGTCATAACATTTGTCTACACATGGCAAGCGTTTTATTAAAACTTGAAAAGTATTTATACAAGCTTTATGGGGCGATCGCTTGGTTGAATTGAACATACGAGGGAACTGGTCATGTTGCATAGAATTTACAGTATGTGAGTTGTGGGCACATAAATGCTGAATGAATTGAAATAGTTAAGAAATTGTATGTTGCTTGTCAACCACGTCAGCAGGGATGCGAGGAAAAAGTTGAGATCCACTGCCAGGACAATGTCTTTGCTGGTTTCAAAGTGCAGCCTTGTCTGTGGAAATATATCTAATACTGAAGGACTTGCCTGTACAACCACATTTAGTACGGAGTTCTGATATTACTATAACATTTTGTCTCAAACTATAGGCGATGTCATGCGAAAACATACAAAAATACTTTTTTGTTTAAATATTCATTTGCGAAGAGATCCCCAAAAATTTCCTGCTATTTTTTCTGCCTGGCGTGATATTTCAGATGAAATGCAACTCGCGCCACACTTTTGACTGCCTCTGTGCTTCACCCACTCACCTGATGGGTTACCAACTGTCACGATATGACCGTGGTTAACTTTGAGCATGTCGGGAAGGAACTCTTCCACCGTCCAAACCGGATAAAAAGCGTCAGTTCGGAGCTTAGTTCGACGTTTCGAGTTTGCAAGAATGTGTTGTTTCTTTTGATACGTAACATCTAAAAACGAAATTGAAAACGATTCTCTTAGTACGCTTTTTATTTAATAAAAATGCTACTTGAGCCGGCGCATTGAAAACTGCAGCGATGTCGGACCCCAAAGTTGTCAGTGAAGCTCCACACACGTGCTTTTTTGAAGCGAGTGGAGTGGTGCGGTAGACATTTTTGCACACTCCATGGCACCCGTCAAAGAGTTAACTTGGATGGGCTGTTCGTCGTACAGCGCCTGAAACTATGATGGAACCAAGAGTCTGCGGGTTGCATCCAAACCAACGGGTATGAAAAAAAGTAAGTTTTTTTCTGCGTTGCATCAACTGAAAGTTCTCCCTTCGTGACCATTGAGCGCGCGCCAGTACTTTACGGCCAAATTAAGTTCGAGTGAGCTTTATTGCTGCTATAGCAAGCAATGCAGCAACTTTCAAATTTTACCGTGTTTCAGCAGTTTTCTGGTAGCTTTTAGGTGTCGATAACGTTACCTGCGCTGTTGACGAGGATGGTGACGTTTCCAACATGTTCTCGTACCCTGGATGCTGCTTTTCGAATTTCGTTTTTGCTGGAAATATCGCAGACATCAACGAATACCGAACCACCCAGTTTGCGAACCATTCCTCCGGTCTCTACGACAACTGCATGATGTAAAAGAGACAGTGCTGTTAGCCTGTTATTGATTGCTTGATTGGATGATTTATTGTTTCATTTTACTCAGCTAATAAACAGAAGCAATACAAAGAGCCATGGCGCAATAAGGAAACCAATTGTCAGTGAACATTAGAATAAATGAAAATATAATGGCCTAATAGCTGATAAATGTAAAAAAAGAGTGGCACTGTGTCGGATTTAGTGGGCAACGGAGCAATGAGCTTATTATGCATTAAGATTTACTTACGTTCAGGATTTCGACTCCAAAGGATCAATTTTGCTCGTTTTTGTGCTAGTTGCAAAGCCAAAAGTCGGCCGAAACCTGTTCCAGCCTCGGTTATGAGACAAACCTCTCCTTCAGTTGACTGTCTTTTCATCAGCAAAGCCCGTCTGCACAGATGTACATAATGCGATCATATGAACATTCCGTTCTTACGGATATCAGTTGAAAGAACCAGCAAGAATGCGTGTGCGATTATAAATATTTTTGAAACCAAAGCTGTCTTCGTCTAATCAATGCTTTTATTTACAAATTGTGCAGCAATCACTCTTGATTGCCAGTGTTTCAAAAATTTGCATAGGAAATTGCGACAGTTGATAAACAAAGAAATGATATATTTTTTAAACGCATTCCAATCACAGCGCAAAATTCAACATTTCTGTTGGTGCAGAAGAGATAAAGGTTGTTTTAGGCATTAACTGGGCATTAGCTNTCAAGTGCATGAAAACGAATTTGTGTAGAAACAGAAGTCTAAAATAAAAAAATGCNGTAATCATATTGNAATACTATAAAGTGACAGAACTCAAGCGTGTGTGGGCAAACCTCTGCGGAAGATTTGATAAGCTTAGACGTTAGGTTTTGAAAAAAGGCAGTATGAGCTGGGACTGCACAAACGGTGCTGCAAAATGCAAATAGTGCTTTGCATTGATTTACACAACAATGAAATTCACGCAAAGTAACACACTGCAACCCAGTTCAACGGCTTTGCAACAAAACCTATGTGAGCTAATTTTGAAAAACATTTTTCTACCAGTAGCACAGGCAAAAGGATATTGGATGAGTAAACGGTTACAAAAAACTATGCATGCGTTTGTTTGAGTTGGTTGTATCAGATTAATATGGGCAGGAGGATAAAAAAATCCGCGAGTGCTTCAGCGATCCGCTCGAAAAAGTATGTTATGTGCTCATGCGCAAAAGGTAGGTTTGTTAAAAACGTTTTCACGATTTAACTTCTTTAAGTAACAAAAGACACATCTGATGCAATGCCTTCATGTGTGATATGATTTTTGCTCAAAACCAAAATTTTGGGAGTCTGCTGTCCCGCTCCCATACGCATATGATCCCACTTCTTTAGATTGTAGACAAAGGTTCCGGATATCAGTGCTTTTGTTAAGCTTTTGCCACTAGTTCAAATAATAAAATGACAGGACTACGACAAATTAAACACGCACCAAGAACATTGCGATAAAGAAAGTAGACCACAAAAATTTTTACAAATATTTTTGAGGTACGCCGAAATACTGGCAAAGCATTTTCGATCTCGATTTCACCTAATTTACAGTTTGAGTTTAGAGATAAAAAGTTTACAACAACATTTGAGCAGTCCTTACCTTTTGAGTAGTTTGTACCAAATCCTCACAACTTTCAGCATCAGTTTAAAATAATCCGTCGGACAACTCATTTTGCACGAAGCTAGTGCTACACACTTGCAACAACCTGGGTGCTACAAATGTGCTACAAACTTCTGCGAAATGTAAAAGAAAACAACTGTTAATTTTCAAACAACGCTTTTAATTGAGAAAAATTACTGCAAGTTTGAATTACTAGTTTGCTTGCAGTTACTCTGACACAAGACGCATCAAACCAGATAGAGAAAAATACTTTCATTACTTTCATTTGTATACTTTTATTAATCGAAGCAATTGTAGCATCGCTCTATGAAAGGAATTCCGAACTATTCTGGAAATCTTTTCAGAGTTTTTCGTACCAAGTACGTAAAAGCTAATAGGGAAGTAGAGAAAATTATCATTAGTGAAAACCGATTTCGTAAAAAGTAAGAGATCACTCGGATATCGCTTTGGTGTTTTAGTCCAATAATCTGTGCATCCAGAGAGCGAATTGCATTTCAGTAAGTGCCTCTCGTCTTTTTGCAAAAGGAATTAGATGCACAGATACATTAACACACCTGCAAAAGCACTGCTGCTCTCAAGTATTGCAGGCCTAGAGGTACATTGCAAGAAGAACGCTGTCAACACTTCTTTCGAAAGCGACCTTCCAGCTTGTTTCCTTACAACTTCAAATGTAGGAGTGCTGCGAAATAAGCTTTCACAAACGTTCTCTGCTGTAAATAGTTACGTAACGCCAAAACAAACAAAGCGTCCTACGCGACCTTGAGTTCTCGTAAACTCTTGTGGCTCTTAACCAATAGAACAAAGTGCAATCCTTTCAAAATTGAAGGATAAGAGAGCTGGTAAATAATTTGCGCTATGCTTCAAAAGGGGTAAAATGAATAATTCAAATTGAAAACTAATCACGATATGCGTAGAGTGACTGTCGACTATTGCGTAAACTCCAATTAAAGGTACGCCTACAACCAGGGGTGTAATGGGACGGGAACGGCATTCCCACACCGTTTTGCACCAGTAACGTTACTTGAAGATTTATATTTTTCATTTCAATTTCTCCGTGTAGCGCCTGGAACAGCATTAATGAATAAATGACAAGTTATCTCGTGTATGGCACCGTAGCATGGTTGTGTAATTCTTCTTTGTGACATCAACAACGGTATTTGCGTACTCCACGCTTCGTCTGATTGTTTGCATTTATTGTAACTCTGCTGCAGAATGGAAACGGTGTTCTCGCACCTCTTTTTTTAGCACTACACCCCTGCCTATAACATGCACCATTCCGTAACTGCAATCTTGCAAATACCAAGAAATCTACAGCGCCCCCCAGTTTTGGTCAGTGGCGATGGACACACGACTGTTTGTTAAAAACACAAAACATTTATCATTGAGCTGTACAAGTTTTAACCCAGTGGTTTTTAACCTTTTTTCTACCACGCTTCCCTTAATAATTGTCCTTTGTTTCAAGCCCCCCTGACTTTAAATAAGCTGTAAAAACAAATGTTTTTATTGGTAAACTTAATGATCAAACAATCCATGTTGTAAGGTGGGTAAGGGCTCCAGCCCCCCAGGAAATTTATAGATGCCCCCCTGGGGGTCGCGCCCCCTCGGTTAAGAACCACTGTTTTAATCCATGCTAGGCTGTGTCACTTTAACTCAGTGTTTCCCAACCTTTTTAGGCTTGCGGCACCCTACAGAAAAGAATAATAATTTACGGCACCCATAGCCATTTGCTTTGAGGTTTGATGACAGTTTGAAAATGTATTTTTAATGATATGGTAAAAAAACGCATTAGCTCGCGGCACCCCTGGGCACTGTAAATGGCACCCCAGGG
>JGI24158J21664_10010428_pt1 | contig 12387 bp, 6 predicted proteins | sample Ectturendosymbi3_FD_21664 | JGI IMG/M metagenome (IMG submission 21664) | reverse complement strand
GTGCCAGTTCGCTACCAATTATTTATAACTTTCATGTTATGCTGCTGCTTGTAAACGTAATGTTTCCTAGTGAACTTTCTCAGTAATCAAGCAGGGTTTTTTAAGGTGTTTTAGGGACCCGATTCAGGTCCTAGAATCAGAGAAAGTTATCATCGGGTCTCTAGAATCAAAGAAAATCAGGTCCCTACAGGTCCACATGGGGTACTTAATATTTCCCTTAAAAAAACTGAATCTAGTAAAACTTGATAGTAAGCCTTGTGGTTTCTAATAAAAATTCCTACTTTGCAATGGCTTGCCGTGCATTTCACGCTTCAATCTGCAATGGTATCACATCTTAATTATAATCCTTGCTAACAGCACCAGCTACGAAAGCTATGGATATTATATCATACGAGTATACCTGCTGATTATTAAAGCTCAGTTCTTTTTATATCGCTACACTACTACAGACCCGGTTTGGTCATTCTGACCAGAAAGTAAGATGTCGTGGCAGTTAACATATTCCTCACTTCTGCAACAGTGGTTCTCAACCATTTCGCTGAAGGGAGCCAAATCCAGACCTACGAATTTTTAGAGAGCTGCACAAAAAAAATTTACCACAAGACAAGTGATACATTTTGTTTTATTGTACTAACGATGTCTGTTACACCAAACTTTAGAGGTGTTACTGAAAGACACTGCCCATCGAACGGAATCCTTTCCCGCAGCAAAGATTCAGACATTAATCTCTTACAGAGTATAAATTTCGCCTACGAAGTAGGCATCATCAGCTCTTATTCAAATGGAATCTGTTACAGAAGGATTACTAAAAGCCGCACAAAGGATGGTTGAGAGTTGCATGCGGCTCTCAGAACAGTGTTTAAGAACCACTGTTCAACAAGTAAGACCACGCCTGCCAGCTACGATGTCACAGACTTAGCGATTGTTAAACCAAAGAAACATCAAAGGCTTGCAGATCCATTGTTGCAGTCTGGTGTCATAACTCATAACAATCGCGTTTAGTGCGCTATAAAGAGCACACGTAGGTCTTTTTGACAAAACCGTTAGTATCTAGTAAAGGACCCGGAGCCATAGCTACCTCTCAAATGTCCATCACTCCGGCTCCGGTCCTAAATTTAACTGAACTTCGGATCCGGCTCCTTTAATTTGAGCTTGGGGGGCGAAAACGACGTGTTGAGAGTGAAAAGGGGGCAATACAATAACAAAGTTTGACAAACGGGGAAGGAGTAGGTTTAGCATTTAGGATTAGGGTTTTGTGTTAGTGTTTAAAATTAGGGTTTATAGTTAGCGTTTAGGGTTAGGGTTCAGTGTTAGTGTCTGAGGTTAGGGTTTAGGATTAGCGTTTAGTGTTGATGGTTAGGGTTTGCAGTTAAGGTAAATGGTTAGGGTATAGGTAAAAAAAAATTATGGCCACCTTAATCCTTTATCTGAGTAGCAACTGACATGTATTGCAGTGATCAGCAAATTCGTTTGATACGGTTTTTAGTCTTTTTTATGGGAAAACCGGATACGGTTGTTTAGACATTGCCAAAAGTTTAGATAATTCACTTTGGAGTTTGTGCAGGAGTCGGAGTCCAAAACTTTAAAAAGTGTCGGAGTATATTCGGCCGAAGCAGGAGCGGTGTCGGGAGTCAAAAATTTCAGACTCCGCACACCTCTGTTATATACCCGCGGTGGCAGTAGTCAGAAATTGTATGCAGTGTGGCGAAGGGAAGAGACTTCTGGTGGTCGTCGTGCTGGGGAACCAGGCCCGTCGCCAGGATTTAGCAGCAGGGGCGGCCAAAAACCAAGAGGGGGCACATTTTTAAAATACTGTATTGGATGTATGGAGCAACCAGGGGCCAAACGTGCAATGGGGGGCACAGATTTCAACTGGGGGGCCGGGCACCACTGGCCCCCCGCTGGCGACGACCCTGTGGAGAACGTAAGTGAAAAGCGATGTGGGCCATGTGGTGACACAGAAAACAGGAGAAAGATGTGCAGAAAGAGGAGAAAGAGTTGAGGGGGCATTGGGCGGACGAGACGTAGTCCGACAAAGAGCAGGGCCCCGTGTCAGTAATGGCGGTCAAATGAACCGCGATGCAGTGGTAGGGGAGCTGGGGGCGGTTGCCAAACCTAATGATGAGAAAAAACAGCGACTACGTAGAAGTCCCTCTGGGATGTGTTGCGCTTGCGACTGATTCGAACCGTGGTTCCAGATGTTGCCGAAGGCAAAGCGGGGTGAGTCGCATGAGCGTAGAGCGCGATCCGCACGAGTGCTGAGACGGTTGCTTAAACAAATCTGCGTAACAGTTGCAACTTTGATCAGAATGCATTGGAAAAGCTCGTAGGTGACTGGCTCGTGAAAGCAAAATGCTCCGAGTGCTGCTGAGAATTCAATCGTCGGGTAGTGACGTCTGTAAGGAGGTGGGTTGTACGGCGAAGCTCCTGGATGGACTCGAGAATGCGGCTTAGATCTAATGTTCATTCGTGACAGGTAACGAAGGTGAGCGACACGGCTGCTCGTAGTACTGCAGAATGTCAAGCAGAGCACACGAATGCTTCGAGTAGAAACACTTTAACGTAGAACAGCAAACGAGGGGCGTGAACACGGAAAGATGCATCGTAGGTGTCAAAGCGGAGCTCCTGCGCGACGAGTAAAGACGGAGAAAAAAGTGTGGAAACGAAGGGAGGGACAGGATAGCGAAGGTCTAAAGCTGGTGGAAAGTGTGAGAAGAGGAGAAACGAGGGTTGAGGTTGATGTTGCACTGACTGAAATGGTGGCGAAAGAATAACCTGGACCTGAGAAAAAACACTTAATGGCATACAGTGGCAAAACAGGAGCAAATATGTACAGAGCACAGGAGTAAGGGTCAGGCTTGATGGTAGAAGTTGGGGCGTAGAATGAGACTGTTTGCTCGTGCAGCTCTAGAAGAGGTTGTTGTACTGATGGGCCAGGGCCGGCAATGCCTATGTTGGGTTATTTGACACCAGTAGACATGTCCTCATGTAAGAGCGCTGAGGTTGAGGGACTGCCCATTGCGGCATGGTGTTAATGAAACCACTGAAGAAAAGTTTCCGCAAAGATCTGAGTTTCTGCCGAAACAGCCACGGGAAGAGACATGCCTTTGATAGACGAAAGTGCACTGAGACGGGGAGTGCGCCCGCGTGGTGTGTCCAGAGGTGCACTTGAGTTCGCTGCAAGGTGAAAGTCATTCTAAGTGGTCCGCAGAGATGAGTCGACTAACGTCAAGACAACTGCCAGTGCACGCAGGAGCGGATCCTGCCAGTAAGGTTAAGGGGGCGATTTCAGTAATATTTGGTCAAGTCTCATTACGGTTCCACTACTGTAAGAGAGTTGAAGTACAACACATCACATGCAACACTAGCGTGCAAAAACAATGAACGACAAAATGGCCTTACATCGCGAATGCTGTTTTCCATATTGTACAAAGTCATGGTGAATAAAGTTACTTTCGTAGATTTTAGGGGGGAAATCGCCTCAATGCCTCAATCGCCCTCCCCCTGGATCCGCCCTTGAGTGCAGATGCGTTGGATGGGACAGTTTGGAAATGTCGGCCGTGGTGGTGATGATCGGAAAGACGTCATGATGGTTTGAGGTACGTTGCTGGTACCTTTTCGAGAGAGATATGGGCTCTGATTGACAGGTTGAGAACAATGCCGTGGTTGCGGGAAAACCATTCCAGGCTGATAAGCTAGACCGGTTGTACCCGTGCGACTCGGTTGTAACGGATGACCGTGCTGCGTATACGCGTAGCAGCGCAACAGATATGGTGTGTGTGTTGTGTGCTGTGAAAGCGTGTCAATGAGAAAATATGTTACAGTAGGTCGAAATTGGGTTGGTATTACCTAAAAAACTCTCACTCCTGTCCAAAACTGGTGCAAGGACAGCAGCTGAGGGAGTAGAGCAGAACAAAGAAACAAACACACTCTCGACAGACAAAAAGGCATTCCAGTCGGTGACAAGTTGAAGTTAACGACAAAATCAAATGGCAGTCAGGCGGTACGAGAACAAGAGATGAAGTTGTCTAGAAAACATCGAATGACTCTAGCAATATCAACGGTCAACGTGCTGCATACAGACAAAATTTCAACAGTCACACTCTTCGATGCGATGGTGTTGAAAAGTTGCAAATGGTGCTGGATAAAGACAAGTTCTCGCAAGGATGACAGCGAGGAAACGTGATCCGCATAAACTGTTACGACGGGAAAGCTCCAGAAGATTGTCCCACGAAGTCACGACGTGCCAGGAATGTCAGTGAAGCCTGGGTAACTTCGTCGAAAAATCTAACCATTCAGGAATTTTAAACGGGGGAAAGGACAACGATCCAAGTTGATTGCTGATTGGTGCTGACCGGATGCAGATTGACATTCACCAGGCCAGCATGTCCAGTTTGGGAATCAATTATGTAGAAATTCCCGGTCTGGGAAGTCTCCTTTTATTTGTTTGTGGTTGCGTCTGTTTTATTTGAACAGCTTTCATTTGTTTGTTGCTGCGTCTATTTTATTTGAACAGAACGGCGGTAACACGACAACAAATAGGTTCTTCTTGGCGGAAACCGTCTGGCTCGCGGTCGCAGAGCAGAAAGTGAAAAAGTCAGCCTAGATAGGATTTCGGCAAGGATCACAAGGTATTGGATGAAAACCTTCGTGGCCACGCACACACAAGTTTACAGGTGGTGAGATGTACATACAATGTGCACGAACAGTATTGCGTCGTAATGACAGTGGACAGGCCTGCAGCCAGGTGTTAAAGTTGGGGGCAAAATACATTTTTAGCGGTGCAAGATTTTTGTTATTATTATATGTTTAAAACAAACTGTGACGTCACACTTCTATGCACAACAAAATTTGGTGGACACAAAAAATTGAGGTGAACTACCTCCGAATGCCCCCCGTGGCTACGGGCCTGACAGTCGACGCTCAGCAACATGAGAGGCGGTGTTAGACTGTGTACGCCGCTACACGGGTAACAAAAAGAAACAAATACCTTGGTGAAATAGAATTAAACTTCGCATATCATGTCAGAAGGGCTGTGTGTTCAGATGGAATTGTCAATTCTGCAGCAGATTTAACTTAAACTCAGAAGGATATTTCTCAAAATCCAGACCCGGCCATCACTGTCATAAAAACGGTGTACATATACAGGCAGGATGCGCTCGAAGTTATCTGCGGTTGATTGTACTTCTGCACATAATGCAAAAAGTGACCGCAAGGTAAATTCAATCACCCATTTGTTATTGCAGACACCCACCTGCTGACACAAAATGGTGTCGCTATGAGTGCTGACTTAGCGGGTGTTGCTAACGAACTTGTATATTGACGTTAGGTAACAAGTATTGAATTTAAGCGGAGGCTACCAAACTTTTATTCTTTGGCTCATGCTGGCCTGCAAAAAATCTGTGCACTTTGCAATGTTGTTCGAAGATTCGTAACTTAAAGCGGAATATAGCACTTTGTGACAACAAAAATTGTACTTTTAATGTCTGTCACGTCAACATTGCCAGCGTATCTGCGTACTCATCAGGCACACAGAACAGAAAAACGTTNGCACCATTGACTNCTCCCTCTGCTAGTCTACACACCTTGAGTTAGTATGTCTTCGAATTCGACTAATGCTGCCGATCAGTTTGATTTTATTCGGTAAATTGCCAAAGCAAAAGGTTCTGATCTGTGGTAGTGGCAACACAAAATCAATAAATATGAGAGTAGTTAGACTGATAGCGACGAAAAAACAAAGTCACACAAACGAGTTAACCAAACATTCAATCACAGTCTTTTTCCTTTAAATGGTCAGCCCTTAGCTAGCCCCAGAGGTCTGCAACACTTGCAACAAAATAAAAATGGTACCCCTGCATGTGTGCTGGTTTAGCATTTCAAAGCAAGGCTGAAAGTGCACTTGCTTTTCAGCCAAGTGCTGCGTGGTTGTAACGAAAGATCTCCCTTGACAAAGTGCGCTCGCGATCGTTCAAACTCATTTTTGCTAGTATATATATTCATTACGCACAGTCGAGCTACAAGCTTGCATTCTAGAAAGTTAATTTGTAACAAATTATTGTGAGCAAAGAGACAAACGTCCTTTTCAATTCAAGCACGTGTATCGCCTAAGTACTCAAGCTAGCTTGTTCCCGAGGCTTAAGAAGTTCGCAGCACTCTAGTCCAGGGGTTCCCAACCTTTTTCTGACCATGTACCCCTTCAGCATTTCGACAGATGAGCATTACACCCAAAATTTCTTGCTATGGCGTAGATCAACTTTTTCCCAAATATGTTATCATGACTAATCATAGATATATTATATATATCTATGATTAGTCATATAATATATCTATGATTAGTCATGATAACCTATTTGATTTTTCATACAAAGCATATAATCATTTTTTTAAATAACACCCACTGATTATATGTATAAATATTTGGAAAAAAAAATTTTAAACACACTTTTCCCTTCTTTTGCTAACCTTATATGTACCCCTCTTCAGACAAGCAAATGTACCCCTTGGGCACATGTACTCCAGGTTGGGAACCCCTGCTCTTGTCATAGGACGCGAACATATATTGTCCAAATAGAAACAAAGAGCACTGCTTAGGAAACATAGTCCATCTGATTCCTTCAAAAAATTTTTTCAGAAGCATTGCTAAACAATACGCGTTTCTCAGAGACGCCGGAGAGCGGGGAAATTGCGGGGGCATTGCCCCCTGCCCTTTCAAAAGGGGGTCAACGGGGGGGAGCTGTCTTTTAATAACAATATCATAGGTAATTTCATGGTTTTTCAACACCGAAATGAAACAATTTATTTGCAGCTAATCGCGAACCGAGAAATTCAGAAGTGTTTTCTATAGTCTCTGCTATTATTTTTGAGGTCACCATTGTGGCTAAACCGAACCAAGCATAATTGGTATCGATTTTTGTTGTTTTATAAGTTTCCATTGCCCTCAACTCTATTACTTCCCCCAATAGTACCGTTACTCCGGCGTCCCTGGTTTTTTTCCAAAAGTCAGGAGAACGTAAGGCACAGATCGGCTTATGTTTCCTTCCTGCTACTGCGTACAAGTGATCCACTATGACAAACAAAATGCTTCCGTACGTCATCAAAAATCGTTGAGCCTCAGATTGTACTAAGTGGCGTGTAAGCTGTGAAGTTGCCATTGCGATATCAAGAAGTTTTGGCTAAGCAACTAAAATTATTATTAAGTGGTCAACTCCTCAGACAAATCAACACAATCGCCTGCGGTTACAAACTGCTTTTCCACCTCAGTGCGTTCACGTATTATCCTCATCCTTTGACGAGATGTGCGCCTGCTTATTTTTCGCAAGTCTTGTTTTTGAAGAAAACCAGTTATTGTAACATTGTTTTTCGTTGGAAAGGACCGCACCTGGTTTAAGAACACAAATATTTCAGACCGGCGGTGTAACGAGGTTAGATGGCACCCGGGGCAAAAAGCAAGTTTGGCGCTCCCATGTTCGAACCTGCGGTTTTTCGGAAGCAAATGTACTGTATTGAACAAACTACTTGTGACATTGTTGGGACGTTTCGGCTCCTCCCGCAGTCATTCGGCGTCCCTGTTGCGATTCGGCGCCCGAGGAATTGTGCCCCCCTTCGTTACGCCGCTGTTTCAGACGAGACGTTAAAAGCAACATTTTTCTCAAAAACATATTGTGTCAAAGCAAAAAGGTGCATGTTGAAGCTGAGATTTAGTATTTCTTACTTTCGAAATCATGACATGTAGACACTTCCAAGCTTAAGATAAGTATGTAAGGTTTGGCATTTCAAATTTATTCTCGTTTGCATTCCGTTATTGAACGTTGTAAAATAAGTTTAGTCGGTGGTCCTTAGAAATTCTCACATTTGCTCAGAACAATGTGAATCCATAAGATTGGTGTCATTGACAAGTTGTCAAAATTACCTCGAAAAAGATTTGATGAATTTTGCCATGACCGTGGGACGTGGGTGCAACTATGCCCTATAGTTCCAAAAGCGGTTGTGAATTGTCCTCTCAGGTTTGTGGTAGACGAAAGTCACGAAAGGAACAGGGCAGCAAGACGTTCTTCAACAAGATGAAAAGCACATGTCAATGACATGTAATGCACTGTGTTTGAAACAGGGTATAAACCGCAATAAGTCCTCTTAAAAGTGCCGCGTACAAAGTTAAATCTTCGTAGGATGTGCGTTGTGTTGTAGAACGGTTGTGCGATTGAGGCAGCTTATCGTAGCACTTAGAAAAAAGTCTGGAAGAGAAGCTTTCTGTTTTGGAAGCTGTTTTTCGATCTTACACACCAAACATTGTATGAATAAGACTTTATGCAGTTTACTTAATATATTTACATTGGCGATGTGGAAAGAAAGAGAAATTACGCCTGCACGTCCGTTGCACAAGGTTATACTTTTTGAAATCACTGCACTAATCGATTGTGAAATCCTTAAAATAATTTCTCGGCAAAGAAAGCAAGTGGCATCTTTGTAGACTTATGAATGATACTAAAATGTAAAAAAGTGCGTCTATCAGCACGAAATTCCATCAAAAGATGACTTATAATGAGATGACACTGAACTTCATGTACTCTACGTCTTCTGGATGTGGATAAGAGCATGTTTGGAATCCATAGCGTGCCGTTGTGTTGAAAGGTTTCCGATAATGTTAAACATAAAGTGAGTGGTAGTTTTTCTCTCTTGTCACTGCGATCAATGATATTTTCCCTTAATGGCCATTAATGACAATTACCTCAAAATCAAATAGTGTTCTTCCATATTTAATTCATGAGTAAACCTCTATTTTTTCGAAGATCATCAAAGTTTCATAATACGACGCTTCACTACACCGGAAAGAGCTGTTGGCACATTGCCACATTGTCAGGTGTATTGATGTCTTGATCAAATGAAGGTCGCTGCAACGTATACACGTAATTACGACGTTCCAAACGCAATTACCAGGAAAGGGCTTGCGAGCTAACTGCTTATCGCAGAATGTAATTCTATAGTGCTCCTTTTAAGAAAAGTAGTATAGTAAAGTTAAGCGAAATAGTTAAAATGGGTTTTGTTTTGCGGTCGCAAGTCATGGAGCAACGAATCACTGCACTTTCGTTTAATTGCCGCTCTCAAGGTCTCTTACCTGAAAAATACGACGTCACTGAACTGAACAGCGGACAACTTCCGACAACTTTCGTGACGTTTAATAACGTTTCAACACTCTTGTTAATCAAGTATACACTGAAAAGCAAAGTAATAGAAAGTTAACCGAAGTGCATGAAAATCAACACTAGCAGACCGAGTAGACAATGCGCTCACACCAGCAGACGCAGCAAAGTGATTCTATGTACTGCTCTGCAGAACGAACGATGAGGTGCGCATCGGAATACCACGTGAAACACTGCGGGTAAGCAGCAGCGCTGGAGTGTCAAGTAACAGAATCACACTAAATCATATCAGCACGTGATGTTGGCATGGTTTCAGGAAAAGTACCTTATTGCATTCATAGTTTCTTTCTGTGTAACGTAGTTGCTTTACGGCTTAAAGCAGCTATATTCCACAGAAAGAAATTATGAATTATGCTTAAAGTTTAAGCAAATTAATCCATTTTTGAAACACAGAGAAAATTAAAAAATACATTGAAGCCTTCACGTAAAAGACGTACCCAACTATTTTTCTATAATGTACTGGGTAAAACCTAAATCCAGTTGCTCCAACGTCACTGGTAAAATATTTCAAACATTTGAGCAGAATAAAGATCCTAGCGTTACTTGTACAGTCGTAATAGTTCCAAAATATACTCAGACTATAGGACGTTCTCTTGACTCCTATCTGATTTGATTCATTTGAGAACTAATGTTATTTCACATCGTTGAAACTTCGTTAACAGCAGCTCCATCTATTTCCGCTGATGCCGTGAACTTGTAGCTCTATAGTGGTTTTACCACCTTCTTGAAAAACTGAATACAAAATCTTTATAACATTTAGTTTCGGAGACGATTAGAATGTTTCAATTTCCACAGAACGTAAGTCACTCTTGGTGTATGTTCGTCGTTCAGAACAAAAACCCGGCTAAGCCTGTTTCTTTGTAGAATTTCAACTCATGTTTTTCCTTTCAGGCCATTCGGCTCAAAGATGTGCATACTCCAAGCCTTCTTTTATTTCTCTTGCGGCTACACTTCCGTGGTGTGTCTCGTCTCTATAACATTAAACAGAGTGTATGGGATAGTATTTCCAGAGAGGTAAGCGATATTTAATCAGCCGGAATTAAATAAAACATTGAATAGTATTTTCAGAGAGGTATTTAGGTATATTTTTTCAGATTTAAGACAATATGTACAGGCTGCTTATTGTCTAATATGAAATGCTCGAAATACCTTTTGCAAACTTTTGTCGATTTCACTATTTGGATTTATTATCATTGTTGATAGCACGTGCAACGCCTAAGGAATTTAACACATAACCTTGTCTTCTAATTCATTAGTCAACTGACGAACGAAATGTTGCTGCAATGCATTTGAACTTTCGGCTGCAAACGTTCAGCTTTTTTTTCGAAAATTGTCATCATAAAATTGCTGCTGTTGCTTCGTCTTCAGTGAACATTACGANACCCATCACCATCAGGCGACTTATGGCAGCTTCTGTAATTCTCTTCTAAATTTGAGCCTTACGACAGAAAAAATTACATTCACCTCTTACACGTAGAGAACACGACGCTTGACCTGAAAGACACTTCCTCTAGAAATTGCCGTGTATTTTGCATATTTAGGAGCATGTATTTTGCATATCAAAGCGATGGCCTAGGCCAGGCGGTACTTCCTGTAAGTTATTCGTTGGGTCTGGCAGAAACGCTGGCATATTGCATCGCTAGCTTTTAGAAATTATCACAATTTTGTTTTTAATCGTACCGCTTCCACGCTGCCTTTTTTCAGTCTTTCCCCAAGTAAAAATATTGTTTTCATCTATTCGCTGATCGATTACGCCACACAGTGGCGTACGCAGAAAATTTCCGAGGGGGGGGCAAAGCATAGGCGTAACCAGGGGGAGCCAATAAGGCCATGCGCCCCGAGATTTTTAGAAAATATATTCATTTTGTGCTTTGAGAGGCGTTTTTCTAATCAAAAGAGTGTTATTCGTCTAAAATTAAACATTTTGGTATACACTGCCGAATACTGACAGTATACACTGCCGAATACTGTTTATATATTTTGTTATTTTTAAGGTCTGAGGGAGGGCCATGGCACAGTGCCCCCCCCTCCGTACGCTAGTGACGCTACATACCGCAAAAATTTCTTCCAAAAAGCATACCTTGTTCTCGTCGCTCACCCGCGAGGTATTAGATTAGAGTCAGGATTTCTGCCTTCTTTCCTGACTCCAATTTCGGTCATTGTGAAATGAAACGTCAGGATTAATTTCCTACCGGCTATTTTGTGTGCTAAAGCTTTTCTCATCCGTTTAGTTCTTTAGTCAGTGCTTGCTGCAGTGTGGCCACTGGTTTGGTCAAAGGTCGTTGTTTTTATTGAAAGGTGGAACTTACGCCATTTTCAGACGAAACCGCGGCTTGTTTTTAGAAAAATAAATGCTCTTTCTAAAAAGAATTGACACAAGTTTAGAAACGAGGGCCGCATGTGGATGAGTTATGAAACCGGCTTTAGCAACAAATGTAGTGTGGTGTTCAGTCCAAACTAATTCAATACAAACTAGGTTTATGTTATTTGACAGATAGATATTTACTGACGATCAGTAATGCTCATATTACTACCAGCTTTGTTGATTGTAATGAAGATCTCTACAGCAGGGGTCGGCAACTCCTGGCACGCGTGCCACAAGTGGCACACGAGATGATTTTTCATGGCACACCAAGTGATTTGACACGCACTCGAAATCACCTCAAGAAAGTTACTGCTGTGCCGATATAGCTTAATAATTCGACTCCCGTTAGGTACGTTTGTAGCCAGAATAAAAATGAGAGATATTGTTGACTTCAGTATAATAATATATTGGGAGTAGCGGCGCCGTGTTTGAATACCTGCAGCACCAGTTGCACATGCACTCCGTTCTGTCCACTGCAGTATATTAATATATTTACAGAATTTAGCTTATGAAATCGGGTTTAATGGCCTTTTCCAAGAGACTTAAATTAGACGTCAGATCAGTGACGTGCAGAGGTCCAGCGATGCCGGGGGCGACTGCTTGATTGGATGCCCCCCTACCAAATTGTAGTATTGAACAGTGACGTAGGCCTATGGTGGTCATTGTTACTGGGTATACGTTGTTTGTGACGTCACAATATGACGTAATATTCACGTTTGCAAACCAACGTTTTGGCGAAGTTTGTTGACACAACTTGCATATTCAGGGACGCCGGAACAGCGGTAGGGCAGGGGGAGCAGTAAAAATGTTGAGGGCAATGGAAAC
>JGI24158J21664_10010426_pt1 | contig 12389 bp, 10 predicted proteins | sample Ectturendosymbi3_FD_21664 | JGI IMG/M metagenome (IMG submission 21664) | reverse complement strand
AACACTGCAACACCCCCTCCCTCCCAAGATCTTCCGTCTATGTACAGGCCACAGCCAACTCAACGGACATCTTCACAAACTCGGACTACATCTGGACGGTCACTGTGATACGTGTGGCACTACGGAAACTGTTGAACACTTTTTGATTCATTGCTCCAAATTCGACAGTCAAAGGACAGAATTAACAAGTAACATCCGTGCCCTGCAAATAAACTTTGACTGGATCACACTCCTTCGAACACCTAAAGCGCAACGCTCTATCCTGACCTACATAAAACAAACAGGGAGACCGGTATAATCAACCATCCCGCACTCTGCCCTGGCACTCCATAGCCCACGAGCTGCAAAGTGCCAAAAAAAAACAAAACAAAACAAAAAAACATTTGTTCGAATCACGTTGTCTCCGAAAGTGTTCCAACCCCCACTTTTTTCTGGTACATGTGCAAGCATCTCTGATAATGTTGCCAGGTTACAAAACAGAAAATTCCGGACAGCCAAAAGTTTTTGCAAACAGTTTTTGCCAAAATCTCTCACCGTTTGTTTAGGCTCATCGGGGGCGGATCCAGGATTGTTAGGGAAGGGGCCAGGGAGACTTCCTCCGGATGTGTACTGACTGCATAGCGGTGATGATCCAACTGCACAGGCAACTTTTTTTAACAAACACGGTTAGTAGTTATTTTTCGCTAAATAGCATTCTCGCCATTATCCAGGTTTACCGGGACGTTTCCGGGCAGGAGCGGCCTTCACAATTCATAAATTATCCTCACACTAATCTAACTTCAAAAAAGTAACTTGTTGAATGTCGAAAAAGTTTTATCGTTAGCAAAACCAACACAGGTGCACGCCGAAAAAACACGTGGGGCAAGCATAAAACTGACACAAAAATAGACGAAACAACACGAAATGCCGCCAGTAACCTTTGTTGCCAGTCAGTACAAGACCCATGCCGTATGGCGTATTGTGTTCGAAAATGGCAGATGTGCATGTAGTAGAAGTTCATGACATTCGGACTTGAATATTTGTTCATTTTCGGAAAATTTTGCGATTCTCATTACACCTCACGATTTTCTAGCCTGACTGGCGAAATTTGTTTACAAAAATACCTGCCAATCAGTGGCCAACTATCAATCACAAACCAGTTAAAACAAAATGTTATTGATTATCAAAACCATTTGACCATAGAAGAAACTTGAAGAAAAAAAGTAATTATTTTGAAAACAAGCACAACTCCCCGCAAAAAACTCTTGGTACGCGTAGAGAAGTAATAAATGCTGGCACTTTGCCCTGGAACGTGTTTATTGCAGCACAAGAGAATTGAAAATGATCGGACAATGTTTTCACGTCACAGCGGGAAATGTGAAGTTTGCAGTGAATAAATGACCATCTTCTCCTTCTCATCCATTCGTTTTTTTTGTAGGAAACGCGACTATATCGCGGTAAAGCAATTTCAGAAATACAAGAGGTTGAAAAAAATTCATTAGAAACAGAAGAACGGAAAAATATGGGTCCATANAAACATCTGATTTCGTTTATCCAAAAATTGTTGCTGACAGGTCTGATGCTACTCAATAATCATCTATATAGCATAGCCTGCAACTGATCTAGCGCACTTCATTTTTAGCCTACCTGACATGTAGGGTACTTTTTACGGTTGCTGTTTTGNAATTTACGCTGTCACTGAGCGCTCTAACCTAGCCTATAGTTAACTGCATTGTAAGTTTGTTGTAANGTAATTCTGATGTCTTCACTTAAATTAATAAAATGAGCAACACTCATCCATGAAAGCTTGTAGCAATAAAATAGTCTGCTGATTATTCAACTTTTGTCCACAAGAAGCCCAATCTTACCTGAATGAAACAAGAGTATGAATAGTTGTGTGCGGTTTGTGCAACGTAGATGTACTGTAATGTAAATACTTTATGGAAATACTTACGTATTTAAGTAACATTGGGACCATATTTTTTGTAGCCTGTAAAAATTTGCTTGTTAGAAGTTTCATTTTTAGTGAAATAAACACATTCGGACTGCCCAAATCCTGCAAAATAGGCCTTGCATTAATATTTTCGTCCCTGTCTCTGGGCAAGAAATCGTTTGTTTAATTTTAAAGGCTATCCAAAAAAATCACCCCAATGGACCTTTCTGTGTTGGGAACCGTCGATCAAAAAATGTTTCTGATAAAACTTAAGGGGGGCTTCAGCACCCTTAGTCCCCTGGATCCGCCTATGCTCATTTTCATGTTACGTTTTCCACTCGTTGGGAAAAGCAGTTCATTGCAGGTTAAATTTGTTTGAAAATACAAAAGGCTGTCACAACGTAGTTTCGCAATTAAAAAAACTTTGCCACCTTTGCAAAAATTAACTTTTTGCATGACAGCAAATGCGCAGATTAGATTTGAAATCCAGCAGTGAAAAACCTGTGCATTTCGAAAGCAACTTTTGCTTGCGAAATAATTGTTGTAATCCATGAATTTCACCAAAAGTATGTGTGTTGACTAATTTTCCTTTTTTTCCCATACCCAGGTTCAATCAAAAGAGCCTACGGAATGAAACTTGACCCTGCAATCAAACCTGTATCAAGTTGGGATTGGGCTTTGCGGTGACTTTTGGAAATATAACCTCTGGTAAGTAAGTGGTTTCAACATGGACTCCAAATTACTGTATTTCTTCGAATATAGATACAGATGTTTCCAGGAAATTTCCAAAAGTTTTCAATACCTGCCAACATTTTTTGCTGATAATGCCCTGTGGAGAGTTTGATTGATAGCGCCGCGACTTATTGCGAAGATGTAATTTGAGAAGATCATCCTAATTACACTCAGAACGTTAAAACTCATTCATGGTTACAGGCAATAACAACAAAAGTTGACCAGACTTTAGTTGTTTAAACATTAGGGCTATAATTTCGAAGGACCTGCTTCTGAAAAACATTGTGGTACACGCCCAATGTTATTCAGCTAACTGTAAATATTTCAAGTGGAAAATGCACAGTACTGAAGCAATGTACCAAAGACAAAAGACATCTTTGGAATTCGAAATATCTGCCTTGTGGGTTCACCATGATGTGTCTCGAATTCGCAACCCGTCAGCTGGATATAAGCTGATGTATATCAAATCTCCAACATTTGCAAGTGTGCAGATTGTGGAAATTTAAAAAATTTCTGATTTTCAGATCTTCGTTCCAGCAAGATACGAAATGCATTGCAATTTGAAAAAAACTGAAGCAAACATTCTTTGCCAAATCGCCTTTCACGAAAAAGCAGGGTGAAACCGAAGTCCTTTCGCCTGAGAAACTGTACGTTATGTGAAACTGTACGGGGTACATTGACAAGTGCTTGGCAGTGTAGTCCTCGTTTGCTGAAGACGCTCTAGCTAGCATGCTTCTTGGGTTACTAACGCACAGAAAGAAATTCAACATTTCAAAGTATGCTCTAGTATGTGCAACTCTTGTTAATAAATTTGAGGCAATAGCGCTACTGAAACGTTTGAAGCAAATCATCTTTAAAGTGTAATCGATAAAGTGCATGGTGAACAACCTGATGAAGATTCTAGCAGTATTAAATCGTTCGCCAAAAGTAAGCGGTTGAGCCTGCATCTCCCAACCGTGGCACCCTCGTCGACTCGGCTGTGGCTGTCTACCCAATTCATGTAGACCAGGGGTGGACAATTATTTTGGCTCGGGGGCCAGTTTGAGGAGACCGCATTTAGTGGAGGACCGTACTTTTTGTGGTAATTTGGATTTATTTCGTGACTGACTTCGAGCTACGTGCTATCCATGTGCCTCTGCCGAAGGGAACATGTGGCATACAGTTCAACGCTGTCCGATTTCTTCTGACTGGCTGATTCAAATGCTGATCGTTAAGCAACTGTATGGTTATTTGCCTTTCCTTCCGCACGTGCTCAATGTCATGACATGAGTTCCTTACATGTATGGTATGTTTGCAGACGGTTACGTTCAACAAGGTTTACTGCGAAGTAAAGCAACATTTGGATGCGGCAATTCGGTTTCGTTAGACCTTTTAATGGAAATAGAAGCAAATCTCGGTTCAAGTTAGCTTCAGCACCAACATGCGCTGTGATAATTTGGAGAAAATTTCAGATTTGAATATTTTTTCCTGAACGGTTCTGAGGGGCACTGAAAACGCTGTGGAGGTCGGGCCGCTTATTGCCCACCCCTGATGTAGACTATGAAGAGGAGCGGTGACAGCACACACCCTTGTCGGAGTCAATACCAACGGTGAAAGGGTTTGATTAAACTCCCCCGACACCGACAAAACTTCTGAGCAGAAATGCAGTGAATTGACGATAATTTATAGAAAATTTTTTGACCCCCTGGAAAAATGTATTGGACATCGTTTGAAATTACTGGACATGGTTCAAAAAATTTGGGCCCCTCTCAGAACAGTCCTCGCCCCTCCTAATGACCCAAGCTGGTTACCTGCCTGCACCGAGATGTCTTTTTAAGACACCTGGCATAGCAGAGAACTTTGAAAATGACGAGTTCTTTATATTCCTTGTATACCTGTAGATATATTCAGACGCCTTAGTAATTTGAACACCTCCATTTAGGGAACAATAATCATGAACATGATCACAGCGAGGGAAAGGACATCTTCCTTCACTGATGAAGTTTGAATCTGTATTAGTCGCATTGGATCAGGCAACTATCCTAATTTTCCACAACTTGAAGTTTCCAATGGAGAAATATCATTATCATTGTCATTGAAAAAAAAAATGCAGACGTTACGGCAGTCTTTGAACGTTTATATTTCAGCCAGTAGAGGTATCTCTTTCACAGGGTTGGTTGCAGAACCCATTTATTTTTAAACTAAAATTTGTAGAAGGCAATGATTAAATGAAGAAAGATTTAGCTGAAATAAAGCCAGAAAAAAAAAACTTAAATGGAGGTCCATCAATGCAGTTAGATACCTTCTGGTGCACGCAACTCAACACTTCCAACTTAGCAAAGACAGCTTTCGAAGTCCTTGTGATATTTACAACAAACTGCTTACGTGAAAGCGGTTTCTCAACTCTGCTGCACATCAGAACTAAAGCCAGGAATCGTTTAGAATCCGGTGATGACGTGCAAGTGGCAATCACAAACAAAGAACTTCACTGCAGCATGAACATTGACAAAAAAGAGATAACAAAAGAGCCATCAAACTATGTTTGATTATTGGTGTACTTTGTAAATTCAGTGGATCGTTACACTGGTTACAATGACATTGTGTTACTATCAATAATAATTATTATTTGATTGCAGACAACGTGCACGAGAAAATTTTATAAAAGCTCAGAGGGTACTAGTGCGCAGAAAGGTTAAGAACTACTGAACTAGAGCAAACTTTTTCGTCTGGGTGCAAGGTGCACCCAGTTGAAGCGGCTTAAAGTTAAAATAGGCATTGTGACGCTATAGAAACAAAAATGACTGGGTTAAAATAATCACATTACGGGCATATTACGTAAACTGAACCGGTCACCATGTATGGTTTTGCTTTCTTGGGTGTTTTTCTGATCTTGAAAACTACCAGCTGCCGTGTAACAAGATTTTCTACTGCTTGTGAAAAGTGCCCTGAGCACCCGTGCAAAATTAAAATCGGTTTGCTGACGAACACGTCACGTGATGAAGCAGCAGCCATCGACGAAGTGGTTTCAATCATAAATTCTGAGAAGGATTTTCGTTCTTACTGGGAAATACAAATGTATGTACAGATAGCTGCTAGCTGTATCACTTGCTCTCCTTCTTGCAAACTTATAACTTTGATCAGCAACTAGCTTTTTGTTCACTTAACCCAGGGGTGTTCGACTCCAATTCGGATGTGTACCAGAGTCTTTGAAATAATCTAGTTATTCCGTGCCATGTTCAGATATTCGTTGGCTTTGTAAAGGAAGTTCGCTATCACACATAAAACCAAAATTATCGCAATGAACACAAAAGAAAAAATACCGCTTTAGCTCCCTGATTCTCAACGTTGTCCAGGTGTACCACCAGTGCCGTGGTTCGCCTGAAATATCTAGTGGCCCAAATAGAGTTCCATATTAAATCCTAGGAATGAACAAGCCCTTGAGTGCAATACAGTTTCAACTAGTTGTTCATGAGGTGTCCGCATAGCAAAGTGTTCCATCGGACATTTTTTGAAAAAGATGGTCTATGGGCCAAAAAAGTTTGAGAACCACTGCTTGAACCTAACCGCCCTGGTAAAAGACGCAGCCAGGGGGTTGAAGGGGCTCAAGCGCCCCCCCTTAACAATCATAATATTGATGTTTGTTTTCTTAGTTTTTTAACAACATTGTAAGTCGAAATCGGGTACATTGCAGAATGTTGCTCGGCGGTAGCACATGGCGTTGCAATACATTTGTTATCAGACCAGGCGGTTATGAATTTTCGAGGTTTGAAAAATATTGAAACAGCTTTCTTCATTTATGCCTGGTTTGTACTACCGTCTACAACAATAGCTGAGCTGGGTGTAGGCCTACTGTGCTCCGCTAGCGTGGAAACAAGCTAGACATTTAAATTACCAACAGGGTCGACTGATGTGTAGTTAATACGTCGCAAAGCTGGGACCTTCCTAATCAGTACTCTCACTTTAAGGGTTTTGTCCCTAGATTGGAACTTTTGACCCTCTTTAGGTATTTTCAGGGACTTTTAGGAATTTTCGGAAAAGTACGCAAATATGCAACATGAGCTATTTCAATTTATTTTGGAAATCATATTTGGTTCTATTTTTAACATTTATCATAACACCAGAGCCGGATTAAGGTATCGCGACTCCTGCATCACCTTGGGAGCACGGGGCCCTAAGTTTAAAAAACATCTCAACACCTGCTAAATCATAAAGTGTGTGGGTAGGACAACTGCATTATTATAGCTTTACTCTCTGCATTTCTCCAGTTGGCATCGTGACATGACAGTCTTGAGCGTATCGAGCTGATCGCCAGTGTTGCCAGATGGTTGTGATCGAAATCTGCTAAATGGTGTCACAAAGACTACTAGCTTCTTCTAAATGTCTTGACACAAATTTTCAGCTAAAATCTGCTAAAAGCGGTGAAATTCTGTTGAAAAATATGTTTTTTGAACATGATTAAAAGAAACCTATGAAGTTAATACAATATATTAATTTTTCGTCTTGCACTCGCTCTCAATAAGCATGGACTGACAATTCCGGTTATGGCAAACACGCTTTTCGGCTTTAAATTTTCTTTCAGTCAACATTTTGAGCAACGTAACTGCAGCTTACTTCGTATTTTGTATGACACACAGTTCTCGACGATCGCTTTAAAATGGTTGCATGGTTTCATACAGTAGAACAACGCTCAGCGATAAACAATCTGAGCATAGCTTCAGCCCTACTACTTTCTAAGTTTAGTCTTTGTAACTTAAAACTTTGGTTTACATTTGTGAGCATGCAAAAACTTCTTAATTTTATCTGAGTGCTTTCGATACCAGTTACGCCTTTTAAGCTCACAATGTTTCACAATGTTTCACTATGATTGTTATTTGTGATATTACAAACTTCGCAAAAATCTTTTTTTGAATCAGCAGGATAGGCAGTAGGCACTGAGCTAACTTTTAAGTTCTCAATCTTGCAACCATCTATGTCGAAACTTTTGGCAGCTTTGGTTTACCAGGAAGTTTTTTCCAGACATTATATGATTACTACTAAGGAAGCGGCTTGCCTGCACGCCAAAGTGCTAGGTCAAAGGAGATCTGCAACACTACTTACTATTGCAACTGAACCACTTGGAGATATCTTGGCGTGGGATAAAAACATATTCTACCAATGTTGTCTTTAACCCAAAGCGCTCAATAAGCACACAAGCAAATCATTTAAGCTTCACCAAGCCATCTAATTATTTGTTATTTTGATACAAGTGTCTGCTTGAAGCAGTTTCGTTGCATCATAATAAAAATTCGAAATAATTGCAGGCAGCTGGTTGTGCTTTGTCCTGGTGGTACCCAACAAAAACATAAAGAGAAGTAGGCCTACATTTTTGATAAAGAAGGTATTAAAGTTTTCATTTTGAAAAATTTTTGAAACAGGTTTTTGGCCAGGAATTTGTGAATTTGTTACCTGTTGAACTAAGAATGAAAATAAATTGAAAATTTGACAGCTAACAGTGAGAAAATCCTGCTAGATTCAGCAGAAAATCATCTAAAATGGCAACACTGCTGACGGCAATCTTATGCCTTTTGCTACGTAATTGTACAAAAAGAATCAAACAAGAATTTCTGGACACAGATAACGTTCAATTAAAAACATTTGCTTACTACTTAAGGCAATTTTAACAAAATACTGACTCTTAAAATGAAAAAATATCTCATATAGAATTGTAACAAATAAGATTCATCACAGAAGACCGCGTGGGTCTCAGAAACGCGGGGCCAGTAACGATTGCTATATTTGCTACTATTGTTTCGGCACTGCACAGCACTCCAATTTTATGTTGCACCACTGGTGAAGGAGGCGGTGGCGCAGGGGATGCAATCGCACCACCAAAGGTTTTCATTCGGTGAAAATCCCGGAAACATCCGTGGAAATCTGGACAAAATTTCTAAAAACCTTCACAAAATCCCTGCAAAGCTGAGCAAACCCCTGAAACTACGAGCAAAAATGGCGCCCAACGGTGCCCAAAAGAACATGAAGAGCTTTTGTTTCGGAGGTCGGAGTTTTTCCACGGGCACGTTTGGGAAAATTCGGACAAAAATCCTTCGCATCCTTAAATTTTAGCCTGCTCCTTGCTGCACCACCACACCACCCCACAAACTGCACCACCCATTTAGGGAGTTTTTGATACTGTTTTAGGAAATTTTTTGGAGTTGCATTTCTAAGAACTCTGTTCCTGATGTGCACACGTGGAAGATATGCAGGGCGAGATGTGAGTGACCGCTAGCTGCAGGCTGTACTAAGTCGCCATTCTGCTAATCAGTTGCAAGTCGCTCTTTAGTCAGCGAAAAGTGTAGAGTGAAAATGGACAAGATTGTGGTAGAATTAAAAAGACATTCATACTCTTATGAAACAGATCAGCGTGAGCAGCATCGAAAATATTTTATTGATCGGCGTCAGAACAGTAGGTCTACCTGAAGACCTATATCAGAACAACCATGGAAACCGCCTCACTGGCTTGGCTCTTATGTCAGTGCATACAAAGCGCCCCGTCAACAAGGAGGAAATTCTTGAAGACTTTGTTGCGAGTCAAAGGCGTCGATCAGACTAAGCTGTTTAATTACACTGACAGTGATGCTCCAGCTAAAAAAACATATCCAGTGATTGTTAAGCCCTTTACCTATGGTTTGCAGAGGCTGAAGGTTTTGCTTGTAATTCTTGGAAGCGTTGTGCTCTAGGGACGAGTGGGATGGAAGTTCCCGCATATATTGCTGTGTAGAGCTCATGTCAATTGTTTTTTTTTATGTTGTGAATGGATATGCCACTCTGCTTGTTTGCATTTTTTTAATTGTGAACTCTGCAGCAGTTTTACGTAGGCTACTGTATGCGATGTTTATCATCTACACAAGCAGGATCCAGATTTAGAACAAACCTTTTTGTTTTTATGAATGGTCATGGCTACTTAGAAAATTACCGCAATTTTCACTTTACGCGTATTCTCTTACAATTTGCTAACAACTTACGAATTATCCTGGCTCTTTTAGGAGATCGCTGTCGTGTAGGTTTACAGTTAATTTTGACATGACTTGATGTACTACTGTACTATTAAAGAATATCGAAAGAAACAAGATTGCAGTTTAGTTGGAAGGACCCCCAGTTTTCGTAGTGAGTACAGTCAATTGTTCATCCACAAATTATTTGCTTCCTTAGCTGTTCTAATCCCAAGAAATTCTTTTTTCAAAGCTTTTGCTTCCGTAACTTTAGCCTCCCCCTTAGAAAAATCCTGGCTGCGCCCCTCTCGTGTCTTTTTCGAACCTATGGCCTGCCATGTTGAGTAGGCGTGCTTTCTGCTGTGTTCCTTTGGCGTAGCAGGTTTCCATCTATATACAGAAAGAAATGAATTTTTAAAGTCTTTAAAAGAATTTTTGTACACCAGGAAACGACTAAAGCAGAAGCATCTCGAAATCATGTTTTTCTCTTTCTGAAAACTGTTTGTGCAGTTAGTTTACTTTATTCATTATAAAAATTCCAATTGTGTCGTATTGAAATTACCGGTTCTAAAATATGAGAGTTTGGTTTTGTTTTCTAGCGTTCGACCAAGTACCACGAACGATAGTTTTCGCAATAAGTCCACCAGTCACGGGTATTTAACAGCAATCACCGACCATATTTGGTTGAGCAACTTATCAGTTGTAATTGGTCCCGAAAGTAACGTGGCCGTCGAGTGGGTAAGTATGGTTAATTTTTTTTGCGTATTTTGGGTTTTCTACTAATAAGATACGAGATATCTTTATAAACTTCTAAGCTCCGTCAAAAGTGGCGCTTGGTTTTCACTGATAAATAAAAACCAGTGAAAACCCATAGCAGCGTATGGCTCGAACATTTGGTAACAGTTTCAAAAGCAATCGCTACATTATGCACACTGCAAAAATGTGCGTATGCAGTGGCGATTCTAAGGGGGGGCCTGGGTAGGCCATGGCCCCCCACATTTTTGCTTAGTCCCCCCAGTTCTTTCTTAATTTCCCATTCAAGTTCGTTTGGTTCACAAATACAGCAGATAACTTCCGGCCAGCAATATCTTAAACGATAATTTAGTGACCCTCTAGTCTGCATTAAATAGTTTCCAAATACATGATAAGCTGTGCTGTTGTTTTTGACTGTCAGGAAACTAGAGTTGTTCATGACGACACACACCAGTAGTTGCTCAGATCCTGCGTGAAATTTGGTCAGACCGCAGTCGTGGTGTTGAAAATTTCGAAACTAAGACAGAGTCGCAGAAATGGGAGGATTGATCTTTAGTGTTATTCAGTGTGAGATGGAGCTAGGTTAGGGGAGTTGAGTACAGTCGACACTTTTTTNCATTTTCGACCTCAAAATTTGTCACACAACAGAGCAACTCTATATACACAATATCATGCCAAAGCATGAAAACAACGCCTTTCAGAAAAAAAATTTACAATCAGTTTAAAACGACAATAATAGCAAAGCCACAGCAGTCACCACACATCAAGCGAATCAGTCGCAATTTATTTGGACAAGGAAACTAGTTTCGTGTTCGACACATCTTCAGTCCTGTGCGAAAGTTGACGCTGAAACAAAATTAGAAAAACTACGTACGGTTGCTAAGAACAAAAGCTAAATTTAATTAATACAGCCAGAGAACGACGCCTGAACTCACTAGACCGATGACAAAACCGCTGACTCCGATCGTAAACGGCTATACAGCACTCTTATTGACAACGATACACTACGTCAGGGCTACTCAAATTGCGGACCTTTGAATGGTGACGGCCGGACCTCGTCAGGTGTACTCTATGTTCAGAAATTTGTATCCCAAAATATTGCACTTTTGGCCGTGCTTCTAAAGCATAACTCCTCGCCAACTGTATTTAAGTGATTGTCAATCAGGCTGTTGATCACCTACATTGCAGCGCACACCTGAGTTGGGCTTGTTATGTTTATCTGGTTCAAAGTAATTGTTTTGTCATAATTGTTCAACAATAGCTCATCACTACAATGTCTATCCTGGTGGAAATAGTGGATTCAAGGCTAGAAAATAACGATGAAACCTTTTCTTTCCGAAAACAATGCAACTACACAAATTTACTTGTGCACAATTATGAAATATGCTTGAGTAAGGGAAGAGTTTTGCAGAGATTTTAGTCCTTTTGTTTTTTTACAGGAAGTCAACCAAATGTGAAGAGAAGCTAAGGCATTTTTAACTTTTTTAGGGAATGATAAAGGGAAACTGTTGGATTTTTGGCTGACATAGTGTAACACCTCAACGACTTGAATGTAAAACTGCAAGGAGAGAAACATACCACTCTTGATTTGATCATTACTGCTCGCCCTTTTCAGAAAAAGTTTCATATTTTCAAACGTGTCATTCAAACCGAATTTAGTCATTTTCCGAGGCATTTGGAGAAAGTAAAAGCAAGAAGATTTCAGATATTTTCAATTTATTGAAAAGTTTATTATCAACATTGCCTCTTTTCTCTTCGAAAACTGTTGCTGCTCTTTCCTCAAAACCCTTTGCAGTGACAGACATTACCGAATTCTCAACTGAAGCAAAAGGCACATGCACATGTGTGAACCAAAGATGTAGTCAGGGCCGGATTAAGGGGGCCCCCCGTGGTGAAATTGATTTGTTTCAAATAAAATACTCGTTTGAAAAATTTTAGTGATTCAGAGGCGCTACAAGAATACAACCCTATAGTATATTCCTATGTTGCGTTAAGAATCAGGGGTCCCCAACAGCAACTGATTTCTCTACAAGAGGGGTGTCAAA
>JGI24158J21664_10010425_pt1 | contig 12390 bp, 7 predicted proteins | sample Ectturendosymbi3_FD_21664 | JGI IMG/M metagenome (IMG submission 21664) | reverse complement strand
AAATGCTTTAGATGCATCTAAGAAAGCTGAAAACACTGGGGTATCTTTGTTTACATAACAAGACACAGTCTGTTTAAGTAGAAAAATACACATGTCATTGCCGTGTTTGGGCTTGAAGCCAAACTGGTTGTCTGTTGTGGCCAAAAGTGGGGAAATGCATGACAAGATGTAGTGTTCAAACAACTTGGAGATGATAGCTGCAAGGGAAACAGGCCTATAGTTTCCAGCATCACTTATGTTTCCATTCTTGTTTTTGCAAATAGGCACAATGACTGTTTGCATGCATTTTGAAGTGGAGTAGTAACAGATTGTGTATACTTCATGCTGGACATCGTTCCAAAACAAACTGCGGCCACTGTGCTCTGTGATCGCGTTGACGTAATGAGAAATCCAAAGTTTTGTCGTGAAGAAGCCTTTTTATAGGAAACTAAGCCTTCAGTTTCTCGATAGTTCACATGAAACCCCACGTAAGCCAATTTTCTGGGACAATCTAATTTATTCAATCCATTTTTAACACTATTCCTTTCCCCACGATACTGCAATTTTTGCACATCAGTAACATTGGTCTCGAGTAAAGAACGCTTACAACGTTCTCAGCAGAGTATCGTCAAACTGATTGTATTGTTTAGTTAAATACTACTGGTGCTGTTGCTATGGCACCCGCAGTATTCAACTTCACTCTGCAGATGCAAAAATTGCTGCGCTACAATTTGAAAATATACTCAAGCGTGTTGGTAAACCTACCGTTTACGTGCAAGATGTATCACATTTACTGCGTCTTTGGACGTTTCCACTAGGCTAAGGAAAAAACAAAAAATCCGATGTTCGACTCGCATGGAAGTATTCAGCTGAGCAATTAAAACTTCGACAAGCATTCCTATGAAGTTGGTGAAAAAATTGCCAAAGAGTTTAGTTCAGACGCCGGTACACGCAAAGGCAAAAGTAGAAACCAATTACATGACTTTGAGTGCAAACCACCTAATCTATTTATATTGCAGGGGAGTCTTAGTTACGAAGCAATCAACAGTATGAAATACCTGATGATGTGCGTCAACGAATCACTGAGACTTTATCCACCTACGGTCAGGTAACTTGTGTATGATTTACAAGAGCTATACATAAACAGGAATTCATTTGCTTATGCTGCAGCGTATTTTCACACAGTATATCGCTGAAACAAAGCCTATATGATTGGTATTCGAGTGCAGTAGTAAACTGCATCTGTCCTTTCTATATACCATTAACCCCTTTAATAATGTATTTACGCGAATAAATCACGGATTCAAACGTCAGCTCTCGTCCTTGTTAGATTCAGTCAGGTGTCAAAGAAAACATGACCAATATGCTTGGCATTCGCAGATGTGATTTTGTCCGGGAGGGAGGACGCTTTTATTTCTCGAAGTGTCAGAAATATTTTGTTTTTTTGAGCAGGAACGTGCGATTTTGTGAAGAAGAAACAACGATAAAAGGCATCCGCATTCCCAAAGACATTCATGTCGAAATTCCAATTTACGGAATGGCACGAGATCCGGAAAACTGGGAAAATCCAGAGAAGTTCAAACCAGAAAGGTCACCGCTTTGCTTGTAGATGCAGAACCTGATTGATTTCTCATTTAATAAAGATGATGTCATTTTCACGTAGCAAGGAATATGTATCGCGTAATAAGCTAGAAACTTTCAACGTGAATAAATGCACTTGCATGAAAAAAAATGATCTGATTACCTTATCTTCGCTGTATAAATGCACCAAAATTACTTTCGTCGCATTGCCTGGCAAATGTTTACATTTAAAGCTGAATTTTCTATAATTAGAAATATTTAAATACGTGTTCAAGTTTCTTCATTTTTAAAGCAAACTCAAGCACCGCAAGACAAATCTTGAAAAGATAAAAGTTACAAGATACATTCCGCCAAGTTCTTAACTGACTAGTGCTCAGATAGTTTAACACTCGTCGAGACTAAGTAAGCCGTTTAAAGATGGTTGCGAGATGTGAGCTTTTTCATGGCAAATGCCTTAAAGTACAAAAGCAGAAAAAAATCAATAGATAAAGGAATCTATGCGTGGCTACAAAAAAGCTATAGAAAGATATTTTGAAATCTGGACAAAAGCGATAATCGAAGAGCGCATCCTCAGCCACAAAAACATGCCTTGTTTTTGGTAAATTATAATAGGATATCTTTCTGGAATTTTTGTGGATTTTGTTGGAAATGCAGAAGTGAAACTAAGCGTTTTCTGTGAAGCTGGAGTGTACTGTTCGTGTACTCATTTACTGTTAATGAATTGCTTCTTGTCACGTTTACGAAACCACTATCTACGAAAACCTAAATTTCTTCAACTCAAATGACCCCGGTCCTTCACAACCTCCCGCTCCCCATACAATTTATAAATCGGTCCACTTGGGTCTTATTACAGCATTGCGCAACGGTGATAAACATCACAGCAACTGCGTTGGCGCTATCCATGCGTGTGCTGTTTATTAGTGCCACATACCTATTCATGAGTTTCTTCAAAATAACGTGTTGGCGCAATCTAAGCCTATGATTTTGTATTACCGACATATATCTAGGTTCGTGTTCTTTCATGTGTCTGTGTGTTCCTTGTTGCTGCTTGTGGGTGTGAAGACGTAATGCAATACGTTTCAACTAGCCAACAGCCAAATAACATTAACCTTTTAAACAGGTTTGAAGACATGACTAAGATTGATCCAATCATTTTCCAACCCTTTGGAGCTGGTCCACGTAACTGTATCGGAATGCGATTCGCTCTGATGGAGATAAAGATGGCAATCTGCAAAACTTTGCAAAACTTTCAACTAGATGTCGCTGACGACACTCCGGTGAGTTAGTTATTTTTATCCGGTTAGCAACTGAAGAATAAACCTAATTTGCATCAGAGGCTTTGTTGGCAAAGCAGCAGAAACAGAAAACTCTCTTTTTTTTACTGAAACCCTTTTTTACTGAAAATTGCTGAATTTTTACTGAAACAATAAGTAAAAGCTGTAAATACAGTTTTCTCGGCGAACAAAAAACAGAAGGTAGTCACGTGCCACCTGATGCCGAGATAGCAGAGGCTGGCCTCCAAGGTCGCAGAACACTCGAGGCGTGATTCGTGACGTCTTCCCGGTACAGATCGATGTTGATGAAACTTTTCCTTTCTCAAACGATGTTCACTGATTAACTCCTGTTCATCTTAACAGGTTCATCGTCCTATTCTTAAATTGAGCTCCAGGCTAAAATGTATACCAAAACCGCCTTAGAGCTGCTGTATGCTTGCTAGCTATGCGAAAAATGGCCTAAAATTTGTGCTCGATCAAACTTACCGTCTAAAGAAAGTCGGAGCACATCTCAATACCTTTCACACGAACACTGCGAAATACTGCGTAACCGTATTTTTCTTCTGCAACTTTCCTGAAAAATACAGCCGACCAGAAAGGCATTTACCTTCGAGTGTCGGCTGTTGCTTAGTCGTTCTATGTTTCAATATCTTGCTAGTAAGCAAAACTTGTTTTCCATCACAGGAACCGCCTCTGGACATCATCGTTCGTTTCAGCATGAGACCGAAAGTCGACGTGTTAAATCTCAGAGTTACTCCTCTTCGTGAAGCGCCTCTACCTTAACGTAGATGCCGGTGTTGCGGATAGCCCTATGCGATATACTGTTAGTTCTGCAATTTCAATGTGGTTTTCCATTCAAATAAAATTTTTGTGAAAAATGCAATAGAACAACAAAGATGTTTTGTAAAAGTGCGTTGCTTGTGCTGTAACTACATGGTAATCTGTTCCCTTAAATAAAGTAGCTACGTAACGCTGTTGTTTGTTCCCTAGTACAGTAGTTGCAATCACGAATGTGAGACTTATCGAGCAATCACTTAAAAAAGCACTAGTGCTTCTGTATGCTTTCGAGGAATCAGTCGACTGCCATCTGCTTTCGTCTTTTTGCGATGATTCAAACTTGTGAATCTATTTGAATAAGGACTGAGGATGCGTAATTTTACGTGAAATCGATTTCCTATTAAAAATTTGCTGATCGATTCCTTGCTTACACCTATCGAGCAATCAACTAACATCTCTTTGTCAGATTTGATGAAACCTATAAAAATTTCAAAAAACTTTGGAATAGGAGTTCCTAGCTATAATAATTCGTTCAGGGCAGTGTAAAAATCGAACCACAAGAAGCGGCATATATATCAACTGAAACTCGAAGCATTGAACATGGGTTGGTTTTCTATGGCCAAACAAGTTAAAACACACCAACGGTAGATTCTAATGCGAGACGCCTGTCTGTTGAACTAAGCATTCGTTCGTGTAACCAGCCCCGTCGCCACAGGGGGGGTTTGTGGGCTTAAATCCCCCAAGAAAAGCTCCAATCCTCCCAAATTGAAATATGAAACACTATAAATCCGTGCAGTTTTTATCAAATTTGCAGAATGTCACGCCCACCTGCACAAACGTAAAGCCACCCTATTGAAGACCTTTTGGCGACAGTTCTGCTTGCAGTAATGTGTGTTCTGAACTTATCACAACATTCACCAACTTTCTTGGTTTTAATCAACTAAAAATTACGTATCTACAAACACGAAAGGACAAAGTTATATATGCACGATAAAGAAACGCCAAGTTACAGCATTTACACAGAAACGTCTCGCTGAAATGCAACTAACGATACGTGCAGGCCGTCCCACTGATCGGGTTTCAACTGAATGAATGAACAACACCTCACGAGCGCCTGGTTAACTACGCCCACGCGGGACGGTAGTAAATCACACGATAAGAATGTCGCCAAAAGCATGAATTCAAAAAAACACTGGTCTCATCCAAGGAATAAACCGGAGAGGCAAAATACAAACTGACAACATTCAACCCATCTGGAAAGAAATCGGCTCGCCATATCGTACAGGCGGCACACCACCGGTACTCCGAGTAGAACGCCGTAAACCCGTTGCTTCGGACGTGTTCTGTGCTGTAGTCTCAGATATTGCCTCATTAACGCCAGAGGGCTGTGGCGCATTGCCACTCGCTCCCTCATCGCCAGTAACAGCAGGCATCGCTGGTGGAGAACTCAGTTCAACGGCTGGCAGCGCTTCACTAGGCACTAGCGCTTGCGGACAAGGTGCAACATCACTGAGAGAAACGTTATGCTCTCGGCCGTATGTATGCCGTACGCTCGCATACAACGGATTGGCCTCTAACAATTCTACCTTTTCCGTCAAATCATCATGCTTACTGGTGCGCACATGTTTGGGCAATAACACTGGACCTGGCCCCATTAACCAAGCTGGTAGGGACTTCCCGCTAGGAGACTTCCGACAAAAACCCAAAAATAATTCATGGGGTGTGGCGTTAGTGGCAGTACACAACAATGATCGCGTGGCATGTAAAGCATCGAGCAACACAGTTTCCCAACATTACACAGCCAAATCGCGCGATTTTAAACACAACCTTATCGTTTTCCACAAAACGCCATTATAACGCTCGACTTGTGCGTTACCACGTGGATGATAGGTTGTGGAGTGACTACTCGCCACACCTCGCCGAAGCAAATAATCTTTAAGTTCGTGCGATGTAAACGATCCACCCAGGTCAGAATGAACATAATGAGGCATCCCACACAGGGCAAACAGCTGATCTAAACATTTGATAACGGTCGACGACAACATGTTCGGACATGGAAAACAAAACGGGAGACGGGAATATTCATCGACAACTACCAGAAGATAGGTGTTTCGTGTCTGAGATGGTAGCGGACCATTAAAATCTAAACAGGCGTTCAGAGGGCTTGGTAGCCTTGATTAAAGTTCCCCTTTCAGGGGAATAGAATTGCGGTTTTAGTTCAACGCAAATATCGCACGACGAGCAAACTCTCTTCACGTCCTCGGTTGAGAAAGGTAAGTTCTTTGACCGCACAAAATGAAGCATTCGCGTTACGCCAGGATGGCACAAGTCCCTGTACAAAATGTCCAGGTTGCAAACTGGCACTACAGAACAGGACACTCGCGTGAGTGCGTCGGGAGCATTGTTTTCTTTGCCAGGGCGGTACTTAATATCGTACGAAAACGACGCCAAATCTAAGCGTCAACACTGAATTTTGTTATTCTTTACGTTCGTGCGCTTACGGTTATCAACATGAACGAGACCGACTTGTGATCCGTGACAATTTTGAAATGACGACCAGCCAGGAAAAGGTGCCATTTCCTCACCGCTTCGATGATTGCAGTGGCTTCCTTTTCCACTGCGGAGTAATGAAGCTCACTCTTGCTCAGCGATCTTGACATGAAGGCAATCGGTCGGCCACTTTGATTAAGTGTCGCTGAAATCGCGACCTCGGAGGCATCACACTCGACTACAAATGGGAGACTTTCATAAATTGCTTGCAGCGATGCATCCTCAATACATTGTTTTAACAGGTTGAAATCCTCCAAGCATCTTTCCTTCAGTAGGAAGGTTGTGACCTCCTTGAGCTTCGCGATCTTGTCAGAGAAACATGGTATCCATCCTGCGTAGTATGCAAACAAGCCCAGAGCACGCTGCAGCGCCCTTCTGCTTGATGGAGCGGGCAGTTCACGCAACGGCTTCAATTGCTCCGGGTCGGGCCTGATCACACCATTACCTACACGGTACCCCAAGATGCTTACTTCTGAGACTGAGGAGATCGTTTTGGTTGCATTTAACGTCATGTTCTTCTCTTTGAGAGCACGGAGAAGACGTTGGACGTTCAGGCTGTGTTCAGCTTGCGTCGATCCTCCAACTGTTATGTTGTCCAAGTAAGGGAAAGTGTCAGCTAGTTTGTCCGAATCGACGATCGAATCCATAGTTCGTTGGAAGGCTGGGACACCGTTCGTAACACCAAAGGGCAGTCTATTATACTCCCACAAGCGGCCTGCTGCTTCGAAGACCGTGAAAGCTGTTTCATCTTCGCGCAGCTTCAACTGATGATACGCGCTTTTAAGGTCAAACGTGGAGAAAACTCTGTATCTCACTAACATTCGCACTATCTCGTCGATCTTCGGTAGCGGATAGGCATCTAGAACCGTAAATAAGTTGATAGTCTGAGAATAGTCGATGCACAGGCGTTTCTTGCCGGTTTCCTTGTTAGTGATAACAATCGGTTGTGCTCGCCACGGAGAATTGCTCGGTCTTACAATACCTTGCGCATACAGTTTCTCAACTTCGGATTCTACGAACGCCGAATCGTGCACACTGTACCGGCGAGACGGCACTGCCACCGGACGACAATTCGGGGTTAAATCGTGAAACAACGAGGGACACTACTGTTGCTGCTGTGACCGCACAGGTTTCAGGCGGAAGCGAGGAGATTACCAGTTCTGGCCTCGTGCTATCGTGAGTGAACACAACACGTCGGTGCTGCCGCTGGAAGTCTTGTCCCAGCAAAACGTCACAGCACTGTTTCTCATAACTTTCAACTGAACATTTTCGTACACCGTACCGTTTAGAGTTATTTCTGTCGAGCAGTGGCCAAGAACGGATCCTTTCAACGAACCCACTGCCATTGAAACGTTGTGGGATGACGGACAAATCGGGAGGTGCAATGTCTTTGCTGATTCTTCGTTCATAAAGCTCAACGAACTACCAGGGTCAATTAAAGCGGACAAGCATCTCTTCCCCAAAATAACGGTCGTAACTGCGAAGGACAAACACTCTGGAGCTCCCTGCACAGAACATAACGCAGGCGAGCTTGCGCAAGCAGACGTGCCCGTTGTTGCTGTGGAAGATGAACTTCTGCATACGTTTGCGAAAAGACCTGACTTCTGACTTTTATAACACACTGCCGAAAGCGCAGGGCATTTTTTTCGGTCGTGACGCTTTTCACTTCCGCAAATGAAACACGCCTTGTTCTTGTAAACCGCAAAGGTCGCGTCCCCTTGACGTTCAACACAGGCAACCGTTTGGGGCGAAGTTGTTGTAGATGCAGAGATCCTTGAAGAAACGTACGACTCCGAGTTTCTCTGCGCAACATCTAATGCGCGGGCTTTGTCAAACGCGGAGTCAATCGTCAAAGTTCGTTCTTCTAAAAGACGCTGGCGAATGGAATGCGAAAGTATGCCATTAATAAATGCTTACAACAACACAAACTTACAACAATGTGCCTATGTTTATTAATTGTTTTTGATGCGAGCAGTTATTAATGTATAGGTGCAAATACATTGATTGATTATTTGCATTCATGAACTAATAAACCAAACCTTTAACACAAATCTGATCTTCTGGTGACTTGATTCATTGCACATAAATTGCTCGGTCAGGTGCAGTCTAGAAATCTATAGCCTAGTGTTATACGATGGTTGCCACACATCCGGAATTTCCCGGACATATCCGTCATTTTGGTGTTAAAATTTGTGTCCAGAAATAATTCCCAAAAATGCTCTAATGTCTAGAATTTTGACAGTTAGTAAATTAATGTGCATGTGTTGTGAAGATGAGAGCTTGAACTTTGCCTGTGGGGTGGTAGTTGCAAGAACATACTGAAAAATACCGTATAGCGCTTGTTTGTTGTCGTGAAAAGTAGCTATTGAGACTCTCATGAATTTTACTTCTTCAGATATGGTAAACCTATGCTTCACTTTATCCTTGGATATCTACAGAAAGATGAAAAAGTATCCTAATTGAAAAGGTTGATGATTCTCATGTCCCCAAAAAAACAAATTAAATATTTTCAACAAGCTAGAAGTGAAAAACATATTACAGTACTATAAACCTCTTCAAAATTATTAATTCATCTGTACGTAATGCAAATGTAGATCTGTAGAAAGTCTTTTGTTAGTAAATGTGATTCTTAATCAATAACGACTTTTCCTCGAAAACTACTTTCAATCATATTTTTCAGTCAGTCAAAATCGCGTTTTTCAGTGTAGAGATTCTTGAATGTGGCAATTGTGGCAGGAGAGTTTACGTATTCGATTTACTGAACACACCCAGAGGTGTAGTGGGGTGGGGATGGCGTTCCCACACCTTTTTTGGTGTGGGAACGCATTGCCACACCTTTTGCACTAGTAACGTTACTTGAAGATTTAGATTTTTCATTTCAATTTCTACGTGTAGCGCCTGGAGCAGCATAAATGAATGAATGACAAGTTATCTCGTGCACTTTTAGGCTATAGCACCGTAGCATGGTTGTGCAATTACTGTACTGTACTATTTGTGACATCAACGACGGTAATTGCGTACTCCATGCTTCGTCTGATTGTTTTCTTGGTGTGGGCAGTGACAGATTTACGCATAGGCCATGGCCTAGGGCCCCGCGCAACTGTTTCCTTTGATGACTCAATGTTAACTAAAAATTTGCGAAACTTCGTAGAGGCATAACTTCACAATTTACCTTGAAACGAACGGAAATGCAAATGTCTACTCTAGGCTCTTATCAGTAGCCCACAATAACAACACGACAATATTGTGCATCTGGGCGTGAAAGAGATGCAGACTGTCTGTACGAAAGCGGTTACAAAAAAAGAATGAAAAAGAAAAATACAGTATATAATTGATGTTCAACTTTCCATTGTCAAAAAGCTCGCAACAACCCAAGACCGCCAGACACCGCAAAACTCCAATGACAAGCAATATTCTCAGTATTGGATCCTACGTTTGGTTGTTTTTACTAGATTTTCGGCAAACAGAGATTGCTTATAGAATCTCTATATGTTAGTTAAATCAGCTAGTCAGCTAGAACAGTTTTTCGTGAGCTTCAGAACCGTCGTTAAAAAGTTTTCAAAAAGGGGGTTTTGAGTTTCTGCGGGGGGCTTGACATTCAAAGATTGACAAAAACACTGATTCGTAGTGTTTCATGTTTCAATTTGGGGGGTTGGAGCTTGTTTTTGGGGAGCTAAGCCCACCGAAGCTCCCCGTGGCGACGGGACCGGTGAGCTTCGCTGGGAAAAACGTATCTACATTGGGCGCACTTCGTATGGTCAACTGCGGGTGTTGCGACAATATTTTGCTGCTGTGCAAAACTTGTCTTCATGCTGTTTACCATCGGCCTATGGCATTGAGGATTAAAATGCTACATTTTGTATTGATTGGAAAATGACAACCTCAGAACGGCATAAATAAGTCCTCTGTCCACTTAATGGATTGTGCTTGTTTGGTCCATAAAATATCTGGTTACTGTTATTATAAAAAAGGAGTTTACGTACTGGTAATCAGATCGACAGCTAAACGATATTTTCGAGGGAGGGAACACGGTCCCGCATTACAATGTATATATCCGAAAAACAAACCTACAAAAAACGCATGAAATCACGGATATTCACACGAAAGAGCTATAAATTCCAAGAAAAGATCGCAATGCCATTTGTTCTGTGGAAGAATGTAGGAAAGGCTTTAATGTCTGTTAAAGATCTAAGGCAATTGTAGAACCAATGTCGGCACAACAATAGATAGAATTTTGAAGGGGCACCACACATAAGAAGGGCATACTTTCACGCTTTTCAGACAAACGACCAAATAGGTCATACCCGCGTGGGGCCCCAAAACCTACGATGGCCTAGGGCCCCGCGTTCCCTAAATCCTCCCCTGGGTGTGGGAACGCTGTTCTCACACCCCTATTTTTAACACTACACCCCTGTACACGCCCTTTCTTGCTGCTTTAAGAAGACGTGAAAAAAACAGTTATGAAAAGTAAAAATGTGTTGCAAAACAGTTCAAAAACTGTGTACTTGATTTTGCGTAGCTACTAATGGACAGACCCGTAACCAGCTTAGGACACCAGGGGGGCCGAAGAGTTTTCTTAGAGGTTCCCAAAATTTTGAAGCTATGTCCAATAGTTTTAAACTATTTCCAACACATTTCTCCAGAGGGGACGAAAAATTTTGGAGGAGGGGCATCGCCCCTCCTGGTTACAGCCTGCTAATGGACAAGATTAACTCTTGGCGCCATTGGCGGATTCAGGTTGGGAGGTGCAGTTTGATCAATTGCCCCCCTCCCTCCAAACGTTTCTGGCGCCCTTTTGATATTAATGCGCCTTTTTGGAGCCTATCGAAGTAGAAACAGAGATAAATATAGCCTACTCTAAACCACAGGATATTTAAACGTTTTTAGTTGCGTCTTCCTTGGCGTTAGTCATTGATACTCGCACCTCACATAAACTCAAAATCAAGCACAGGAAACAAAACAATTTATTTGGAATTAACCTGCTGAATGCATGGGAAGGATACAACTGTTTTTGGAAATTAGTAGTTTAATTCGAGGCTTTGTTGAAAACAATGCATATTGCAAATCAGCTTCACATTCCAGTTTGTTTCCAGAGTTTGTCTTGTCCGCAGCGGCCCTCCCGTGGTCGCTTGTATCTAAATTTGATAGTGTAGCAACCGCTCCCGCTACTGAATAAAAATAGTAGCGACCTGCAGGGCCCTTGAGAGGAAAAAATGTACTGGTTCGAGACCTGTTTTGGGCCCCTTATACATTACAACTGATTGAGAGCTTCATTAGTTTTTCAATACTATGACTAGAAAATTATTTGCTTCCTTTATTATTTTACATTATAACCATTTACCACTGTAATTAGTATAAAATGTCTTAGGATAATCTCAAAAAATGCACATAGCACAGTTGCTTTCCGAATTTCAAAAATATACATCAAATTTAACATTAATGATGGGCAATTCTCAATGCAAGCAATTTTAATATTTCTATAACCCTAATACAGTAATAAAAAGACAAGAATTTGTTAAAAACTTTTTGCATTTTAACTTCTTGACTTAAAATATGAGCATAAAAATGTGAAAGCATTTCATGCGTGATAATGGAAAAAACTGAACAAATTTGCCATTTGGAATTTCCAGTAAGCCTACTTATATATACTCCAATAGTAGCCTTAATACATAAATGTAAGGGAGATGTGGGACCAATGAGCCATTTTTTGCGTTTCAGGTCGTAAGTCGCAAAGTTTAGCTAGAAAAGCTCCAAAATTTAGCATGAATAATAATCATCTCTCCCTCTATCCACATACAAAAATATCAGTAGAATATAATTTCAGGAAGTGGCTGAAAACTTGATGTGAAAAAAAAACTTATTGGCTCATTGGTCCCACATGTGTGGGATCAATGAACCACCGGTGTGGTACCTTTGAACCACCTCTAAGAATCCTGCCATATTTAGGTGAAACACAGCGAATTCTTCCAAAAACAGAGATATCAGCATACTGAAGGATTTCTCGTTGCAACATAACTTATACGATGTAGCGTTTGCAACGAAAGAATGTATCTAAGAAAATGAAACTGTCTACGATGTAGCCCAACTACAGAGATGCGAATTGGACTGTCACCCTGGGTTGGCTTCTACAAGTTGCAACCGTTACTCTGTCTTTAAGCATCTTCAAATTCTCTACTGAGATACAGGGACGCCGGAACAGCGGTAGGACAGGGGGGGGGGGCGATAAGAG
>JGI24158J21664_10010424_pt1 | contig 12392 bp, 2 predicted proteins | sample Ectturendosymbi3_FD_21664 | JGI IMG/M metagenome (IMG submission 21664) | reverse complement strand
GGACAGTCTCAAATAAACCATGGTTGGGGTGGACAATCCCAATCACAAGGACAGTCGCAGATAAACCACGGATGGGGTGGACAATCCCAATCACAAGGCCAATCTCAGTCAAATAATGGCGGTGGTGGCCAATCTCAGTCACAAGGACAGTCGCAAACCAATAATGGTGGTGGACAGTCTCAATCACAAGGACAGTCGCAGTCAAATAACGGTGGCGGCCAATCTCAATCGCAAGGACAATCTCAATCCAATAACAATGGTGGTGGGCAATCCCAGTCACAAGGACAGTCGCAGTCAAATAACGGTGGTGCTGGACAATCTCAATCACAAGGACAGTCCCAATCCAACAACGGTGGTGGTCAGTCTCAGTCTCAAGGGCAATCTCAAGGGCAAATGAAAAAACGACATTACCAAACCCAAGGTCAGTCTCAATCACAAGTTAACAACGGATGGGGTGGCCAGTCTCAGTCTCAAAGTCAGAGTCAACATGGTAATGGGTATGGTGGACAATCTCAATCTCAGGGGCAGTCTCAATCCAATCACGGTTTTGGCGGACAGTCCCAATCCCAAAGTCAGCAACAGGGACAGTGGCACAAACGTGGATACCAAAGCCAAGGGCAATCGCAGTCCCAAGGTAACAACGGTTGGGGTGGACAATCCCAATCACAAGGACAATCCCAAATAAACAATGGCTGGGGTGGACAATCTCAATCACAAGGACAGTCTCAGGTAAACCACGGATGGGGTGGACAATCCCAGTCACAAGGACAATCCCAAATAAACAATGGCTGGGGTGGACAATCTCAATCTCAAGGACAGTCTCAGATAAACAACGGATGGGGTGGACAATCTCAATCACAAGGACAATCCCAAATAAACAATGGCTGGGGTGGACAATCTCAATCTCAAGGACAGTCTCAGATAAACCACGGATGGGGTGGACAATCCCAATCGCAAGGACAATCCCAAACAAACACTGGCTGGGGTGGCCAGTCGCAAACGCAAGGCCAGTCTCAGTCAAATAACGGCGGTGGTGGCCAGTCGCAATCGCAAGGCCAGTCTCAATCAAACAACGGTGGTGGTGGTCAGTCTCAGTCTCAAGGACAATCCCAATCCAACAATGCTGGTGGTCAGTCTCAGTCACAAGGCCAATCGCAAGCGCAAATGAAAAAGCGTCATTACCAAAGCCAAGGTCAATCTCAATCACAAGTTAACAACGGATGGGGTGGCCAGTCTCAGTCTCAAAGTCAAAGTCAACACGGTCATGGGCATGGTGGACAGTCACAATCACAAGGACAATCTCAATCGAATCACGGTTTCGGTGGTCAATCCCAATCTCAAGGACAATCGCAAGGTACGGTTAAAAAGCGAGGTTTTCAGCATCAACACCAGGGTCAAACACAAGTGACAATTAACAGAGGAGATTCAGAAATAAATATTCAACATCAGCATCAATCTCAAACTCAGGCTGGCACTGGTTCACAGTCTCAGTCACAGAACCAATCTCAAGGTCAGGTTTCAGGTAATCCTCCGCCTCCGCCTCCACCTCCACCCCCCCCTTCCCCGCCGAAAAGCCCCAAACCTCCATCTGGTGGGTCAAAAGGGTCAAAATGTTCAAAAGGATCAAAAGGATCTAAGAAAACCAAAGGGTCTACGAAACATAAAAGTTCGAAAAAAAAGGGATCCAAAAGTAAACGGGACTAAGTATTGTTAATCGGAATAATATTAATGTTTATCCTCTAATAGGGTTTAATTTGGCAGCTTGAAACATTTTTGCTTACCAGTCACAGCGTAAATGCATGGCTTATAGTTTTTAAATAAACTCATTGTAAATAAAAATTTGCATCAACGTTTTGAAATGAATACTTTTGTCTACAGGATTGCACTGAAAGGCTTTATCTTTCGAAATCTCAGTGATTGGATGTGCATGCTGGAATGATGTACGATGCAATTCAACACAGCAGTTGTCGCCTTTAATTTCGATCAGTATTATTGTTTATGACGTTGTTTCGTTTGAATTTTTGTTTTGTCTTAGTGACTGCTTGAATGCTGTAACCAGTAGAAAATATTTCATCAAAATATTGATAACACTCTGCGCATTTGTGCAACTGATTAGCTTTGATGGAAATGTCCAGTTCCTGGCAATACGGAAATACGCAACAAAACAATTGTCAGGCATTCTCCATCACATGCCATGAACCAACATTATGGGCAGCAGTTCGCATGCTAGTAGTTTGTAATTATCATACATTCAGAGTTTTTTCAAAAGTTTGTTAAACGTTAAATTTTCCGTATGAGAATGCTTTGTGTAAAAACTGCTGTATTAATGGATCTATGCAAGCATGGATTTACGTGGAAGTATTTACTTTTCAAGCTCTGAAGAAGAAAAATATGCAAACGTTACTTCGACTTTCTGAAAACCTTCCGTGATCAATTTTTTGTTGTTATGAATACAGAAACTCTGTGTTAACTTTCAGACGCTTTTTACTGTTCACTTTTAAATGTTTTAGAACGTTGCACCCTACTGAAAACGGCACAGTGGCAGTCTTCTAAAAATACGTTAGGAAAACACGCCTTCTATGGTTATTTTTCGTATTATGAAATTTTCTTGCTATTACAAAGTGCTTGGGTTACATGACTGCGACTGAAGTTGATATTTGTTATCTGTAACCTTGTACCCTCTTTCCATTTGCACCGGTGAGCGTTACGTTCTTGTGGCTGAAACTTTATTTTCATTTTTCTCAATCTGATTTGACAAACGAATTTTTGGTATGCTAGCTCAAATCTTGAGTAATTCTTAAATAAACATGCGTAGCATACTCAATTAAGTCTGGTATGTACTTTATTTAGTTCACTAAGAAAATGTTTCAACAAGGTTCACTTCATATCAATACAATCTCAAGAATGAGTCACAATGCAAAGTTTTACTTGACCAACGTGAAGTTGGTAAATCGGTGCAGCTAATATATTGTAATTGAAGTAAGTAAATGCAAACAAAAAGAAATCTCTCTTAGATAATATAAAGATAAAATTATCCTTTTGTGTTATATTTTGAAGTATAACCTGCTCAGATAACGCTAGACAGCTTGGCGTAAGTTAATTTTGTATTCACTTTTATTTTATGCATTTAGTAAGTTAATTTCTGAATAATAATAAAGTTCATTTTCCGCAGTTGAGGGAAATGAATACAGTACAAAGGGTGCGTTGTCTAGCTGAAACAATGAAATTAGTTGACTTTTGAAGCAATGAAAACCACGGATATTATGTTTAAGCTGAAGCACTTGTGCAAAATGAAAATGAACTGTGAAATATTCTAACTAGGACCTGTGCTAATTATGCAACAAAAATGTGCGTCTTGATACCTATGGAGGAGGCGGGGGTGAAGGGGGTGCAAGCGCATCCCCAAAACGTCTGATTTGGTGAAAATCAGGGCAAAATCTATGGAAATTTGGGCAAAATGTGGGGATACCTTCGTAAAATCGCTTTATGTGGTTTGATTTTACAAAAATGGCACCCGAAATCAAAGTGCTGACCTTTTATAGGAGGTCAAGTTTGTACTTAATTTTTTTCGGGCAAGTTAGGGGAAATTTGGACAATTTGGGGTAAACTGGGCAAAAATGGTGCTTGAAGTGCTTTGATTTAAAAAAATGCGCCCAATATTGAAAAGAAATGGAGTCGTTTTGTTGGAGTGATTTTCAGGGAAGTTTGGGGAAATTTGGGCAAAAATTCTTCGCACCCCCAAAAATTTGCCTGCTCCTCTACCTGTGTATGAAGATACAAATCAAAATACGTTTTATTTACAAAGCATCCATCTTGCGGTATGAGCTGCAAGACTGCTGGTGATTCCACACATTCTAGCGAAAAATCGGAATGCCAGCATATAAATACAAGAAAAATTGACACTGCAAAAATAGGTGTTACCAGAAAAGTTTTTTGACCGCGAGGTTGGCAGGGCAGTGTTGGATAGAATACAACTCAATCACTTACTTGGTGACAGCGGGTTGCATGGGACCTACCGGTAGTAAAAAAGGCGGTTTTAAGTCACACGACTTAAATACATCAGAAGCGTGTAGAAAAGTTTAACATCTGGGTTATTCCTAGAAGCTAACGGTTGAAGTGGTGTGCGTCCACCGATGGCTGCAGCAAGAGAGTTCACAATCGCTCATCTCAGTGATTGGTGTTAACATGAGTATTTTTAAACGGCTGCTTGGAGAAGCTCAGTTCAGGTCACCCAAAGTCACGATGTACTTCAAATATAAAAGTACAATTTCTAGTGGGGATAAAAATTATTGCGGAAATTTTACTGCGCACTGACGATATAGACATTGTAGACCTTCTTGAGTTTTGCATGAAGGAAGGCTCTATAACAGAGACGGAAAGGCCAAAAGCATCTCTTGGCCATGGTTTTTTTTAGTGAGTCAAAGAGTTTGCAAAAGTGAAAAAACTCATTAATGGTTTTATTTTCAACGAAATTGGTGAAATAAATATCTCCAGAAACAGAGGCGTTCCAAAAGAACGCACCATGTGTCATTTGAGCTACGCCAAAAAGTCAAAAAGCATGGTAAAGTTTTCTTTATTTTAATTTTGCCGTAAAATGATTTAAAGAACTTTAAACGCCTCTTTCATTTTTCGATTTACTGTATTTAATATCTGCAATAGTTGCACGAAGTAAAATCATGAAAAACATCTATTTCAAATAAAAAGCAGGTATTTTGTTTGGAGATGTCAGGTTTATGCTCCTTGTGAGTGCACAGGCAGTAAGCAGCGTGTGCTGCTTTTTCGCCACACAAAGCATATCCCTGTTCCAATGGTACAATGCCATGTCTTCCAGCTAAATGATTTTCTCTGTATTTGTTTCTACATTGTAAGAAATACATAACCAAATGAAGTCTTCAACATCTTGCCATAAAAATTAGCAGCATACTTGCTGGTTTAGCCAAACCCTAAATACAAACGCTCTCCTAAAATTCAAAACCTATCTGTCCAACCTAAATGGAAAACTTTAATGCTGGTTGAAACAGTATCAATGAGTGCCGTGAACGTTTAAGTACATCAGTTCATTTCATACGCGGTTCAGGATCCTTAAAACAAAAAATCTGAACTATATTTCAAATCAATTCAATTTTTGCATCAGTATCTTACAGCAGATTCATGTTGGCTATATACTGTATATGTTTCCATAGCTTTCGCCTATACCTTAAACCTATTCATTGATTTTGTGCTCTTTATTTAGAAATGTCATGCTGTTTACAAAAAGTTTGATTGTGCAAAAAGGAAAAAGTTTTGAAACAATTGTGATAAAAGATAACACAATAATTGGGTTATGTCTGAATTACCGTGAAGTTTTGTGCTCAAGGGTGTTTCATGTCTGCATGTTTTTGCAAAAAAGCAAATATTGCCGTGTATGTTGTTTAAAATGGTTACGAATTGATGATTATACGGTCTCAGTTCAGTCTTTCCCATGTAATTTAAAGTCACATGCGTAATTGCCACATTATATCTCGAGTGGTTTATCCAGCCTGTTCCTTGTTTGAAAAAAAATACAATCTAAAATTTCGGGTTTTGGGTCTCAAAAAGCAACACGTACTAGTCTACGAATCATTATTACTACTGCCTATCTTTGCTCTCTAGGGCGACCAATACGTTTTCCAAACCAGTACGGGCGCAAGGTATAGGCAGAGAAGATTTCTAAAGACCTTGGTGACATTTCAAAGAGCCTATGTCTCTCATCAATAGAAAGTGTGTTATTCCTATGAAAGCTTTCCTAAGAACAAAATGAAGAAAAAAAAGATAGCCGCAAAATTTTTCACGATTCATTTTCATCGCTACGCCTCACCATCCTCACTTTCTCCTTTTACTGCAGCTTATAAGGTTTTCTGACAGAAACACTGTAGGCTACTGTCACTCTATGAAAAACCCGACAGAACTTCTGTTGAAACTGGATGGGCCTGCTTTATCATTTGGGCTACTTTTGCTGGCATAGCGCCCATGAACCAAGTCCTGTGTTCCATAAGCACGGTAGAATTTTCAGTCTAGAATCTTGAAAGTTTCAACAGAACCCATGTATGCGTGAACCAAAGTTACCATGGTTTAGTTCCTATTCATGCAACAAACTTGACGGAATTTCGTCTTAATCATGCATTTTTTATGTTCAAACTCAGTGCTTCCCAGCGCTAGGATAATCTTGTGTTAATTGTGTTGACTTTCTCCACCCAAACAATTGCTCCCTACTTCCCACCAGCCATTCGCTGACAACCTATTTTACTCATTAGCCCCTAACAGAGTCCTGCGCGGGGTGGGTTTACCCGCGCGGGTTCCGGGTACCCCAATTTAGTGGGGTGGGTACGGAATCCGCAAAGCTATGCTTGAGGGTGCAGGTCGTGCCCGGTTTGAACTTGTTGCGGGGCTAGTGGGATATAAGATATTCTTTGCGCAGGTAGCTGAATACTGTTCCTATGCATGTGAATGTGACATGAACGAAAAAATCAATGCTACAGAAGGCTTGTGGTGAAATGGTGTATTGACATTCTCCAGCGGTGGCGAGAACGCAGATTGGAGTTTCCAGCTCTCAATGATCTTGCAAGAAATACGTTCTGCGTGATGGCATGTCGCGCGGCTAGTGAATGAATGTTTGGCATGGCTGGGCATGTCGTGAATAGCTGAAGAACAAGCTTAAAAGAGTTCGTCAGTGAACCACATACCCTTTATCAATATAGTGCTCGCAAAGAGAAGGAGCCTTCAAGTTTGACTAAAATTTCCACAGTTTTAGAGTTTAAAAGTAGTTTTCAAGAGCTTCAGATACTTTTTAAGGAACCACTGAACACATTGCCACTAGTAATGAAAAACCTTGTATGAGCTTTTAGTGGTTTTCAAACAAAGTGACAGATACGGTTTGTGAGACGGAAACAACGCCGGGTGGGAGGGTGCGGGTTAGAAGTTTGCGGTTGCGGGCAAGATTTCTCAAATAGCTGCGGTTGTGGGGCGGGTTTAAATTTTGCGGGTGCGGGATGGTAGCCAACAAAAAATTTCAACCCGCGCAGAACTCTACTGTCCCCAAGGATGCTTATGCCACAGATAAGTTATCATTTTGCATGAAGCCTAATTTCACGATTGAAATGGATCAGAGTGATGTCCAATTGCTCCTAACTTGTTTCAGATTGTGAGCGAAGATCAGCGAAAAGCACTGCTTTATAATGACAAGCCAAGTTGCAAAATTTTTCTCGCGTTCGTCCTGTCCTACACTGCGTAATTTTTTTTGACGTAAACGCAGAAAATTCTCGAACAATCAGTTTGCGACAAGATCTGAGATGTTCGTATTGCTTACATGCGGTTGCGCAAGCACTCATGGGGTGCTATTTAAAGCGATCATGAGTTTATTGAGTCTTAGCCTGCTGCATATTACACTTCCAAACAAAGCACAAGTGCCGGCGTGTCAAGTTAGACTTGTTAGTGTTTTCTGCAATCACACGTCGATTCAATTGATGATTTCATATTCGCTGTAACGGATCACATAGAGAAGCCAAGAATTCCGCATCCAGTAGGTTCTGATTTTTATACAATTACATCACTGCGCTGCCACAAACATTGACATGTTTTAGTCAATCAGCTTTGTCAACATCACGCAGTGCTTATAGTACTAGTTTGAATTGGTTTCGCCCGACTCATTGCTTTCTAATATTGGATCGAACATGCTGCGTAGCGAGGTGACTGAAGCTGTGGCAACAAGTGTTATCAGTTGTGTAGGTATGCTGCGTTTTTTATCTGACCTAAACTTACATCTAAAATCTACAACGTATTAGGGGTGAGTTCCACACAGCTAGCTAGGATTCAAGCACTCAGATCCTCGACCTTTCTACCAGTGGTGTTCCTGCCATGCATACCACCTTCCGACCATGTCATTTTCTTTTCAATTTCATTATACTCGCTTTTGTACTGTACTGCTTTCGGAGTGTCACAAGCAGGCCCGTAACCAGCTTTGGACACCAGCGAAGAGTTTTCTGAGAGTGGCCCAAATTTTTTAAACTATGACCAACACATTTTCCAGGGGACAAAAAACATTTAGTCACGGGCCTGGTCATAAGTGGTCTGTGGCGACCATCTCACCGTTATTTCGCCACGCAACTACTTTCGCAGTGAATACTGCACTGGTGGCGAGCCAGTGGCAGCACTATACGCTTGGCTTGGACCGTTTCTTTGCACTCATCATCATCGCCTAGCACCAGGCTGGACAGGGCACAAGTTCCGTTTTTCAAGTCTTCGGTACGACCCGGCGGGGAACCCAGGTTCGGTGGCGTATGCTCAACCAACTGCATAACTTATCAGGTAAGCGCGTTATTTTAAGTTTCTAAACTAATGTCGTACTCAGTATACACGAAGCGAGGATATATTGTCCATAAAATGTGATAGTTACAAAACGCTGATTATATTGCGGGAAATGCGTTAAGTCGTTTCATACAAAAAAAAGTTTGCATGGAAAAGGTTTCTGTTTTCAAACGTTTTTCTGAAATTTCTTGAAGTATAAAATCATAAAAATTCGGGCAGAGTTTTACTCCATCATGGAGCTTCGTTTTGACGCGATGTTGTACTCTAACTTGGGTAACGGAAATTCTGATGCGGGCCATATTAAATGTTCGCGCGTGCCGCAGGTTCCCCACCCCTGATATAAACGAACACAGAAAGAAATATTCGAACATTTGCGATGGTACACATATGCAAGAAATGGTTCGTGATGTTGCACTTGCAGAAAAGAAATCACGATATCAAACATCGTTGATAAATTCTTTTTGTTCCATTCAATGCGCCTCAAATGTGCCTTAACACGATTTAGAGTAATAATTGCCATGTAAGGTGCACATTCTCTCAGGCAACTTGCGGCTTCAAAGACCTTGCATGATGATAATCGTGATCTCAAGCACATAAAATCACGATTACACCAACTCAAAAATATGCAACAATGGTAAACAAAATTGTCAAACCGCAGCATGATCGGTTCTGCACAAAGAGAAGTGAGATTGTCATGCAATCGGTCTTGCCAATTTCCGGCAAGTCGTCATAAGAACGGGTGCTACCTTATTGAGCTAACATTGAAAATGTTGTACAGGGCCAGTTATTGCGCTGTCGCAACATATAAACCTAGTTCTATTTCAATGCACAAGTGCTCAAATTAAAAAAGGCATTGGCTAATTCACAAAAACGTATAGCAAAGTAGCATTTGATAGCAAAGTTACAAAAAAACGTATAGCAAAGTAACATTTGTCTCAACATAACAAAATTATTTCCGACTGAAAAACTGGTCAACCTGCATGAAGAACGGGTTTAATAACAATTGGACATAAACAAAATAACAATTCCGGTGTTGTAGTTCCACCAGTTTATCATGTTGCTGAAAATTAGAGCAACTAAATGGTCTCGTTTCGGTTCGGCTTAGTCGTAAGCTAAGTTTTTAATCTAAACGTTTGGGCTTTGACATTACAACGGTGTCATTGTTAATCATCAGCAAACAAGGCTTTCTCTTAAAATTTGTAGATGAAGAACTTTCAACATGGTCTTTATTTTGTTCACCACCCACATCAGAATATACAACTATTTTCTTTGAGAGCTTGACGATAATACATTTTGAGCATGTTCTCATTGCGTTTATCACCACATCGGAATTTACATATATTTTCTATAAAAATTTGTAGACAACAAACTTCCAGAATGGTTTATATTTTGTTGTCCGCACACATTAGAACATGCATTTACGTGCATTGTATTATTTACATACACCAGAATATATATAAATCTTATATGAAAATTTGCAGACAAAGATCTTTCAATATGGCTTAATTTTGTTCATCACCACATCAAAATAGACGTTTACGTCCAATCGTAGTTGACGTGAAGGTCTCTACACAAATGACGATCGTTTCATGGTAGAGTCCATGAAATATGAGTATATCAATTTGCACTTAATTTTCGAGTCCTAATCACTTTTTTGTACGTCAATAAGGTGCTTCATCCGTTGAGACTGCTTCAGCAGAGCGACCATTAACCCATTATAACGCTGTTTTAACTTGTGCCTGGAGTTGAGCTGAAGGTAGAGCCTGGTGGATTGCTCGATTCAACAGATGCAAAGATATTTGAAAATTCTCTCATGCGTGGCCACCAAATACGTTTAACATCACTTTGACGAATGCAAACGAGAGCGAAAATGCAGATTCCCTGAAAAATAATGCAAGCGTGTTTTCACTCAAATCGATAGATTTCTTGATAACCTTTGTGGTCACAAATAAATACTGCATTGACAACTACAGTGTGCACTTACGCCTATTTTGTTATTTAGATACAATAAACGAATGTTGCATGCAAAATCCACATTTAAAAACTAGTTAAAAATAGAAAATAACTCAGCACAGGATCGTACCTGAAGACTTGAGGCTATAGAAAAAATCCAGCTCGTAACAAGTAGGAACTGGGGATTAGATGACAACATCATAAAATAGCCTAAGATCCAAACAAGGCCCAAGGACACAGCTAAGGTGATGGCGATTGACAACTGCTGAGTGATCGTTTGGTTTTCTGAGGTGGATGAAATCTGAAAATTAAAGGAAGAGTCCAAGGCGCAGACTGGAGTATCTCAGATCTATAAAGAAAAGCAACATCAGATACTGGTCATGACGTTATGATATTTCGATAACTTTTTCTCCAGTCATGCTCATGTAATAGGTTTTTATGGTTCTGCCTTTTCACTAACAGAATGGTATGTCTGCGACTGCAATGTTATAAAATCTTGTAGTTGAATGACGACTATCCGGTCGGCCAAGGATACGCAGTATTATGTTCAAATCAATGATAGACAAGAATTGCTCTATCATTTGCCACTTAATGCAGCCGTTCAACACCGGTAGTCTTCATCACAAGTATTTGGTTTTCGAGACATTGATCAAAGATTGCCTTTTTCCTTCAGATATCGGGTTTTGCTACAAGTTAATTGCTAAATTCAGAGGCGAATTTTCATTTTCAGGGCCCTAGTCTATTGGAAATTGGAGGCCCTTCTGGAAGGCAGAGTTGTCGGTAGTCACATTTTCAGATCCGAATCAGCTCCTGTTCAAAAATTTTTGTATCCAGATCCGGGCCCGAAAAAATTTCAAAATTGAGAATCCTACTCCTATTCAGACTCCGGCTTCCATAGATGCAACCGGAATTCAGCAATGTTTTCACTTAAAAAATGCCATATATGAAAACCACACGGACTCCTGCTACTGCAAGTGAAAAGTGACTCCGGGTCCGGTTTTTCACAAATTTTTGACTCCGGCGCCGCGTCCAAAAAAGTGGTAGGATCCTGCCGAAGTCGACTCCGGCACTCCGGATTCGTAGCCACCTCTGGTGTAGACCCTTCTGGCACACTAAAAAGTGGGTTATTGGTTTCATCTTCTTCAGTAACAGCTCGCAGTGCATCTGCTTTGGCAATTGCTTTCTTTCGCTTGCAGGAAGCACTCTCATATATACGCTTCAACATTCTCAAGTTAATCTGATTACAAGTTATATCCTGATTACTTTGAAAAAAAGAAAAAAAATTACTCGTGAAGTTCACTTCGCTAACTAAGCTAATAAAGGCAAGCTACAAATTGCCCTTACTAATACATCAAGATACGTTTCTAGTTCAACGGTAGTTAAAATCTTTTTCTATGCATTGTGCTGTAGAAGAAATGGCTCGAGAATGCTACAAAACAATTAAAGTCAAAGAACATCCCAGCTTAACACGCGCGGTATTATAAACGGTTGACAGTTTGCTCCACTGAATATCTGCAGCCTTGGTTACAGTGCAGGTTAGTCTTGTCTTTAACCCGTATCTTACCCATAAAAAGCAACAATTGAGAGAGACGTGGGGTGAACGAAAGTACCTCATTAGCCTCGTGTAATCTGAAAAATGGTTTCAGGCGTCTTTTTCCACGCATACACGTAACAATAACCAATTCTCAATGTCATGAAAAGAGAATCTCATCATCATTCACTTGAATCCTTCGCGCTCATTCTTCTACAAATATATTTTGCTAGCGGCATAGTAAATAAGAAAATGTGCGTTGAACCAAAGCAAAAATAGAAATGTAATTACTTAAAAATTGCTGGAAATTTTCTTTACTCCCAAAATTTTGGCCCCCCCCAGAGATCCTAGGCTAAGTGTTTTTAGCCTAATGGGAAATACGCGCCAGACTAAATCAATAACAACGTTGGTTGAAACGCTAATTTAGTATTGAGGTAACATCATAGGCGGATCCAGGGGGGGGCTAAAGGGGCTGAAACCCCCCTCTAAATTTCTTCAGATACGTTTTTTGATCGGTGGTTCCCGACACAGAAACGCTCATTGGGCTTTTTTGTATAGCCTTTAAATAAACCATTTCTTGCATAGG
>JGI24158J21664_10010422_pt1 | contig 12393 bp, 7 predicted proteins | sample Ectturendosymbi3_FD_21664 | JGI IMG/M metagenome (IMG submission 21664) | reverse complement strand
CCCCCCCACGAATATAGTAAACAACAAGTACAATAATTCCCCCCTGAAAATATCAGCTGGTTGCGGCCCTACAACGTGGGTCTCGTAGAAGTCTCCTTTGTTCAACGGTACACTTAACATTTGCAGTCATAGAAAAAGTCAATTGAACAAAAAAAGCTGACAGAAAATTTTGCTCTCATTTTGACAAATTAGAAGCATAAACCTTAGTCTAAGAATCTAACACAATGGGCAACCTATATGTTTAGGCATGGTTGTGATGAAGGCTTTTATTAAAAGGGACGTTAACCAAAACCGTTGCACAACTTGGCAATGGTTGTACTGAATAAAGTTGTTCAGAGCGATTACCGCCGAACTTCAGATATTGTAACCACTGATGAGTAAGGTCAGATGCCCCCTGGCAGTATTTGGTAATACAGTTTTCGAAATAGACGTCTGTTGGTAATGAACGAAGGCAAGGGATAACACTATGCACGCGTAATTGGAAAAAGTCCAGCCCAACAGCTGGACCAGGTTTGCAGGTTATGATGATGACCGAAAGCCAACGCTTGTCAACCGGTGGCGATTCTAGAATTGAAAAAGTGGGGGCGCCACTGCGGGGCCAAGGGAAAAGTAGAGGACAACATAAACGTCTATCGTGCATGGTGATTTTCCGTTATTTTGAAGATTAATTTGCTGTGATTAATCCTATCAAACCCACATAGGCTTGCGAATATCGTTAAATATGATCTAGCGTTATTATTCACTATAGAGACATCTAAACGCCACTAGACGCAATCGCACTCTTGCACTGCTATGACGAATATTCTGTGCAAGGGACGCCGGAACGGGAGTGCATGATGGGGGCACTGCCCTCTCCCGTTTCAAAGGGGGGAAAGGGGGCATATGTGTCCTTACATAACAGCATCATAGGTGATTTTAGGGATGCCGGAGAGCGGTGAAATGGCGGGGTTATTTCCCCCTGCCCTCTAAAAGGGGGCAACGGGGGCGGAGGTGCCTTTACATAACAGAAACAGGTAATTTTATGGTTTGTAAAGATCGACTTGAAACAAGTTTATTGCAGCTATTCGCGCACCCACAAAATTCAGAATGGTTTTCTACAGTCTTTGCTATTATTTCTGAGGTCAACGTGTTGCTGCGCAAAAGCAAGCATAATTGGTAACGATTTGTTTGTTTGTTACAAGCTTCCATTGCCCTCAACTCCTTTACTGCGCCACTTCCCTGCCGCTGTTCCGGCGTCCCTGTTCTGTGCTAACCATGCAATTTCCACAGCACTACACATTTGAATCGAAACACCATTTTCCGGATAAGATTGTGCTGACCCCACATGAACGGAAACAGCTGCACGAAAGTGAAAACAACTCACATGAAAGCAAAATGGTTCCAACCACGAATTCCATCCTGACACAGAGACAAGTAGGCTGGTGATAGATGACAAAACAAATTTAAAAAAATAAACTATCTGCCAACAGGTTGGTGACTACAGTGGCGTAACTAAGGGGGCAAGGAGGGATATCTGTCCCTGGGCGCAGTATGTTGGGGGCGCCAAATTGGGGTCGGAATGTTACGTAAAAATTACGAAATATCAGCGGTTGCTAATAATTGCAATTCGACATTGAAAAAAAACTTGACATTTTTTCAAGGACATTGTTGTTTTGATTTATTGAAATTTTGCTTCATGTTTACTTCGAGTAATTATTAGATATAGTGGTGTAGCACACATAGTGGTGGAACAACTGTTTTGAATAGTTCGCTTTTTACTGCACAACTGTTTAAGATGTAAAAAACCTACACGTTATTTTGTTAAACTACATTTTTAATCTTGATTCTTGAATGTTCAATGTATTGAATAGTTCAATAATGAACAATTTCACAACTATTCAAGGACGCCGGAAAATAGTCAAGGACAACAAATGCTTTTCAAGGATCAAGGACAATGGACATAACCAGTTTTGAGAGCAAATCCTTGGCGCTCAAGAACGTCTGGCAACTTTAGTTACACCTTACATTGAAATGCACGGAAGATCATTCTTCTCATTTCTGCGACTGTTTCTTAGCTTCGAACTTAATCTTAACCACCGCAAGACCGCGGTTTGAATAAAATTTCCGAATAACCACTGGTGAGTGTCGTCATAAGCTCCCATTACCCGTGAGTGTCGTCATAAGCTCCCATTACCCGTGAGTGTCGTCATAAGCCCCCATTACCAACTCCCATTACCCGGCCGTCAATAACAACAGTCCAGCTTATCATGCATTTGAGAAATATTGAATGCAGGCCAGATGTCTTCTAAATTATCGTTTAAAATATTGCTGCCTGAAAGTTGTCTGCTGTATATGTCAACCAAATGAACTTGAACGTGAAAATAAGCACAAAACTGGGGTGGCCAAACTTAGGGCCAGTAAAAAATCTGAGGAATCACAGCCTGCCCAGTCCCCCCTTTGAATCGCCGCTGTTCTAAACCAGAGCCAGTTTTAAGTCTATTTGACCTATTTTATCAAAATGATACCGCACCTACAGAGCCCCGCACAAGCGCCGACAGAGTTAACGTTTGACGCCTTTTATATATTCTAAAAGAATTAAACCAGCACTGAAACCTGAAGTGAACAATGAAACGCTCCTTACATCATTGAGATCATAATATTAAATATATTACTATAGCCTGCTATGTGCAGCATATATAGGCTACTTTTTTACTCAAAGACGGGTACTACACGAGATATTAACATCAGACATGGGGTGATTACAGCAGAAATGTAATCGATTACGATTACGATTACATTGAAAGTAGTCGCGATTACAATCGCGATTACATTTATCTTGAATCATCTTCAGAACTAAAACAAACCCAATGTGCGTGGTTTGATGTAAGTAGTCTATTAGGCCTATGCAGACATCATACGATATTAATGAATGCAATAAACGAAATTACTAATCTGTAAGGGTCAAGCACCGGAAAATAATTATAATAATTGTTTAATCAGACGTTCGTGCAGTCCACAAATCAGTGGCGTAAGTAGAGGTTTGAACTAGAGGGGAAACGTAGCTGAAAAGGCCAAGTGACCTTTGTAGGTGACCTACAAATCAACACTCAAAAAATACATGAGAAATAATGGTGAACCTGGGTGTGGATGCTTATACTCAAACCGCAAATCAACGGAAAATCTCCGAGAAACGCAAAAAGACGACAACCTACTGAAAACCAAAAGAATACTAAAACCGAAATATAAACTTAGTGAGGTTCTGTTTTTTACATTTAGCAGGCCAGGGGAGTCAAAATCGCCCCTTATCCCTCCCGCCAGTTATTCCACTGCAACAAACACTTTGAATATTAATTAAACAAAAATGACCAATGTTTAAAATCTATAGCCTACAGTTGATAAACATCAAGGCTTCAAAGCTTTAGCAGTCAAACGACATCTATCAGGCTGAACATTCGTCCAGCAACACTGAAAATTTGTTTGTTAATAATTTCAAAATTGCTGACTATTTCCTCTAACAGCGGGTTACGATCGTCTCCAAGCCAGCATAGCATTGTGCAGCTTTTAATTTGAAATGAAATGAACAGTGACACCAATATAGCTACGCATCTGTCTGTTGGACTAAACGTCAATGGTCAACAAAACCTCACTGGTTTCATTGAGTTTTTTTAGCAGTATCTGGTGAATCATGAATGAAATGCTAGTTATGAAAAAGTACTTTCGACTTGGATTAAAGTACTTTATTCCTCTGAAAAAACTTAATTTACTGTATATAAATTACTGTACTATAGTCTACTCCAGCACTTACATTCACAAGTTTACTCTGAATACTGTATATATAAATAAAACCAACACCTCTCCTCGTAATGTCCCGCTATTCTGTTGCCGAAGTGTCAACTCGTCTTTGTAAAGATCTTCTTTTTGTTGCTATGTCTCACTAGACTCGCTACGCTGCTTCTGGCTGCCAACAAGAGTAGCTGCAACAAAGTGAGAGTTCGCTACAAACGCTGCGCTTGCCGCTGGACCATCTGGATTTAAAGCACACAGACGGGGAAATGGCCTCCCTTGAAACATAACCATAACAAATGATGATAAAGAAGGAAACCCAGCCACCACAACCGTGGTTCAGCGCACAGTGATGTAGGGTGAAGATATTCAAGTTTAATCGTGAACGTAATCGTCGATTGCGATTAAATTGGCAATGTAATCGATTACGATTACGATTACTCAAAAAACTGTAATCGATTACGATTGACGATTACGATTACCCCATGTCTGATTAACATACATAAAGTTTTACACCTCTAAAATAGGTATGACGTCATCACTTCTTTAATTTTGTTGTTTCATCCCCTGAAATGAATAAACCAAGTGTTCTCAACCTTATTAAGCAAGTGGCCCAATCAAACAAACACTGGGTCCGTGGCACACCGACTGTACAACTCCTCAATTGCGACAACTGTTGCACAAGAACAGAGCAGAAATAAGAACAACTTTTAGTAACACAACATTCGCTGCAATCAATGCAATGGCCGAGCCTGTTTGTTGCTAGAAAAAGAGGACGCAACCCGGGGTGGGGGCAACCAGGAAATAGCCCCCTCCGAAATTTTCAGAAACATATTTAGTTCTTAGGTATAACATCAACTTACAATAATTTTACTTCCCTCGAGAATACCAGTTCGTTGCGGCCCTGTTAAAAAGCATAGATCATTGGTTCCCAAACTGGGGGTAATACGCGATTCTTCGGGGAGTAATGCAGAACCCAAACAACAATGTTGTTCTATATTATGAGCGATCACTGCGAAATATTGAGGGTAATAAGACATAATCGCTACCTTCATTTGGGTAACGGCTCGGACAAGTTTGGGAACCACTGGCATAGATATTCGTGGCTCAATACATGAAGATGCGCAGATCAAGTCATCTTCCACATTTAAGCCTGTTTCTAGATTTTGTTTTCATGGCAATAAGAGCATGAGCTGTACCTACGTTGTTGTGAAAGGTTTAAACTTGCGAAACGTACTCAGTTTCAACAATACTTGGCCGTGACCCGTCAAAAATTCTTCCGTGTCCCGCAGGTTGAGAAACCCTGGAGTAAACGATTAAAGCAAAGTAGTGCGGCTTACCGGACACTAAACGTCAACAGGGAAGAAAATTTGACGAAATATGCCGAGTTCATGCATGCATATACAGTATAAAGAAACTAGAAAAAGATGACAAGCAGAAAAAGCAAGACGACAATGAAAATAAGACCTATTTCAGTTTGTGAGTGTTTGGTTACTCCTTATATAATAAGCACCAAACATGACCTTCTTTCATTTTAAATTGTTGTAAGCAAATTTGAAGGGTAGCAAGGACGGCACTTATGTGGTCCGCCCCGGGCGGCACTTAGCCTCGCTACGTCACTATCAAAAGTCATTGAAAACCTAGTTCTCTGAGAAAGTATACTCAAAATGCTTTGCTAAGAGTTCTAACCTCGATGCAAGAGGTAAATGGATGATTAGGTTGATAGGTGGGTTTTGTTCTGTTTTTTTGTGATGTAAAAATCGATTTGGTTTGTACATTACTATTTTCCATTGACAATGCCCTTCAGTTCTTTAAACTTTTTTGTCGAAATTCAAGGCAAAAAGGTAAATTGTAAATACTGTTGATTTCACCGTCTGAGCAAGTACAATCTCCAAAATGTACAGTCAGCCGTCTCTGGCTACCTTTGTGTGGCTAACGAATCAAATTGCAGCTTTCTAGTTTGAAAGTGAAGAGTAGTATCAATTTTGAACTGTTGTTACTCGTGATAGTAATATCATGATATTCTTCAGCAAAACAAACGAGCTCTTCGATCAAACTGCCGAATTATGCAGCCGGACTACCATACCTTTCCTGAAATTGAAACCAACTTTGGAAAAAAGCAAGTTTAAAATTACTACATATGGACAGCGTTTTTCCCAAAGCCGTTTCCCAAAGGTTTTCTCAAAGCCAGACTGCAGCATATGGCATTTAAATTTAATTCATCTACTCGGCACTATATGTCAAGCTTGCAGCAAGTATCCAAGGCACATCGCAAGTTGTTGTTGCATTGTAAAGTTTCTTGGAGTTCACTTTTTTAAGTGTTCTGTTCAAAGGCGTCATCGTGAGCAAACTTTAAAGTCTTGTGACATTTCGCGTCGCACTTGCGTAGTTAACGTGCTTATCTTACGCCTCCTTAATTACAAATGCTGTATGTAGTGTGTATTGGGCAGTGTGCATGCATGTTTACTCTTGCGTGTTCTGGTTCTCTATCTGGGTGCTTTTTCACGAACACCTCGAGAAGGATCGAACGTTTTGTATGAAAACACGAATTTAACGTTGGATAGAAACATATACTCTAAGTAACGTAAGTTTCGCATGGCTATTACTTTTCGTGCCTCTGTCTGCTACTGACCATGATTTAGTATGTGAAGGTAAGTCACGGACACAATTATTTTTCTTGTAAGTTTCAATTTTGATAATACGCTTCCAAAAAACTTTGTAATCCATTCTTCCGTTACCTGCAACAAAGTAGTATTGTTTGTTTATATGTTTGTTTATATTGTTGGTCTTTCCCACACCAAAAAGCACGTCATTATTTTTACATGATTTTAACTCAAAGATGTTCGTTTATTTTGGATCTGAATTCCATTTACTTCTATCAGTTTCGTCTCATAGGTAGGTCTCCTCGAAAGCCTTCAAAGGTATTGCCAAAATTTTTGGCCTTTCATTACTGTACAAACGAATAACGAGAAATTCATTTGAAATTTGTTTTCTATGTTTCAGCGTGTAACTGGACTAAGAACAAAAATTGTGTCATCTTTTTGCAAACAATAAAAAGGAACATTGCTTCATACAGTATCATCAAGCAAGATAAATTGTGTATTGGTAAACAAATGTGTAACTAATTTGAAAAATTACTTGGAGTAAAAACTAAACGTTTAGCCGGCCAGGTTTCATGGTTAAAACCTAGCTGTGACGTCGTTAATTTCAAATTAAAAATACGGCTGCGATTTCCGAACAAGGGTTGATGCCTCACTTTTGTAAGGAACAAAATATTTTATATTTTCTTCTGTGTTCTGAAGCTTAACGTTTAAGATTTATGCCAGATATTTCATCTAATCTGCAAAGATTCCTGATTAAACGAGGTTGCCATAGTAATGTTTCTGGAGATAGCATTGGAAAACCTTTAATATGTTTAAAAAATACACGTGCAACAGTTTCAATAGATCAAAAATTTGTCAAAGAATGTTGATTTTAATCAGAACAAACAAGTCTGTTACAGCCGTATTCGCATGAAAAAAATCATTAACAAAAATGGCATGCTCACCAAATCGCTGCAATTAATTTTTCACACACAAAAAGATGAAAACGTAATAAAAGTAAACGATACAACTGACATCTTGCAAACGTTTCGATAACAACTGTTATCATCTTCAGTGCATAGCAATAGCTATGAACTGAAGGTAATAAAAGTAATTTGGCCGTTCTAAAAATTTTCGAACTCTCGCCGAAGCGGGAATTTCGCTTTGCAGTCATTTCCCATGGAATCTTATCATTAAGTTGATGCAGCAACGCTCTGATAAAATTAACCTGTTGTGCATTGAATGGAAAGAAATTATAGTAATAGATCGTTGTCTTTTTCCTTGCAGGAAACTATAGTGATAGGACTGATTGGTGTGCCGCTGCAAGTTATACCAGTTTTTTTAACTTTCACAACAATTAAATTTTTGAACACTTGAACACGTTTTCTCATAACGTTTCTAAAGACCATGAAGCTTGCGAAAACTGAATCGCAAGAAAGCTGTGTGTTACAGATTCCGTTTAAAATTTATTGTAATATCTTTTTGAAGAAAACAACGAATATTCTCAGAAAACACGTTGTATTAAAAGTCATAATTAGAAACCATCATTTCACGACTAAATTAAAAAATATGCCAGTGAAACCATAGGCGTAGCCAGTGGGGCCATAGACCCCCCAAATTTGTAGCATACCTTGTCGTTTTGTGCCTTGAGAGGCAGTGCCCCAATCAAAACATTGTTGCTCACTTGAGGTCAAAATATTTGGCCTCTCCAAAAATTTTGGGCTGGCTACGCTACTGAACGAATCTACCAAGTCCTCATAACGCTTTCAGTTTGTTTACATAAATAAAATAACCGGCCTAGTGTTATAACTTCTTCCACAACTGTCAAAAAATAATTTCTAAGAAAATACCGGAATGCGGACAAAGAAAGCAAAGCAAATGCTTGATTTACATTTAACTGAAAATAAAGATTCCTTCTAAGGGCTCCAGTTGCCAAGAAAGCAGAAGTATATGGCCTCATATCTCTGAAACTGGCTTGAGGCAGTCAGATTTAAGAGAAAATATGGCTACACCTAATACGTTTGTTGTGCTGAGTCACCAGGAACGATGCTCTGAACTATTCCAAACACAGTATGCAGAAGTGTAGGTTATAATTGCAGCTCAATGACCGAAAATGTTCGCAAGTATATAAAATATTTACCATTCGCCAGTGGTGGTCTTAGTAATTTGTGGCTCTGTGCGGAATATTTTGGAGTCCGTGCACTCGTGTAAATGACAGATTGAAATGAAGGTCATTGTTTTCAAAAATGGTGTTTGTATTTACAGTAACGCCGATATGTGGACGCTGCACAGGCTGTATGGGAAGGAGATAGTGTATTACCGAAGAGTCGGTAATACACTATATCCTTCCCATATATGCAACATAATCCACTACACATGCAAAACAATGGCACGAATCATGTAGTTATAGGGTAAAGGAAAACAATAATGTTTCAAGAAAGTAAGGAAGTTTCCCCATAAACATTTAAACTAGTGGTTCCCAACCTTTTTAGGCTTGCGGCACGCTTCAAAAGGGAAATATAATTTGCGGCGCCTAGTGGCGAACCCATAGCAATTTGGTTTGAGGTATGGCGACATTTTGAAAGTATCTTTTCATGATATATTGAAAAGAGCAGCTCGCGGCACCCCTGGGCATTGTAAAAGGCACCCTAGGATGCCGCGGCACTCCGGTTGGGAACCACTAATTTAAACATTCCATTCTGATAAAAAAAAACTATCAATGATAACAGGAGTTATCGAAACGTTTGCAATATGTCGTTTGTATCGTTCTCATTGGCCGTGATTTTCATTATACTTCGTTGTTTACATTACAATTCTATCAAAAAAACAGTTACTTACATAACTGTTTGAATAATCGAGTTACCCTAAGGCCAAGTTAAGTTTTGTGAGATCTTATTGTTCTTGGACTTCCACTGTCCAAAAGTACAGATAAACATGCCTTTTAACTGCTGTAAATCAGTTTAGAAAGAATAACTCAAATATAATTTGTTATGATGAGATTGGAATGGATGAATTACGCAGTATTGACTCACAAATTGTAATCAGATTTCAATGTTGGCTTGACCTTAACAAGCTACAACCACCATACTTATGGCAGTAAAACTTAAAATAAATGGAATTATGCTAATGGCTTTTTTCTGCATGGTATAGCAGGAAATCTTGCAGCTATCAGAAAAATGAATCAAAAAAGTTAGGACTCAATATTCTTAAATCGAAACTTCTTAAACTTTGATTGTAGGCACATATGTTTTAATTGAAAAATATCGGTCCCCTGACCATAGGCTATTTATGTTTTATCATTTTAGTGTGGCTTCGCATATTGACGTTGCAAATCCAAATGTGTTAAAAACATTTCAATAATCACAATCTCATACAGCAAACCAAACAAACAAAGTTTTCTACTAACTAACATGTAAGCCTAATCATTACAATGAAAATGTAATCTTAAACAAAAGCTTATAAATCTTTAAAAGTGCGTAAACTAAAAATGGGGTCCTCTAAAGCGCGTAAATTAAAAATGGGAGTCCCATTTTACACACTCTGAACACTTACTGAGATCACTACTGCCATTCTCACAAATAGCCTGCATGTATTTTTCGTGACGTTCCTAGACGGGCGAGCATCAATGTAAAAAAAACATGAAGAACATTCAACTATGCTCGATCTGTAAATACATAGTTAAACGGTCATTTCACGGCTATCGTACGGTTTGCAAACGTTTGCGATATATTCTAAGATATTTTCAAGAAAACTGAGCAAGCCGGATTATGAAAAGCGGTGTTTTCAACATACCTAGTGAACTGTGCTATCTGACACTGTGTCGACCTTTATCCAGCATTTTCAAACACCAATGTCGCTATGCCACAAAGTGATTAACAGGTCCAACAGTATTAATTAGGATATGTTTTATTCGAAAGTCGCAACAAAACTGCTCAATTGGTTTAGTAAACTAAAATACCTTTTGTGAATGTAGTGACAAGCAGAAATATGTATCAAACAAAAACACGACTGTAACCAACACATGCGTGTCGACAATTGATATCAAAAACTTTTATATTTTTTATTAATTTAATTGCAATGAAAAAAGATTTACCTTTTATTGCCCCAAACATATGTCTTTTGTTAAATTTTTTTTGCCAAGTGGGTAAAATTAAATGAATAGCAACAAAGTTCACTACAGCCAACGAAGCTGTGTTAAAAATTCAGGAGAACGCTCGATTTCATAAAAATGAAGACATGAGTTGCACGAGTCAACATGTTTGATAACTTTTTTCGTTAAAAATAACACAAATATGGCCTGACAAAGCGCCACTGTTTTCCTGCCACATCAATTAAATCGCAAACGGTTTTCTTGGTGTTTCTTCAAATAAAATTAGGAAACGCATTCCAACAAGCTGTCACCCGACAACACCACTGAACACAGCTCAAAATATTATTGTTACCGAAAAAGCACGTTACCCGTTCCTCTTTGGAGATTGCGTGAAAACTTTTGCGTTCGGCTACTATTAAAAATTATCCACAGTAATCAAACAATTATCACATTTGTTGTTCAATTGCATGAAAATAAGTGTTTGTTTTCTGAAAAGAATGTTTAAGTTGCAGCGCTACATCACAGCCTCCTGTGAGCAGGTATCTCGTCTGCAAACTTCTTTGCTTCCACAATGCACGTCGTTTTTCGCAATGAGCTTCACGTTTTGAAGTGGACAGAAGGTTCAAAGCTGAAATCTGGCTCGTTTTGCAAGAAGCAAGTTGTGCAACGAGCACCAAAGTATGTTTACACATGCGCCGACGACTTCTCTTTCAATTAGTGAACATATACTGCAATTCTGCAAACTATAGGCAAACCACCTTTTAAGAAGCAGGCATGAGTCCATAGCGGTTAAGGCTAACAAGATAGATAGCCACGAAAGTGGGAAAAAGCATATGTGTCTGCTAATTTCCTTTAATCGTAGCTATAGATCGTTAGTTTTTTTGCAAACTATATAGTCTTTCGATATTTTTTGCAAAAAATAATGTCCATGCAACAGCCCAGGCCTGCTTCCCAAAACAGCAGTGGTTTCAACCAAAACAATTCAGTCACCTGATAGACTTGCGAAAAAGTAAAATTCATTACCGTTTGCCAGTGAACTAACATCATTTTGGTAGTTATCACTAGAAACCGCAGTGAATAGGTCGTCGAATCTTCGTTCTCATAAGTACCATGCAATAAACCAGACGTGCTTCCGCTAATACAGAAGTTCAGAGATGAACATTAGTATACATGATGATGACGTTTTTAGCTGACGTATTTTCATTGGTGTGTTTCCTTGCTTGCTTTTCAACCTTCCTCATGACAGCTGAATTGAATTCCAATCAAACAGATTGCAAATTGAATTCAAACAAAACACCTCACCACCACGCATGATCGTGATGGTGAAAGTAAATTGCAGTTAACTGACTATTGTGAAATGCCTCGAACAAACTTCGGCCATATCTTACCCTGATGGTTTAAGATATGACGCAGCACCTTGTCTCTTTTGACTGCAACGTTTCGGACCAATCCATACCTAGCTGTGCAGCAGTTGCAAAAATTTTTTCAACGTTTATGTTGCATTTAGCCGAACACTCGATGAAGTCCGCTGCGTCAATTTGTGTTGCCAAATCTTCACCCTGCAACGCAACAATAAAGGATGTTGAAATTGCCATTTAAACCTGGCGGTTTTTGTTGATGCAAATGTTCTTTTCTGAATGAAGCAGTTTTCCAATCAAAAACATTTAAGTACGATCAAGTTATATAAATATTTTCACAAATCCTAGTCCGAAGCAGGGCACATGGGAGGGTTTACAGGAGTTACATCACCACCAAGCCCGGTGGGTACTGGGACCCGGAATGATGAAAGGACGTACGTTTTATGTTTTTCTGTAATCAAGCCCACAATTACTAGTGTAAGTCGGTTGTCAGTATAANAATTAATCTATTTCTAAACCTTAGCCCGATAGCTTTTTTATCTGTATTCTGATTACTACACAAACAAGCTGTACAAGTTTTGACGAGGACCAGAGAAGCTAG
>JGI24158J21664_10010421_pt1 | contig 12394 bp, 7 predicted proteins | sample Ectturendosymbi3_FD_21664 | JGI IMG/M metagenome (IMG submission 21664) | reverse complement strand
GTATGAGCACTTCGTTTAGCAATTAACCGTGCAACTGGCGTAGGTGGGATTGTTTTCTAAACTACTACCGTAGGCTGTTGCAGGTAGAATGCATGAAGTTCATAGAAACGGACAGGATGACAGTGCCAAAGAGACTAGCGAACCTTTTCGCAATTACGCGAGCTGCATTGAACAGACACATTACTTCGTCAGTAGCACACTTGGATAACTAAATAATTCTAGTTTTCTAATTCGGCGAATTAGAGCGACATGACGGTAATTTTAATCTAATATGCTAAAAGTGTCAGTGCTCTAATTTTAGTTGTAATCTAATTTCAGGTTTTGCCAAAAACGCTAATTTGTCCAACGGTATTTTTGGAGATGAAACGAGAATGCACCGTCGTGCAAGTGAAGTGCGACAAAATAGTTACAAGTGCCCTACCGCCATTCCATCACTAGAAAAGCGAAAACAGTCCTGTTGCCACGGCTTCTTTGGTGGGCTTAACCCCTCAAACAAAACTCCAAGCCCTCCCAAATTGAAATATGAAACACTATAAATCAGTGGTTTTATCAAATTTTAGAATGTCAAGCCCCTTGCACAGTCGTAAAGCCCCCCTACAGAAGACCTTCTGGCGACGGTTCTGAGTAAAACTCGATGAATTCTGTTCTCATTCACTGCAGTAGTGACATTATGAATTCATTATTATTATTGCGTCACATAGCCTATCCACTCACACGTAGAAGTCATAATAGTCATGCTAGTCACATGGCACATGCGACAGTCAGTCAGCTGTGTTGTTTTACAGCAGGGTCTTCAAACTACGGCCCGCGAAGACATTTTGTCAATAACGAAAAATATATTTATAAACAACTTGCTGATTTGATAGAAAGTAACGTATCCCTAAATCAAATTTCGTAAGGCGTCCAGCAGTACTTAATGTGTAAAGGAGATCCCTGTTTAGGGTATTGGAAAAGCGAACATCGTTTCCCTTATCTGAAGGCTGCTGCAGAAAAATTGGGTATGACAGTGACATGGGGCAGGCTCCGTCGGAACGAATTTTTAGCAGGCCCGTAACGAGATTGTGACACCAGGTGGGGCGAAGAGTTTTCTGACAAGAGACCCCAATATGTCCAACACATTTTTTCAGGGGGGAAGAAAAAAATTGAGAGCTTCGTCCTCCTGCGCCCCCCTGGTTACGGGCCTGGTCTTTAGCCATGCAGACGAGTTATACAGCGAGAAACGCGCCAATCTTGCCGTACGAATCTTTGCTATTCTCATGTTAATGAGAAGAAATCTACATTTGGGCATGAATTGAACTTGGAATACAGTCGTTTTGATTTCTGTCCACGTAATTCTAATTCGAATTTTAGTTCAATTTCTAGTTTTCGAAACTCCACTAATTTTAATTCTAATATAATTTTGACAGCTGAGTTAGTTCTAATTTTAATTCTAATCTAATTTAGAAAAGCTAAAAAAATTCTGGTAGTCCAAGTCTGGTCAGTAGTGAGCGCAGTATAACTAAAGTAAGGGCCATCGAATTAAATGGGAGATCAACTCTCAGCCAGTCTTAGTGATCCAGAATGTGATGAGAAATTTTTTGAGAGTTTCAGGTTAGTCAGAAAATGTTTGTTGCAAACTGATGAGAATGTAGCACGAAAGAAATGATTAGTTGTGTTATGGTGTTCATACAGAAGATATATATCGTAGAAAAGCAAATACCATCAAATTGTACTGAAAGATGTTCACTTCAGAAATTGATATACAACATGCAAAATTGGAACTTTACAAAGTGCATTTTTTTAGAGTTTAAAGAAAACGCCTCCGTTCACATTAATACTGCAGTTACCGTATTCCATTTAAAGTAGGTTAGCTTGCTAAGGCTTAGCATAGGGCTACAGACTATGCTCATAAAGCGTTCGTTTACATGTTGTTTGAAACATTTTCAAACAAACCATTGTGGGTGCTTCATGAAATTTTAAAGAAAAATAACACGAAAAAAAATGCATTGTCAAAAAGCGTTCTTTCTAAAACATGTTCTTCGAGAATCTAGTGCCATTAAATACGCGCTTACGGGTGCAGCCTCGATCTGTCACTGTTGAAAAAATGGCCGGTATTTTTACAAAACGCGCCTGGCAACCCTATGTGAAAGGCACGCTATTCATAAATTCTGCTGTGTCTTAGTTTCAACCTTTGGTGTGTACGACACATGACTCAAGAAATATTATAACACAAATAAAGAAGTCAACAATAGAAAATGTGTCAAAGCAGCTAAAGGCTTTGGCAAATTTCAGGCAACATTTCGGCAATTTCGGGTTTGTCAAGATCGATCTTGGTGAGAACACTTGTTGTAGCTACCAGCGCTGCAATTGGAGAAAGCGAACATGCATTTTCGGCTTGGTTACAGAAAAACGTCGTGTGTGAACATTCATCTTTCTGAGACCCAGGACATACCGCGACCGGGAACAACGTACCTTTTGCACCCCTGTCTCACAGGCCTGGTTGCTCTCGAGCCTGGGTCCGGCTTAACCGCCTCCGCACCGGTGATGGACGTTTCCGCTCCTGCTTGTTCAAATGGGGTATGGCCTCCTCTGCGGCCTGTGATTGTGACGCAGAAGAACAAACCGTGGACCATGTTGTCCTCCAATCTATCGACCTCCCCATGGACTGAATGCACTGACGGTTATGGACGATGAGAGAATCTAATGGCTGCTCAACACCTGCCCCGAGATCTGGTGCGGCCAAGCAGTGGTTTGAACAACTAGCTCAAAAGAAGAACATGCCCTGGTTGCCGGTACCTTCATTTGCGGTTACGGGTACAAATTTGTGCGGGCGCGGGATAAGAAATTCTTTGTGCGGGTAACTGACTATTCACCCAATGCAGGGGAAGTTGACATGAGCAAGAAATTCCATAGAGAACTTGTGGTACAAGGGTGTGGCAACATTCTCCATTGGTGGCGGAGACCAAATAGGAGTTTGCAGTTCTTACTGTAGTGATCTTACAAGGATGCGTTATGCGTGATAGCAAATAGCGCTGCTAGTGAATGAGTGTTTAGTAAGACTAGACTTCTCGAGAAGAGCAAATTTTAAAGCATTTGTCAGTGAACCATAATACTATTTTTCAAAACCGCCCTTTAACCCTGCTCAGGTAACCTCTGTCCAATTTGGGCAATCGGTTCTTCTACTTAAATTAAAAATTAGTTAACGTTCACGCAGAAAGCTGGTTCTTTCAGTAGCTGCATTTTTTAGACGTTCGTTCGGAAAGTCCTATCGAAATCTGCACAAGTTTTGTAGTTTTCGATGGGGAAAAAAAATTTGCCCAAATTGACCCATGGTTACATGAGGTGTAACAACATTCCTACACAACGATCCCTCCTAAGGTAACCTTGACCAATTTGGGCAAAAGGAGTTGGTGCGTGTAGGTTCACTAGTAAGCCACGCCAGCAACCCTTGACCGAAGCCTGCACGGGAGTAGATCACCCGAATGCAAGCCGTGACGACACAAATCATTTTGACGCGAATGGCTCCTGCTCAGCTCGTGGTTTTCATTGAGAAAGAGGCAGGAGAATGTATGACGCCTTCTCCGTCAGAGGAAAGAAATTGAAGCCAGAATGGGCCTGCACCGTGTGCATATGTGGTGTAAAGTCAAAGCATTCTATTGAGGACATGATGAACCTCGTGCTTCTCTTTTCCTAATTGAAGTTTCTAGAACTTTGGCTTTGCTAAAAAAGGCTTGCTCCTTCTTGTGCATGCACTTGTTGTAAAAGTCCAAAGCATTTTATTGAGGACATGAACTTTGAGACCAGACATGGCTGTGGAACCCGTCCACCATCACTACAGAACAAAATGTGGTTCACGAGCCAACTGCCAACGATGGGGAGCACTTGTCTGCATTGATCACTTTCAAGTTTTCTGCAAAGATTACACACAACCGTGAAATACTAATTCCGGGTGATTTCCACGCAGACAGGAGTGGTGGCCACGTGGTCCATAGGTGAAAATCACCCGACATTATGGTTGATTGTGGGTTCGGGTGAAAATCACCCCACGTTATGGTTAGTGTGATTTCGGGTGAAAATCACCCCACGACATGGTTAGTGTGAATTTGGGGTAAAAATCACCCGACTTGATGGTTAGAGTGAGGTTTTTGTTTCCTTGTTGATGCCTTGACATTGTAAAAATTGACAAAACTCCACTAATTTCTAGTTTTCATACTTCAATTTGGGGGGCGTTGGTGATTTGCTTGGGGGGCGTAGCCCACCAAATCACCCCTGTGGCGACGGGACTGGCCGTATGTGAGACATGAAAGTCAATAGCAGCGCCACGATGAAGCTGATTGCCCAACAATTGTCGTAATGCATTTGCCCATTTTTGGCAAGTTTACTTCATGTGCCTGATTTTTGTAGAAAATTTGCCCATTTTGGGCAAGGTTGTTAATGTTTGGTGGGCTAAGCCCCGAAACTGAATTATGACTGAAATAAGTGGGCTAAGCCCCCCAAACAATGCACCAACGCCCCCCAAATTGAAATATGATAACTAATTTAGTAGAGTTTTGTAGTGTGCTTTCGGGTGAAAATCACCCCACGACATGGTTAGTATGAGTCTCGGGTAAAAATCATCTGATTCTGTGCTGAGAAAAGATTCCTTTCAATAGGTTGTTAATGTGGCTGAAAATTGCAATGAAAATAGAAAAACTTCATGTCTCAACCTAATTTACTTTTATTGCAGATAGAACCACAAGCTTGAAATCAGATTCTGTTTAAACTTTAAACTGACCACTAATGACGTCTACTGGCGGAATTTTGTGATTTTTCTTCACTCTTTTGTTCATTTGTTAAAAGCACTTCTCACATTTTTTTTTGGAAAATTGCTTTTGTTCTAGATCATATAAAATTTTTTCCAAAATCAATACGTTGTTTTTGTCTGATCGGATGAGCTTAAACACTTGCTAAGTTGTACAAAAACCTTCCCCCGCGTCTAAACCTGTCAGTTAGTCCAGTATAAGCAAATTAAAATCTGCCCATTTTGGGCAAGGACAACAAAAGTGTTTGTGTTAAGAGGTTACCTGAGCAGGGTTAAGCTAAGAAAAACGTTCTCAAGGCTGACTAGAAGTTTTCACATTTTTGCTTTGCAGTGCTTTATGATCTTTTGCCTTCAAAATGAACCACAGAATAAGTAGCCACTAGCGATGAAACAAGTTGCATGAGTTAAGTGGTTTTCAGACACACGGAGGTAGGTGATGGTGTGGGACGGAAATAGTGCTGGGTTGGGCCGGTGCGGTATGAGGACTGCGGCCGCGGGCAAGATTTCACAAATTCCTTCGGGTGCGGGTCAGTTTTGAATTTTGCGGGTGCGGGGCTGGAGCGGACACAAAGTATCAACCTGCGCAGGACTTCAGTTCATGCGCACAATATAGCGCTGCACGGCATATATGCGCATGCTTTGAGTGTTGCACTACAATTGCAAACATTGGAGAATTAAAAAAGGAGCAGTTAGAGGAATTAATTCATCTACAGTATAATGTGCACACGTTTGTGGTTGAAATAAACAGAAGGAATTGAAATACATGAGCTTTTCATACCTTGTGTTTTCCTTTCAATGATACAACTGCTCGTTTCCCAGTGCAATGAGCATAATATATCTATATTTTCCAAAAAATATCATTGGTGTGATTATTTTCAAACTGCGAAATCAGATTTTTGATTGAGTTTAGATTCTTTGGTTAGTGCTGTTTTATTCTACATTTTTATTGTGTGATTCATATTTGCAGGCAACAAAACGCAAAAGTAGTTTTTTTTTATATTTGAATCTTATACGTTTTATCCATCCGTATTGGAATAATGTTTCCTTTGATTATTGCATTTGGCCTGATTGAGGTCTCAATCTACGCAAAGCGCTCCAATGAAAGGACGTTGTGACAAGTGTGTTAGTGATATGCTTTTTTTCGAAAAAAATTTAAGATCAATCCAGGTATGTTGCTGTATTTCCAGATTATCATGTTTGATGACCTAAAGCATACATTTGTATGAAATTGCTATGGTTAATAAAGAGTGGCTACAAAACATTCGTTTTGTTTTTGAAAAATCGTTTTATCAAAACGAGAAAAAAACTCTTGAAAGTGAAAAAAATTGATTTCAATGATTCGTTATCAGCTCTTAACGAGAAAAGCTTTCAAATAAAAAAATACGTTTGGCATATGGGATGATTTTTTCTGACCAAGCGAAAGTAATATTGTTTTCAGAAGCGAAAGTAATATTGTTTTCAGAAGCGAAAGTAATATTGTTTTCAGAAGCGAAAGTAATATTGTTTTCAGAAGCNAAAGTAATATTGTTTTCAGAAGCGAAAGTAATATTGTTTTCCGAAGCGAAAGTAATATTGCTTTCCGAAGCGAAAGTAAATATTGTTTTCCGAAGCGAAAGTAAATATTGTTTTTAAAAAATTTTGTTGATCAAGCGAAAGTAATATTGTTTTCAAAAAATTTGCTGATCGATTCCTTGCTTACACCCATCGTGGAAAGTACATACTTGAATAGAGATGTGCAAGTTTGAATCATCGCAAAAAGACGTAAGCAGATGGCAGTCGACTGATTCCTCGAAAGCATACAGAAACATTAGTGCTTTTAAGTGTTTTCAGAACGTTACAAAACAAATCAATTTCCTTTTTTTCAATCACAGAAACCTGGTTTTGAAACTATCCGAAGTTGTCAACTATGCAAGTGAGATTATGACATTTCGGTTCATGATTTCACTTATGAATCATCTTGAAAAAATGTTTTTACCGTTCAGACCAGATATTACTGAATATTTATCGTGCCTACATTTCATGAATACTTAATCTATAGTTGAATTGTCTAATCATGGCATGTTTTTATTAGGAGAAACATGTTTTTGACACATATCAAACAAAATGAATATCGTTCAAAAGGCAGTTTACCAAACCTTCGTGACAATAAAACATGTAAATCACTGCAGGTTGGTATCTGATAAATGAAATCCAATATTTGACCACACACCGTTGTGGAATGATTACGAAGCAGTATCTGCTTTTCAATCGAATCCTTTTTCAGTGACCAATGTGGCGAACAAGGATTCCAATTAACATATTTTCACAAGTTCAAGAAGAGGAATAACAGGGGACTTTTCAATGCAGTTGATCACACATGGACAAGTTGCGTAAGTGTTTTCACAAAAAAGACCTTATTCAGCAATTTAATTATTCGTAAGAACCTTGTGGAATCAATTACTGTGACCTTCTGTTCATTTCGACTGACTAGCTCCATCATATATAGCGAAGAATCGAAATGTACGCATCCTGCAGAAAATAAATAAAAAATAATTAGCAAAGTATGTTTTCATGTATAAGAAGGTTGTGATGAGTTATTGTAACCTACGCTTACTTCCTTCATTTCAGATGGGCGAGGGGAGTGAGAAGTGCTTTGGCCTTTGCTGTCAACAATCAAGACTGACGCTTTTCTTCGAAAAGGGAAATATTAACAAGAGTCTATATTTCACATGTTGATCACAATTAGACTAGGGAATTTTTTCTGACAGTTGTGATTTGCGACAAACTTTATATTATTGTTGAAACTATTATAACAAAACAAAGGTTTACAATTTACTAGTTTTTGTTTATGTCTTATGATGCATAATTGCTTGTTGCGCCACATATTTACTTACCTGAGTTGGAGATTTCCTCAACCAACTTCAAGAATTTTCAAAAATTTCAGTTATTTGTAGAAACTGTATGTGTAACCTTCAAATGCTGCATACTATGCTTCTTGTGAACAGACATCACCTCTCAGATTTCTTTTGAACATGGATAATGTGTATTTGCGATTAGTGTTTTTGCAATAATTTGAAGTGTCTTGCCTGGAATGAGTTCTTATAATTGTTTTTCTATGTTTGTCATGCTTGCAATATTTATTCATGTTGACGTATAAGCTGCGGCAACCAGTACGCTATGCACATTCAAATGACCATTGCAGTATTGTTATCAAAGTTTCTATAAATATTTGGACACTCTGGAATATTATTCATATCTTCATCCTTATTAAAAATTATGAGAGTCTACAACAACTTCGTGCATCGTTTGAGTGCGTATCTTAATCAATTTTGTTGCATTAACAAAATTGATAACTCATGATATTTATTTATGAATTAACGATATGCATTGATTGTGTTTGAAAATACAAGGAAATACTTTTTTGAAATCAACAGATGTCATTATGGCTAAAAATCGGAGGAGCACGAACAGACTTTATGACGTAGTCCGTCCGCTTGAAAAGAGCTAACACCATTCAATCTAAGAGCGCCTTTACCAGCTTGCAGTCATGCAAAGATGATAATGAACGAAACTTGAATAAGCTCAGATTTGCAGACTGTAATTCCGATATCAAATGAGGGGTTGCTAGATTTTCGCGAACCAAGGAAAGAAAAACAAGAATAATTAGTTGATTCATCCAAAAGGTGAGAGCACCATGCTTCGCACAACCTTACAGGTTTCAGATTGCAGACAAGCTGACCAATACCAAAACCAGATTCATTGTGAACTTCGTTTCACGTTGATATGCATATAATGCGTTTGATGAAACTCAAAACTTAACAACAATATTGGCGAGAAATGTGCAAACAGAACAGACACCTTTTCAAAAGTTTTAGAAAGATTCAGATTGAGGAGAGTGAAGCTTGTGATCCTCGCAAATTGCGATGGAAGAAATGAGCAAAAACAATGAAGTGACTGAAAAATTAAAAGCTCCATGTTTTCTGCAAGCTTTCGAGGAATCAGCCAGCTAGCTTCTGCTTTCATACATTGCGATGATCGAAACTGGTACATATCTGTGATCAAGTAACTATACTCTCAGCATGTGTGGTAAGTAAAGGATCTATTTGCAAAAATTTCACAGGCAATTGATTTCACGCAACACTCCGCTTCTTCATCAGTTAAAGGACTGGCGTTGCGTATTGCGTAGTGTTACGTGAAATCGATTTCCTATACAAATTTTGAAGATAGATTCCGTGGATGCTTGTCACACGTGTGGAGAGCAGTTACTTTAATTAAATGAAAACATGTTTTTCAAGAAGTTCATCAACATAGCTTTGGTATCCAATATGAAATGGAAGGTGAGACCATACTTTGGAATTGTGTTGATTTTCTAGTTTCAAATTTATTGCGTCTGACAATAAGCATCTGGATTGAATCTGACCAATAAGTAAGCCAGTCAATGTTTAAAATGTATGCTGGTTGTAAGTGAGGAAAAATTTTGGGATTTGTCAGTTCCTTTTCAATTTTCTCCTGATTGCATTGGACGTCCATCATAAGTTCTATCATCGCGCAACGGACTTATGGCTCTGGCAGGTGCCTCTCGAAAAACCTCTTGACCTTGATGGGCTTCGTTGTCGCTAAAAAGAGCTTGTTCTTCCTTGAAAATGAGTATATCCTCAATTAGATCTAAGTCAAAAAATGCGTCTGCCATTACGGTGACTTTAAATTGAGGCTACACTAAATAAGGTAAGATAAACTAGAACATTTTCGCACACAGTGAGAACGTCATTCGCAGCAGTAAGTGTACACAGCGCATCTTCCGAAAGTGATCAATTTTGAATCAACATATCTGTCATTTATTTCATAACTTCTAATGCTGCACACACAAAACATGTTGCTACGTGCTTGAAAGGACTGTTACCACATTGTACGCGCTGTTGCGAAAAATGTTGCAATGCCGACTATTTTCTTGTTCGTCCAATTCGCATCGTTACGATGTGTTCCCATCGCGACCCCTCCCAACTTGTTCCCTCAGACGGCGGGTCTAGCACTGGGCCCTGACAATGTGCACTGTCACTTTTAGGACAAAATTCTGCTGGCATCGACGAAATTGTGGGTCTGACGATTTTAGGTGTTATGACTCTAGAGGCCAATCTCCCAGGCTCTGTACTTACCCGTAACACTTTGATTTATATCTATTGGTCGAGTTTCTAAGCTGGATAGCGTTGTTGGCCTTGACGACTCACAGCCGTTTGATGCGATAAATCATCAGTAGGGCAACCGATTTTTTGACCTAAAAACTTAAAATTTTGACTTTATAATTTACAAATTTTTACCTTATTCTGACCTATAAATTTTCTGCGTTTGCAACTGCAAACTAATTCAGCCTCAGGTGTTGAGGTTAGTCCAGAAATTAAGTTTCGAAATAAAAAAAGGTTGTTTCTCTTCGGTGATGATATATTGATCAGTACATCAATAACAACAGTAGAATCAACCTGAGAACATCATAAAGCTGAAATACTATGTGCATAATAGATTGAGCATTTACCAAAACAAATACCGTAAGTCCACATTTCTCGCCTAGCATGCCTTTCCTGCATAATATTCAATCGTCCAGTAGTAGGCAAAACAACACTATTATGTCAGAAATCGCAATAAACCCACTGTTATTACAGAATTGCAACGAACGTGCAAAAGCATATCGATATCTGTTGTTATAGTTTCAACAAAATATCGATATTTAAGTGAAAAAATGTGCTACAAAAAGTTTGACCTAATGATAAATTTTGACTTAATATTAAATTTTGATTTTTTTGACCTACTAACTTGGGATTCCCTCACGGTATGAATGTGAAATTTGGTTTGTGGACGTTTTATAAATTTTAGAAAGGGCAGAAAAAATTTGACTTTACTTGCCCTAATAATCAGTCATTAGCTATTTGAGAAATTCTTGTGCAGTTGCAAAAAGCGGGTCGTGTTCTGGGTATTATGTGATCATACGGTGACATTCTTCCCACTATCATGGGTCTAAGTTTTGCACTACCTTGTAAATGTGCTTCATACGGGTTTCCGTCCCAAGGCCATGCATGAAACTCAAGTCTGCAAAAATAGCACCAATACATGCGGTTGTGACCAAAGTAAGAAAAGTGTTCTTTAGCCATGCACAGCACATTTTAGCAAAGCAACGGTATGTAGTTATTGAAGGCTATGCGCCACATTCTACTGTAGCTGTGATCGAAATCACGATTAGCAGAGAGTTATGGCAAACCTACGCTGGTAAACTGTCCTCCGACGTGACTTCAGCTGCTATCTGCACCAGGGAGGGACCGATCGATTTTCCCAAGGGTCTTGTGTCTGCTAACTTGTTGACCCCTTGTATGTACTTGACAATAAATGCTAGTTTGGGTGGCTGCCTTTTCAGTGTTCAGGGTGACGTTCAAATCTTCCACACTTAGGTTCAAACGTAGACAACCACGCACAAAGAGGCTACTATACACGTACAGCAAATGCAAGGGGCTGAAGTATATTTAAACACCATTGATGCTAGAGCTGCGTAAATATTGGCAGAAGTATCATAAACCTTATCATACGCTGCAAATATTTATTGAATGTGTTATCTTTTCACACCAGGAAGACCAAACTAATATCGAAATGTGCATGCACATGTGAAAGCTTTCTAAGCGACGTAACTAACGAAAAACACGTTAAAGCACATTTTGCAAATTACGCTTAACTGTTACTGGTTTTTCTAACCGTTAATTGCTACGTAGATTTTCTCGCAACAGTCATATGTTCAGCATTTTTACAACAGAACACACTTCGGTAGACCTACATTGGTTTACACAAGGTACTAACCAAAGATTATGAAACACAAGATAACGTAGTGCCATATTTTTGCGTACGAAACAATGGTTTGACAGTGCTTTACCGAAGGCCATGAAGATTTGTTTCAAGGCAATTTTGGTAATAATAACACATACCGTTGGAAGGATTTGTGACAGTTCACAACAAAAATTTAACTGGGCCAAACTTGACGGCAACTTGCAGTTAATAATACCTATAGCTGCGAAAGTCGATGCGGTGGTTGACTGCAGTGGTAGCAGTGTTGACTGTTGGACCAATTTTACTACCTTTCGAAGAAGTGGATGACTTCCTCTTGAAAAAATAGAGTTTGACCGACTGGGTACTTTGCGATAGCTATATCAGTGTTGGTTGCTTTCGACCAATATCAGTGTAATAAAACTGCATACCGTACGTCACGAGAAACGTCCAAATCCCCGTGTGCTGATGTATACATGTGGGCAAGTATATTGCTTGATGTCTTTTTGTGACGTTGATCATGCAACGATTGGGTTAACCAACCTAACAACTTAGTCAGTGCTACAGTTTCTCCTTTATCTTATTTGAACATTATACTCAACAAATAACCTGAACATTCATAATTTAGGGAAACCAAAAGTCAACAAAATAAATTTTTGCCGTTTTCAAAGGTTATGAAACATACACAAACCACTTTGGTTGCACGCTGTTACCATGAGCGATTCCAATGATATTAGGTCAAAACTTTGGTACACGAAAAGCGGAAGTGCTAAATAGCCTTATAATAAATACTACGGCCAAAGCAAACGATACAACTGACATCTTGCAAACGTTTCG
>JGI24158J21664_10010420_pt1 | contig 12395 bp, 10 predicted proteins | sample Ectturendosymbi3_FD_21664 | JGI IMG/M metagenome (IMG submission 21664) | reverse complement strand
TTTTTTTTTCAAGTCCTTCAAATTTCGTTGTTGTTCGTTTTATTTGATTGAAAAAAATTTACAGTAAACTGTACAAGTGTGTTGCTTATTTTACTTTTTACTTCATAGTATATTTTTCAAGGAAAAGTAAAGAGTAGGTGTAATTGAATTTTTTAAGTGGGCTTTTTAAAAAAAAACCGGGTTGGGTTTTTGGGGTCTGGTTCTTTTACATAAACCCTGGAAGACATCCTAATAAACAACTGACACCATTAAACACGGTGTTGACTCTGAAAATGCAGTAGTAATAGATTCACTGCAGGCCTCTTTTTAATTATCTTGCCCATTTTGCAAAACCTTTTATATCTGATTTGTCAAGCCAATTTGTTTCGCGCCCCAAAGTTACATTTCGCGACCCCAACTGGGGTCGCGACCCATAGTTTGAGAAGCCCTGCCTTAAAGGACCATTTCTTTGTTGCTTGTAAGGCTTTTTCTCTGATCATCAGCACGAAATAGACAGTTGTAATGCACGCGCGCTGATACGCTCCGTTCAAAAACCACCGTGAACGGGTACATTTGCTTTCCAACCGAGTTTCGTTTGCTGAAAAGCATTCTCTGTGGTGAATTAACCTCAGGTACTCAAAAGTATTGGCTGCCCCCTCCGTTACAGAGATATTGCAAAGATAAATACGGCAACTAAAGTTCTCTCGCGCGCGAGTGAAAAACAGGAAGCATATGTTTACAATCGCCTGGTCTGGCATGCACTCCTTCGCCCGATTTTCCTGAAGCTTGTCTATCACCTTCCTCTCAAATGGATCATATTCTGTCTTATAGGTTCTGCCATATTGTTGTATGTGACCGTCCCAAGCCCTGCAGTTAATACACCGCTTGCTTATTTCGACATTTTGGCCACTAATTGGACTGATTTTACACCACGACCTGGTTAGTGCCCCCTAATGCCCCCATCTCTACCTTCTCATGACGCATCTGTTACGATGTTGTCACGAAATTGATTTATTGCTGACTATTACGTTTGTCAGTCCCTGTCTTTCTACTTTGTTAAAAAATAACCTGCTTTTGCAATGCATACCAACATTCGAAAGTTGGAAAAGAGTACTTACGTATTGGAGTCTTTATTTTCAATTTGCGCACTGTTATTTTTGCACAGCATTTTTCAAGGGTATTCCCTCGATATATTCGGAGGTTTTCCCTTGTGTGAAGCACTGGTTCACGTGCTATAATGACCTGATGCACATAACACGTTACCCGTTTTTTAAAGTCATTTTGAAATGTTGTCAACGTTTCGGTTGATCTAGTAGTAGTATAAGCACAGCTATGTTTTTACCGCCCCAAATTATAAGCAAGAAAGGAAAACGATCAACATTTTTGTCAACTATTTAGGTTGACACTCAACAGATTTTTTTAGATTTCCAACATTCATATACAGTTGGAAGATATCGTACTTTCTACAGTATATAAATACGCTGGCACGCGGCTTCTTTCCGATTAACATTTGCGGTTTTGCAGGTGTGGTATGTGAACGATTGCCTCCCAACCAAAGGCAACCACAAGCGAATGAAGATCGCTGTGGACATGATTAAAGCGGGCTTGGAAATAGATAGCCTTGGCAACTGCTTCTTAAGCAACCAACCACTACAGGACCTGGAGCCGTACCGGTTCTACCTAGCGTTTACTGATGGCTATCACTGTCGTGATTACGTGAGTGGACAACTTTGGATCCCGCTTCTCAACGGTTTGGTTCCTGTTGTGTTCGGGCCAACTTTAAAAGATGTCGCCAGAATCGCACCGCGAGGCTCTTTTATCCACGTCGACCAATTCAACACTGTAACAGACCTGGTTGCATATCTCAAAAAGTTGGAGGCGGATTTTGATGAGTACTCGAAGTTTTTTCGATGGCGCGAGAAAGTGCAAAGCGCGGCACCCGCAACCACGGGCTGGATGCGCCTAAGTGACAAGTTGCAGAAAGCAAGCGAAACCTATAATCCTCTCACCTTCAGAAAAACTATCGATAACTTGGACTACTACGTATTTGATACCGAAAACCCTGAATGCATTAGTGTGGATTGATTACTCGTGTTGTAGAATGCCTGCTTATTCAAATATTGTACCTTTCTCAGAAGAATTTTTTATTCACGTGTTGGATTTCCTGTAATTCATCAGCATGTGCCTTCTTTCACTTGAACTTCAGTCACGGACGCCGGAGAGCGGGTGCATGACTAGGGCATTGTCCCCCTGCCCTGTCATAAGAGGGGCAACGGGGGCGGAGGTGCCTTTTTATAAAAATACCATGGGTGATTTCATGGTTTTATCAAGATCGAATTGAAACAAATTTATTTGCAGCTATTCGCGCACCCAGAAACTTCAGAATGGTTTTCTATAATTCCTGATATTATTTCTGAGGTCAGCATCGTTGCTGAGCAGAAGCAAGCATAATTGCTAAAATTGTCCTCAACCCTTACTGCCACCCCTGCCCTATACCGCTGTTCCGGCGTCCCTGACTTCAGTTATGGACGTTTCAGTGTTTCAGGCACAGTCCCGATTGTAAAGATCGTGTACACGTTTGTTGAGGGCGGCGAAAGGTAACAACGTAAACCAGCCAACGATTCTCCCTTTGTGCTCTTACCATTATTTTTGCAAGGTTTCCACAGAACTTCAAGACGAAATTACACCGGTTGTTCTGATGCAAGACAAAATCAATGGCATCACCATTACTTCAAAGCTTTATTAAGTAAACAGGTTTCGAATATATTTTGGAAAGTAAAAATTACGGTCACGCTAACTTTACTGTATGTTGTACTCTTCACCTACTTGTCTGCAGTCCGACCGCTTCAAAAAACGTGATGTAAAACAAGTGGTGCTGAAGGGTGAAATTTGGCCATGATAAGCTACAAATTCTGCTTGCGACCTTTTGGCCTACAATTGCGGCCAGCTACTTGGCAAGTTATTGAAACTGGAACAACAGTTCCAGTTTGGAAAAACTGGAAACAAAGATGCATTGCTGCATGTTGCCGAATAACAATCTTTCTGTTGTCTACAGCCCTGAACTTGGCTCATCGGACGTAGCATGTTAAAAATGAAAGTGGAAGCTATAATTTGCTTTGGTGTTATGTACTTTTTGTGGCGCTCTCGCCACGTTCAAATTGTACTACCAAGCTTTACTGCTTGGTTTGTTTACATATATGTGTATTGATAGCTATGCAGTGCGATTATATATTTTGCAGCTGTTCTGCCTCGCATAGACATTTTGACAAAACTCTATTTCAGGGTGTTAAATTCAAATAAAAAGAACACTGAGGTGCTGTCATCATTTTTTTCAGGCAGAGCCAGACATTTCTTCATGAAAACACAGAGCACGCTTGTAGGTGTGATTTCAAGTCCTTTGACGAACAAGTAACTTTTGCTCTGTCTGTAGAAATGACTTGTCGGAGTTTGATTGTGTAACCAGTTTCATTTACGTTCATTCCTCTTGGTGGTGACGTTGAGTCCAAAAATAAATGCAATTTCGTGCAGATATATACGTGTTTATGCAAAAAACAGTAAATAAATTCTCGCAACCTCTGCAACAAATAAAATCCCACAACTTCGCAAAAGACTGGTTACCATTTTGGTTTGGCTGAACGGTGAGCTGGTCGCTTGCGGGTACGCGATGAAGACAACAAAGTACCAAACATGTGCGAAATTCGTGAAAACGTTTCACTTCAATAATGCGTGTGCGTTTTTTGTAAAAACGCATACGTCTACACCTCTGTTCAAATCGATTTTGCGCCACGGAAAGTGATGAACAGTAAAACTCTTTATCTGAACTACGCCGCAACCTCTGTTGCATTGTAGCTGCAAGGCTATCACTTATTTTCAAGCAATAGAATTTTCGGATAAAATAGTGATACGAATCATTTCTAGGGTCTTTCATACTGAAAAGCTTCAGATAAATCGGATTGCTTAATCCGGATCTTCGCCTATTCCCAATCAGCTTTACTTTTTTTTAAATCTTGCAGTCGTGATTTTTCCGTACGTTGTCGCTTTCATTGATAGCCTCATCGCCACGGGGGCATTTTTGGGTGTAGCCCTCACAAAAGCTCAGAACAGAAATGTAAACACTACAAATCAGTTGCATTTTCCAATCGACCCGAGTTCTGTGAAGTTTTCTTCTGTGTCGTGACTTAATTTTCCAAATTGTTTCCGACTGTTGGATGTCTCAGGTACCACGTCAGATGTGTCAGCGCAAATCCATCAACAAATTCCTTTTCCACGAAATTTATGGTTGGAATTTGGGTATTCAATGTATTTTTAGCGATAGCTTATTTGTTTGAGGGGCCACGGTTTCATCGTTCCGATGACATCATCGTTCACATCACGCGCAGTCAAGCGTGGTACAATCTTTTTGCGATTGCTCTCAAAATGGTTTTCTTCACAAAATCAGACTTTTCCATACTTTCCGATTTATTCTTGTTTTGTACTGTTCACTCATTTAACAAATCCCCACAAGTCCTCTCCTGATCACAGGAAACAACGATAATTACACCGCTGTTGTTTATGGGCCATAACTTGCCAACCCCTAATGCTAAATGGCCAATCATGGGCTCTAAAGATGCGGAATTTCGCCTTTAACAAGTACATGGCCACTTGAATTTTTTCTCAGGCCCTGATGACGTTATCCAAAAATATTCTTCCTTGACTTCCCCCAATTGTGACGTTACACGTAAAAAAGTTCAAACCCAAACAGGCCCGGATCTCTTAAAATTGAAGCTCGGAGACTTTCTGTTTCTGAAGGGTTTGGACAGCTCTCTGGCGGTCGGCAATTTATGGCTGGACAAAGTCCTAGCCACTATATTGGCTTTCGCTCAAGGATGTCGCAGTCTTGTGCTTTGTCGGACGCTGCCACATCTAGGGAAGGGGTCTCCAAACTTTTTTGTCCGAGGGCCACATAAGCTTTTACACAATAGTCCGAGGGTCGGACGTCTTACATAATGTGATTGTTTCGGGTTATGTTACATGCCACCAGATGAACAAGCTTTTCATAAATATATTATTTTTCATTGACGAAATGTCTTCGCGGGCCGTATTTGGCCCGCGTGTCGTAGTTTGGAGACCCTGTTCTAGGGAATCGGCACGCGAATTTTGTTTTGAAATGTTGTACCTTGACTTTCTAATCGTCTCTGTGTTCTGAGTTTGGGTTATTTTTTTAATTAAACCTTTTCCTTCATTAATTTTCGTACCCGCTTTTCCTCTCCGAAGGGTTACGGGGGCAGCAGCCCTGACAGGAATCGAAAGACCTCACGGTTTTCAGCAATGTCTGATAGTTCTGCTGGAAACACAAGACGAGACCAAGCAAGGTTGGAGATGTAGTCATTCCACCTGGTCCTTAACGACCTCGGGACTACTTTCCCGTGGCTGCAGCCAGCAGGACTTGTCTCGTCGATCTTTCCTGGGGCATATTGGGCACAGGGCCGAACCAACGTAGCTGAGATCTCTCTATTCGGAGAAGTGACTTGACACGCACGATCACACCGCGTGACTGACTTAGGCCGCTGTGGGCCAGTAAGGTCATGCAGAGCTGTCTGCAAACGTTAACAGGCAACTTAAGAAACTGAAAGCTAGGCAAAAATAAAGGCTATGCTCTGATGTTTCAAAGTGTTACTCAGTCCATGTGTACCTGGCATGCAGGGGAAACAGGAAACAATTCGCATGAAACAGCTGACGGCCTCCAAAGCCATAGTCTCTTCGATAGTGGAAAGCAAGTAAAGCCTTGCCGTAGGCGAAAACATGTTTGGAGGTGAAAAACATTTTTGCCTGATTTTTCCGATTTTTACCCAAAACAGGATTTATACGACCATATAAAAATTTTGCCCGATTTTTCCCAAAGTTGTACAGTGTGGCTGCGCAATCACACACCCTGCACGCTCATCTCATGCCGCTATGAACGAAACACACTCAGCGTTTCGACCTTCACGAAATCCGAAAACTCGTTGCAAAGCAATACTGCTGGTGCGCATCGTGCACCCATGTACATGAAGTTTGATGTTGGAGAGTGTTAAGATTCAGACCGAAAATACAAGCATATTTTATTGTTTCGAAAAAGCATTTTATTTTTTTCATTGGAAGGTGAACGGCTTGTTGGAGCATTTTATTTGACAACATTCTGCAGTATTCGTCGATGTCATATTTGCTAATGCTTATCCACACGCCCAGGTCTGAAAGGGCAACACCTGTTTGGACAAACGAAATGCTTACATTCGACTTGAGGCTGCGGTCTCGAAGTCACGTGCCAATTTCAACCTTTCCTTCATATTCAGCATGAGACGTGCGACCACTGCGACACACAATATGCCAAACTACGTAGTCGAATTGTATCTGCACGTCTTCACACCAAGTTTGGTAACTTGCAAACTTTTTATTTCTTAAAATTCGGTTGGAAGTTCGATACCGCTTGAGAAGAAGGTGCAGGAATCAAATGCGCGAATTCAATTGTGTTCGAAAAAGTTCATCTCTGATACCTGCGGAGATCATAACGCAAATCCGTCAAAACATCCTACTATGATCTAACAAATAACTTCCTGCCTGGTTCAGCGGTTCAGCACATGATGATGTAATATTGCCAGCAAACCACCCGCGGGCAGCGATCGCGCGTCAGTTGACGTCATGCGAACAACCGGCAAGCGCTGCATAATGTTAACGAAATTTCTCTGAACGCAAATCCGACCAGCCGCCGTGCGCAACGCCCGCGGGACCTTGCCGTCGACATGGGGCCAGGCGCTGATAGAGAAAGACCTCTGTGAAGCTGTCACGCCTTCACGTCCACTTTATCGTCCGTTGCAGTGGGATCTAAGTTCCAGCCTTTCAGTCCCTCGGGCAGTTCGGTGTGTTCTTCATCGCCACCCGTGCCTTCGACGAAGTCCTCGTAGGTTGATTTTTCTTTGAACGGACGCTCGCCCAAAATCTCGACGACGTCCTTGCGTTCCAGATGCTCCTGTTCTAGAAGCTTCTCTGCCAGCTGCGAATAAAACACGTACAAAAAATCACAAAGTAAAAAAAGATTTAGTCATTTTACCAGGTTGTTTGTAAAGGCGCTGCTGAGATTAAAACCCACCGATGTCTTGAAGTAGAAACGTTCATTTATGCTCACTACGGCATCAATGCGACACCCGATACAACGTTTTGATGAAGATCAAGTTTTAAACAGTTTTATCTACTTTACAAAACGGTACTAAGCGCGACTTCAGGACCAAGACTGGTGGAATACCCTGCGATTTCGTTAAAAAAGGCAGTGCCCTATCTGTTCAACAATGAATTAATATACAATTAACGTTGCAAAATAGGTGTCGGGATTTTCAAAATTCTGCCCTGCAGTTTTAAAATTACTTTAAACCAGCGGTTTTCATCCTTTTTTGTACCGCGACCCATCAGCAACACACTAACCCAACGACCCCAGCTAAAACACGAATACAACAAACATAATACAGCTGTATATATAAAATATCTACTCGCGACCCCTCCAAAAATGGCTCGCGACCACAGGTTGAAAACCACTGCATTAGACTATCGCAAGGATAAGGTACCGAATGCAATGGTATACGCGAGGTAAGCTTCAGGCACCAGGAACTAGATGTCAAAGCATCGAGGGCGGTCCATGGTGGCGGAATAAGTAATCACAAGGTAAGGAGAAACAGGCGCAGGAAGTTAACTGCGCAGGCCACAATCGCATTGATGGTTCGGTGCTGGCGTTAACGCGTCGCAAACACGTTTCAAGTCCCCGGCCCTTGAATCGAAGCGTGAAGTTCCAAGTCTTTGGGCGGGAATGTTGGTGAAAAGACATGCAAAGCAACGGCTTATTTTTAAGATTTTACATGTGCAAGTTCGATTATCGCCTAAAGCAATGAGTCTTTCGTCCAATCTACAAAAAATACTTGCTGGAACAAGTGATGCTGTTATATATCTCTTTTCCATGCCTTGTGATCTGGGAAACACTTCTTTTAATTTTTGCTCTTGAGCTCCAATTCTTTTCAGTATTAACGCTTTGACCCGAGGCATAGTTTTTCCTTGACTTACTACATCCTTATGTGTACTTTCTTAGGACTACTATCGTTATCATGTACTTGTTATTGCACTTTTTTAAAGACAGGTACTGGGGTGATAATTCTGTTGTTCCAACATTTTGTCTGCGTGGGTTTGGTGTTGATACTGTATATCACTGACGCAATCGTACTTAGGTGAGTGGATTCAGATGCACTGATGGGGATTGAGAATATTGTGATGACGTTCTGTTATACTACTTCTACGGTGTGACGTGAACTGTGACGTTGGATCAGCGCATTGGCTACTGATTAATCACACTGCTAATTTGCAAGACATGTTTGTACACGTGTCTGCTTCGTTTTATCTGCTTTTTGGTTTTGCCAATTGACGCAGTTAGTTTTAGCTGACCTGAAAGTGACTATGATAGTCTTCAATTTATCCCATATTTATGTCCTATTTTCATATATTTACCAGTAACTTTTCCTTTGTCTATTTTGTATTATTGAATTGTGCTAAACTGCATTACTGTCTGTTATCAAACCGCATTTAAGATAATCGGTTGTTATTTCTGACGTCACTGCTGCTTTTCTACGCCTTTCGTTTACATGTTCGCGTTATTTTTAATTATTTAAAAGGCCTTGATTTAATGACCTTTCGGTCCCTTGCCCCCCATAATAAACAGTCTACTGTCAACCTGGGATCAGTGGATTTCTTACTTTAACTGAGTTACGACAGAGGATATGACTGGGGTCGCTCAAAGTAAAATCGATTACGAGGACGAACAAAGCCACCTTCTCCTTTCGTACACACTGGACAGAAGTACACGTTAGCCAGAAATATATGATTTTAACAAGGTATTCTCATAGAGCAGGATTGTCTGCCTCACAGATGTAGCAAGGAGGTTTAAATTTAGTGCAGTCATGCAGGATGTGGTGTGAGGCCTGCACACTGCTACACTCACACAAATCTGAGCCTCACAGGCCCATTGGTTTCATGCTGACCACCTGAATAGAAATTATGTCGCCGTTAAGAGGTTACAGAAAGGTCAAACATAAGCCCACTTTATTATACAAAATATCACATATCACTGTGGTCTATAAACTGGAAACCAATAGTTTTTGCGAGTTGAAAACCTATCATCAATCTCCAGAAAGCAGTGTGATGAATCATATTCTTGTTTAAAAATTAGTTTTTTTAAGAACTTTAATTCTTCAAAATTTTTAAAGTAATCCACGACCAGCAGGAGGGGAAACACAGGTCTAAAGGTAGTCCCGGTGGTCCAAAACAAACCCAAGGTAATCATCTTATAAAGTCTGAGAATTGACGATAATCAGCAGTCCAAGGAGAGGGGACTGGACAATAAATTGTTTTGGAATTCCCATGCATCCGGACATAGGCGGAAAGACGCAACCAATCGACAAAACTGCACTGTTACCTTCACTACAAGGTCCTTCTTCTCACGGAGAAGATTTAACGCGGTGCTGTAACTTTTATCCACGATCTTGCGAACCTGCCAGCAGAAAACTTGAAGTAAAAAATCTTACAATTGATTTTTATAACACGAAATCCTTTCAAACATTGAAAATACAATGCGAAAGAGCCAACAAATGATACAGACAGGGGTTGCCAACAGGTCGATCGCACCTGATTTTGCATTGAATTGACAAAATGCCTAAAAAGAACATTTTTCATAAGAAAATTGTTGAACGTTCTTTTCGTGCAATATTGTGACGTACTAATTAAATTAACTGAAACATGAAAATACGGCTCTCGATGGCAAATCTGTGGTACATACAAATTCATTTATAGGAAAAACGTTGCATTTTATAACGTTTTGTGCTTGTGACTTTATTACCGAGCGGTCGATCGCGAGTTATCAAGAACTTTTCAAGTCGATCCCAGTCGAAGACAAGTTGGCCACCCCTGATATAGGACATCGTTGCTTGCATAGCGACAAATTAAGTTTTTCAGAAACTGATCAAAAGTAATAAAACTGCAAGCTATTGCCACGGTAACACTGTTTAGCAGAAGCATTTATGACCGGTTTTGTAAAGAAGTCACGCTAGTGTCAGAAGTAAACAGTCTAAACAGTTAATATGTTTGCCATGCTCAAGCCACCGCCCGAAGCGGTGAGCCACGCAGTTCTATCCACGTCAACGCGGTCGGTACTTCGCAACTAACCTCTTCATCGATCAGTTTGCCAGTGGCTTCGCTGAAAGGTTTTTGAAACTGGTCTTGGCCTTGTCCTTGTCCGAACGAGACCTGGCCCACCGCGTCGCTCATGCCGTATTGCGTAACCTGCGCACACGCGTAGAAGGAAAAACAATCAATTTCTGGTTGAAGGACGCAACAGCGTTCATACCAGTGTGAGAATAGCGCAAAGGCTTAGCAACGTGACAGTGTTCTTTGTTGTGGGACATCATAGGCGATGTTATTCAGATAAGAATCTCGGAAGAAATGCTTTCAATTCTGTGCAAATCCTTTAATCAACCCTATGCAAGTCCTTGTTTGCAATTATCATATTTTAAGTTATAAGATTTCATTCCGACCCATTCAACAAGTGTAAAATTCCACTGGACAAAACTGGATGGTCGTCCTTCAAATTTACACAAAGTGCAGTATTCTCGTTTTAGTTGCTGGCAAGCGTTAGTTACAGAACCTTAAAGGCGTATCTTATCATGGATGTAAGTAAATAATGCCGTGGCGCTACGTTGTCTGCCTCAAAGGCGATCGCAGCGTCCCGGCCTGTAAACACCGATTGTACAAGGTAAGCGACTTATTGGCACGCGACACCAAGGTTTTGCCGAAAACTTCGCGTTCAATGACCTGTAGGAGGAACGTGCACACAACTAACTGCGCGCTGGTCTCGTACAGAAACAATTTCTGGCGTACTTTCAAATGTGGCCTAAACGTGTGTAAAAGGATAAAGTTACTTGTAATACGCGTCACCGAAGTCGTACTTCCACTAATTTTTAGCAGTAAAGTTAAAACAACTCTTCTCGCAGCCTAAGTTTGCATGCATCACAATTCGTGAATAGCGTATCTGCGTTCATCTTGTAAACGCATAACGTATATAAAATATGTTAGTCAAAGCAACAAGTTTTTACTTGTTTTTATTAACCGTTATTCATACTGGGGAGATTTGGAGGCCAAATCACCCCTGCTGCTTCGCAGACCCCAACACAGGGCCCGTAGCCACGGGGCATTCAGAGGCAGTGCCCTCCAAATTTTGTCGTGCCCAGGAAAATTTGTTTAAAATATATAATAAAAACAAAAATCTTACCCCCCTACAAATGTATTTTGCCCCTCCAAACCTTAAAACCTAGCTTTTACGGGCCTGCCCCCACACACTTGTTATGGAATAGCACAGCAGCATAGAGCCATGCTAAATATCAAAATAGCCGTGTTACCAACACACATCTAAACATGTGTCGTTTCATCTATAGGTGTGTTGCTTGTCAGCGCCACGTGTGCGTGAGTTGTGCTTCGTTGTGTGTAGACGTGATAGCACGAAGCCTTAAAGCTGCGCCCTCTGGATACCATTCCTCAACACACAGTCAAACACAGTTAGAAAAAGAAACCTCAACAAAGACAAATCTCGAACCACAACAGCTGCTGCTGACCTGAGCGTAGGCGAGCTGCGTCACCTTCTGCAGGTCGTCCTGCGCTCCGGTGGTGACTTCGTCGAAAAAGATCTTTTCAGAGCATCTCCCCCCCAACAGAGCGCACATCCGGTGGTGAATCTGCGACGAATTCAAACGTGATGAAAATTCAAGAAACGCAGCGACGAAGTTAGTCGTGAAAAAAATGGCGGGTCAGTCAGCTTTTCAACAGCGAACCGCTGAGCGAGAACGCCACAACTGAGCACAAAGCAGAAGACGCTAGAGCCCTATGTATGACATTCAACATTTCACGTAAAATTACATCATTGTTAAGGCGTCTCTCAGTAAATATACATCTATTTTAGTCCGTGAATGCGATTCACTCTGACCCGCGTTGCCACGAAGGCTAACTCAGGCTCACGGTTGCTTGAGACTGAGGCGCAAATCACGTTGGGGTTTGAAAGGTTCTGCGACCAACCCCGCAAAATGTATGCGAGGTCGTGAAAACATCTCAAATAATGCTGACAGAAGAACGCGTGATTAATGCGAACACCCTGCGAATAGTTTGTGCTCAGCAGGAAAAGTCAATGAGCAGCTTTTGAAGGCTGCAGCCTGTGGCGTAACTAGAGATTTGAGCCACGGGGGCAAAACTTAGCTGAAGGGGGGCGACTGGCTACCGTAGGGGGGCACTAACCAAAACTCAGAAAAAGTTTAGAAATGATACCGAATCTGGATGTCAACAGCAGCTAAAAAATGAAAACACCCCGAGAAACGCAAAAAAAA
>JGI24158J21664_10010417_pt1 | contig 12397 bp, 9 predicted proteins | sample Ectturendosymbi3_FD_21664 | JGI IMG/M metagenome (IMG submission 21664) | reverse complement strand
TCATCGATAAAGGTTTTAGAAGCTGCCGCTTTGTTTCAACAATTGTGAAACACCCTGTATTTTCGTAACATAAAAAATTTTCGGTCTAATTTGGGCAAAATATCCTTTGCACCCCCCAAAAATTGCCTGCTCCTACACCTATGTTGTTGTGCAATTAAGTTTAACTGTGGTCGACTAAATACTGACCTGCCTCTGTACTCCCCTCCTAACGTAACGCAGGTTGACCATTTGAAATCCGCTTTTGGATTGCCACTGCAAAGTGGCGAAACGTTTGAGACAATATTCTGATCACGCCTTGGTCGCTCGCATGCTGCAATCTGGTGATATTAACAGCTGCTTCAGTATGTCATCATAACCTCATCTTTGCAATGTTATGCAAGTCCTCGCATTTGCTATGATGCCAATTGCCAGGTCTTTTTCAGTAAACCTCTTCGATGCTTCGAGCGCGTGAGTAGTAATAATTCGAACCACTTGTAACTGACGAGGTATGTCTCAGTTCAACGTACACCAGCGAACTTCTCAGCTCTATTTTCAGCTGATATTGGTTCAGTAATATGTTTTATAAATGCTCGTCGAGTTTTAAAGTTTTGTCGTGATGGACTGTCCTCAAAATCCCTGCCATGTCCCTTATTTATCGGGACCAACAGAGGGAAAGCAGGTCTTAGGTGGCATTTGTCGTGAAGGTTAAAAAAGTCTTGCAGTAAATCTGAGAGTGGTAGATTTAACCAATCACCAGCAATGAAAGGTGCAGCATGAGCAAACAATTGCTCTCGTGTTTGGTGAGGGTTGGAGACAATGACAAACGAGGCCACAGCCCTCGAGCAAAGCCAAGTCGCCGGTTAATACGTTTGTGGTAGGGATGAAATATTAGAAGTATCTCGCCCAGTTTATCAGTAAACTTTTTCAGCCCACAGCGAAATCTGCGCCGGACAGCGAAGACGATTATTTCTTTTCAATCGACGACGACAGAACCACAGTCGAGTTGAAGTGGTGACGCATCGCTTGGTGAGGGAGGGCGAAGTTAGCATCGGCAAAAAATTCCTTGGAATACGTTTACGCACCGTCACGATACTGTTCTTTTTACAGCGAAATTATTGCGAAGCTAACTTAGATGTGTTCGTATTATCTGACTGATGTAGTTTTGTTTTCTGATGTTTTGTTAAATACGATTTGTTTTTCTTCCTTTGCAGTTTATTTACATGGCGGACATTCTTGTTCTCCACCGTTAGCGCAATAGGAGGCGCGTCATACGTTTTGCAATGTCGCTTGTTTTGAGCAAGTTCAACCACTTGCCACACACGAATGATTAAAGTTTTAGCAGCACGCCAAAAGCCGTCTATGTTTTTTTGAGCGTAGTCTTTTTTGTTTTTCTTTGACTCATCGGTTGAACTATTGTTTTTTTACATGAAATTTTGTTGCATGTATTAAAAGCTTCCTAGCGTATGCTGGAAAAGATACAAGCTTTAATAGCAGTGTTTGAAGTTTTAAACCTTAGTCTCGCAGTAAAAGAGCAGTTGCGTTGGCCTCGTTCTTGCGATTTAAGAATCTACTCGGCCAACGCCTGGAACGATGCTGCGATGATGCACAGCAACACCAGGCAGTTAACAACTTATCGGGTCACCTGCACAACGAAAAGGGTGACAACATATATTATACTTGCTGTGCATGATCTCATTCCGGAAACATCTCATTCGCCCAGAATTGTGTAATCGCACCATGACTTCTGCATTAGTTTGAAGAGCAACAGTTTTAGGTGGGTTGAGCTTAGCATTGAAATAAATTTATTAATGGAATTTTGCCATCAAAAGAAGTAGTTGAATCCAAGCTTTTTGGTCATTTTCCATAGACATGATTTGGTTTTTAAATATTAGCAACGTGAAAAGGGATCAGTTACGTACGAGCTAAATCCGTTCGAAATTTTAGCTGCCGAAAGATTTTTTACAAAACAGTCGACAGTTACGTTTCTGATGAAAATATCCCGGAAAAAGTGAAACCGTGATGTTTACGTCAAACACAAAGTGAGTTGTCGCAAAATTTTGCTCCAAGGCTAGTACTCGTTCGTTTTTGTTTCAACTCATCTGGATAAAGCAGGCTACAAAATGCAAATATTTCGTAATCCTACATGATGCCAGTAAACAGGGCCTCAGATTATGCATACCATACGTCCCGTTTTACCCGGGACAGTCCCGGTTTAAAGGCTTTGTCCCAGTCAGTCAACCAAAAAGTCCCGGTTCGACAGTCAGCCAGCATAGCCCTACACGAATATGAGCTTGCGGTGACTGGTCTGTTTAGCGAACTTGCTGAAGAGCAATGCGCCATCATTATTCTTGTTTCGTTTATTTGGATCAGGGGTCACCAACATGGAGCCCACGGGCACCAAGTCGCCCGCGGGCTTGTGCTGACAATAGCATAAACTGTTTTTTAAGGTTTTTAAAAGGGTGTCATGGTGGAGCTATAGGGTGTCAATACCATTTTCCCTTCTATGCCTGGTACTTTTAATTCATTTTCACAAAAACGCAAGTTTCCGTCCAAATATGCTTTATTTGAATACGATATTCACTTTTGGAAAACAAACTAAAGACAATTTCATCAATAGAAAGTTTCAATGTAGGTCTACATATTCATTAACTCATTTCGTGTCCGTTTCTCTCTTGGGGAGAGTCGCGGGAGCCGCAGCCCTCGGGGACCCGAAATACCTCACGATCAACAGCAATCTCATAGTTCTGCTGACTCCACACCAAGACGGGGCGAAGCAAGGTCGGAGATGTAGTCACGTCATCTGGTCCTTGGACGACCTCTGTACCCATTCGCCCGCAAAACGCGAACGCTTCAGCCGTCGACGCGTCTGTGACTGTCTATGTCCATCCCAAATGGCTTACTAGGCCAAAAATTATGTCACTATCTTTACCAGGGCCGCACATTGAATAACATATATTAATGAGGGCCGCAAATTGAATGGCCTACTTTGATCTTCGAAAACTAAATTTAGCCAAAGCTAAAGTCCAGAAAGCGTTCGAATACCACCTGCAATGGTAACAGACGTGATAAAGTGGCACTGAGGACTACCTGCAACAAAAGTGTCAAATTCAAGATTATCAAAATAAGGACAAGTTGTTAGTATGCAGGATGCTTTTACTACAGCGAAAACCTAAACTGGGCCGCATGCGGCCCGCGGGTTGGACATAGCTGGTCTATCCCAGGTTTTCGCTGTAGTAAGAGTTATTTTTATAATCTTGAATTTGACACTTTGTTCGATATAGAGCAACAACCACTTGTGGCTGCAGACGGGGGGGTATTGGCGACATGCAAAGCACAATTAAAAACAGGCTGTATTTTCTCGGATTGTATTGTGCTGGAAGTTAATTTCGCCAGAGTAGCGAGAAAAAAGCTGTTCACCTGACAGCGGTAAGACAAACAAATGTATACAATGCCAAAAATGGATGAGACTTGTTTTCTCTCTGATTGCGGGAAGTATTGTCGCTCCTTTAAACATCGCCATACATTTCAAAGACCACAAGAAAAAATGTATAACTGCATATGTTCCATAACGCAACAAAGATTATTCAAGAAACTCCTGCCTTCCTGAGCGTCTTCACTTGCTGGGCAAACACAGGAAGTGGTTGTGTCAGGGCCGATTTAGACATGTGGAGGCCCTCAGTCCTAAAGAAATTTGTTTTCTGTATTTTCCATCAGGGACCCATCAAGTTCACTTTCGCCCAAATAATGCTTTCGTTCTGTTGGATGTAGTTTTCCGTCATTAAAAAAATGACAATATTTTCAACAAAAAGAAATGTTTCCTAATACTGTTGTTATTAATTGTTATGATTATTCACATATAATACGTTGAACCATTCTTACCAGAGGGCTCACGGATCACGACTGCGGAGGCCCCTGGGCAGGTGCCTACTTTTACCTCCCCTAAATCCGGCCCTAGGTTGTGTGTTGCCTGGCAACATGTGTATTGTGCACACAGGGGTTTAATTGAATCTGGAGCGCGATAATCTCAGGCAACAAACGATTGCTTACATATTAGTAAGGTGGCCACGCCGAAGACCATACAATATTACAGCGAAATAGTAACTGGTCGGCGTTGCGATGAATTGGGCTGTTTGAAATAGAAGTACGTACACAAGGCAGCACTTCATAATGGCGAAAATTAGTAACTGGCGACAACGTGGTATGTACAAACGTTGTGAAACGTGAAATCAGCAACCATGAAGAATAATAAGGCATGTAACAACTGATAAAAGATTACAAAAATAGCATACAAATCAGAGAAAGCGCAACGATTCTTACAGGGGCACCCCACAACAAGCACTGATTCTACTAACACAACCGCCGTTTCACGACGACTAAACGGTTGAGTAACAGCTGGTTGTCAGTCATCACTGACGTTTTCTTCGCGATTTAAAAAATGGGTGACAGGACGATTGTCTCTGTTCACACAACCAGGGTTCATTTGCAATGTACTTAAGGGCAGAATACCAGCCACAAAATTGCACCCAGTCAACTCTGCGCTCCGTCAGCCTTTAGCATGTTTATCGTTTGTACAGAGTCAAGTTGATCCTGGCCATATTTCGACCAGTCATCTACAGAAATTTCGGGTCAAAGTGGCTCAACTTCAGCTGGCCTCTTCGGCCTCATTCTGGCTGCGCTACTGGCTTCAGCAGGGCCCCCCACGAGTGCGAAAGAACACGTAGAGCTTCATTCCGTTGAACAAGCAAAAAGCTTGTTTTTGTAAAAAATGTGGGAGCTATTTGAAATAATTGGGTTAACACTAGCAGTTGCGTGTAACCTTCGAACGTTTTCCATTGCTAGAAGTACATGCATTGCGTTATACTGCGCGCACGCTTTAACGGTCTCAGCCTTTCACGCAAAACGCACGGGTGCAGACATGTACTGTACCAGATTTTTAGACGGATGGATATTAACAATTTACTTGGCATCCTAAAATGTTTTCCTTCAGGCACTTTAAGATGCTGCAATACCGCATATAGGTAGGATAGTTACAGTATACGTTAAAGGTGAGTAAGCGTAAAAATGTACAGAAAAAGCGCAACGATTTAATACTCAGTTGCAACGCTTTGAACTAATCTAACGCTGATTTGAACCAATAAAGATGACCCAAAAAACGTCGATACGAACCTCACATTCAGCGAAAACCTTACCGAGGGTTGTCACGGTACAGATCAGCGTCACATCATCAAGACCCAACCGTACGTGAGAACCTGACACAAGTGGCAAAATACAAAAGCAGTGTGCTTGATGAAAAATGCATGCAATATAATACTGCCAGGTTTCAAATAAAAACAGAGATTAGCAATCGCCAAGAATGATATTTGGCATATACACTTGCTTGCATGCTTCAGTGGGATGAAAGCAGTGTAAAGAACGTGCCGCACACGTAACCCGATGGTTTGTTATCTGAGACAAGAATATGGGGAGACGAGAATTGTTGACCAACTACAACAGACTGTTTTGAAGCTAGTTTAACTGAAATGGGCCCCATCCACCAACAAGCACGGAACAATTTTTGTCAGAGTCTTGTTTGTTGTGAACATACGAGGGTGGTTACCGTCTGAATGACGTAGAAACTGCATTCAATGACGTATATATATTATACATCCGAACCGGTTAGGAAGGAAAAAAGATTGCATGGTTACGTCGTGAAAAGGAGGCTAGAGTGAGTTCGACGTAGTTCGGCAAATTTTTGTCAGCATAAGAAACTATCCTGTTCCCTAACACCATACAGAAACGGACAGACGATTCAATTTACACCTTACAAAAGCGCTGCCACGGGCTAGAAGAGCAATGTGCAGCGGCTTTGACGTTGCGGAGTCGAAAAAAGATGTGAACATGAAAGCAGTCGTTATGGAGATGCTTCCTGAGGCACCGTCGTAAAAATCGCACCAGGGCTGGGATTTAGAAAACGTATGAAACCAATGTCAGAAGCACGAGGAAACGACAAACACACCAACGCTGGAGCTTGCAACGATGTTAATGCAGGTTTGAATGCACCGCGAAACGTGAAATGGTGATGAAGAAACTCTAAACAATGGTGGATCCACTGGAAGGCCATAGATTAAAACAAAGTTTGTCCACAATCAGCACCAGCCAATCCATCGACTTCATTCAGGAACTTGAAGTGTATACCTTCAAATAATAACAACAATAGAGGAAAAGCTTTCCGGAGGATCTAATCCAGTGGTGCTCAAACCGTGGCCCGCAAAGCAATTTTCANTGGAAAGAAAACTTAACACTTTAATCAGTTAAGATAATTTTTTGATAATTTTTATTGAGATCATTAATTCTTGNGGTCCGCGAAGGGTTTCTNAAAGACGAATGTGGCCCACGAGNCAAAAAGTTTGAACACCACTGATCTAATCCGTGACATGTGGGCAAATTCTAGATCAATGGTTCCCAACCGGGGAGGAATTTCCAGTTTATAGCTAAGTTACCTATTCATTGTAAGTGTTGTACTGTTTTTTAAGTTGACATTGGCTCTTCTCTTTCAATAGTTACATCACTTTATATTTGCAACTATCACACGTCTTTGTTGACAAACTTTAATGCCATTATGTGACAACAAATAGTTTTTGNCCCACTTTCTTAATCAANTTATTATCGTCAATAAAGTCCTTTGTTCCAATTGCAGTTAACACTANAGCCTACGAACCCGACCAGGCGACAAATCAACGTTCCATAGGGAAGGGAATGCATAAAAAAAGGTTGNGAACAACTGTTCCAGATAATGGTGTCGTCGTTACGTTGCCATCCTTAAGCTGTGTTTTGTGTACATATGCTTGATGCACTTTCCGCATTATGTATCTGCTCAATGCCTTGGTCAAAACCAGGCACATGCGGTAGTGCACAACCAGCTGTCCATTGATTCTTACTGTTTCATCATTTACGGAGACGTCGAAAAGCTCCTACTGGCGTGTACGCAGCCACTTCACACTGTTCCTCGGTTTATTTTTTACTGGGTTCTCTACCTTTTGTTGCGTGTATTGATCTACGTATTCATTTATTTTGAATTTCCACAACCTCCACTTAAACCCGTGACAAGACCTCAGTGCAAGTTCACGAAACTACCAATGTTTTTCCTCACAATCCGCACGTCGTTTAAACAGCGCGGAAACAAACGCCCGCTTTCAAGTAGGGTGGATCTATTCTGGCCTTGCTCCCAGCACACAACACTTACCACTGCGTGGTTGGCTGTGAAAGGTCATCTGTTTCCCGAAGGTCAATGACGACCTGACCCATGAGAACTTTTTCGGAGGAGAGAAAGCCGGTCTGGTTTTTAACTGTCACGTGCAGCTTGCTTCGAGCCACTTCCTTTGGCGTGATGCCAAACTCCAGTCTGTGGAAAAAACAAAAGAAATGAATACGTGGTGTGATCCTCAGCGGCGTCAGCGCAACAAAAAATCTCGCGCGTGCCATCGCATACAGCGCAGATCTGACGCGAACAGCCACTCTTCAGTTCAGACGCGTTTCAACGTTGATAACCGTAGGATACAATCGCGAAACACTTCATCGCAAAGATAGAAGGGTGGAAAGACGATTCAAGTCGCTTCATTTGCTTAATGCGCTGGTCTCTGGAACGTTTCTTGCGAGATCGTACTTACAGCATGGAACAAAAGAACGTTTATTTCCATCTGGTTCTTTTCTAAGCAACAAATAAGCTGTGTACGTTTATAACAGTGGTTGGCAAACTTTTCAGACATGTGGCCACAAACTAAATTCTTTTGCCAAACCGAGGGCCAAACAAGCTTTGAAACAAACTTATGCACGTCATATACAGAGCCGCGACTCGGCGACTGATCGATAACAATTCATTGATTACTCACTGTCTGTGAGGGCAGCACGAGATAGAACAATCCCAATCCATTCTAGTGATGAACCACTACCGGGTAAACAACCGGAAAACCCTGCCACGCCAAGCTTCCTTTTCTAGTTTCTCGATATTGATTACAGTACTGAAAGGATTTGGGGGGGCTGGATGAAACGGCTTGGCGGAGCGGATATGGCCCGCAGGCCACCACTGGTTTATAAGGTCAAGGTGCAGCCGGGTGGGGGAGACCACAACCGCGATTTCCTCTTAATGCCAATTTCAAGAACACAGCTGCCATGTTACGAACGCAACGCGCAACTGCAACTACTGAGCAAAATCTGCGACAAACGAACACCCTGCAACGGATAGGAGCAGCGACGTTTTTCAAGCAATCCATGGTGTGCTGTCATCACACCTTACCGGTCAGAAAAACGCAGATTAAAAAATAATAGCAAGGGTTAGAAAAAAAGTCAATGGCATTGCCAGCACTACCATTATCTAACGCGTTTTCTAACTACCCAATCATGAAGTTTCAAATAAAGGTTAAAAATGATTTAGTTGTATCATTGGCATTGCTCCTTCTGGTTTTGTCACAATTGATTGATTCAAAGTTGCGAAGTAAAACGAGGTTTCTACAGGAGCTTTCCTAAATGTGATGCACCTTCCCAACTTTTGGTGCTTGCAAGTTCCTTGCATTGTTCTGGTGTTTTTATGCACTGGTCGATAGCAAATATGTCACTGCAGTTTTCGCAACATACAATTAAAACGCCTTTATTGTCTAGGTAAAACTTCATCGCTGTGCCCTGATGGTCATATTTAATGTTGGTTTCTACATGATTGAACAAACCATTTAACACGCGTTTTCGTTAAAAAATCTCAACAAGAGCGTATTTCACATAGTATTTTGTAGTTGCCAGGAAGAGAAACCGAATGTTTCATATCATGAGGAAAGGGATTTTACACTAAAACGAGGAATTACTCACTTCTCGTCGAAGACGGGGTTGAGTTCGTTTTTCACGACTTTTGTCTTTTTCCTGTTTCTTTTGTCCGAGTTGAGGTATACGCGGACATACGGATCCGAGGTGTCGTCGTCTTCATCGCAGGCGATCAAATTCCTGCATTGCGAGCCATGCACTAAGCAGCTGTTGTCTCCACAAGTTGCAAACGGGCCTCTTTTTGAGGCCGTAACCCGGCCCGAGATCATACGCCCGAGCCCGACATTTATTTTTGAAGCCCGATTTAGGCCCGAAAGCCCAGTTTACCGAGCGCGTCAGGTTATGCGCAACTGCGGGGTATTGGTGGCATAACCAAGTAAACGTGACTAAATAATTCGCAATAAATCATTTGACTCGATTCAGTGACGCCGGAACGTCGGTGGGGCAGAAAAAAAGTTGAGGGCAATGCAAACTTATGAAAAACAAAAAAATCGTTGCCAATTATCAGGCCCATAACTAGGAGGGGCGCAAGGGGCTTAGTCTCCCCTGAAAAAATTCTGCCCCTCCCTGGAAAAATGTGTTGGACATAGTTTTCGGGCCCCTCTTAGTAAATTTTTCGCCTCCCCTTGTGTCCCAATCTGGTTAGGGCCTGCCAATTATGCTTGCTACAGTTCAACAACAATGTTGTCTTCAAAAATAGTAAAACAAACTATAGACAACTTGTTTCATTCGATCTTGATAAATCATAAAATTACCTATGAAAAGACACCTTTACCCCCGTTGTCCCTCATTTGAAAGGTCAGGGAGGCAATGCCACCGCTCTCCGGCGTCCCTTCTTGCCACTATCAGCAGTCATTGTCTCGTTACATTACCTGCCAAGATGTCTGTGTTCAAGAGTCACATGCGACTAAACGCATAATGTCGTAACTTGAAGTGAACATTTGAAGATTTGTTGCCATGTTATTATTTCAAGATAAAGACCAACAGTAAAACAATCCGCTCGCAAGTTTCGCAACTTGCCCCTGCAGGCAGTAGCGTAGCCAACCCAAAAATTTGGGGGGGCGTCCTTAGTCCCAATTTCCAGAGAGGGGCAAATACCCGTTTTGACCTCAGGGCAGATCCAGCCAATAAGTTTAGGGGAGCGATTTCAGTAATATTTGTTAGTCAAGTCCAGTTTTTTTTAAGGAAAATGTTAGGTACCCGGTATGGACCTGTAGGGACCCGATTTCTCTGATTCTAGGGACCCGATGATAATTTTCTCTGATTGTAGGCACCCGATGAAAATTTTCTGATTCTAGGGACCCGAATCGGGTCCCTAAAACGCCTTAAAAAAGCCTGGTCAAATCTCATCACCAGTGGCGTAACTAGNGGTTTGAGCCAGGGGAGGCAAAGCTTAGCCCAGTAGCGAAAACTCTGAACAAAGTTAAGAAATAATAGTNACGGTCTGGGTGTCGTGGATGTCTATACCAGCTAAAAAAACTGAAAACACCCCGAAAAATGCAAAAAAACAACTACCTAAATAATACTAAATCACAAAATGTCAACTAAAGGAGGCCCAGTTTTTACATTTAGCTTGCAAGGGGGCGGCTCGCCCCTTGTCCCCCTTGCCAGTTGCGCCACTGCTCAACACACGGGTTCATTACTGTAGGAGAGATGAAGTATACTTCACAAGACTTCTGTGACAAATCAATGGATGACAAAATGGCCTTGTATTGCGAATGCTGTTTTCCGAATTGTACACAATCATGGTAAATAAGGCTAATTCGTAAGTTTTAGGGGAAGCGATTGTCCCTCCTGGACCCGCCCCTGTTTTGACGCCTCTGCGGAGACTCATACCTTTGACGTACCACGGGTTCAGAACTGTTTGCTTGAGTTCAGTGTAAAAGCACACCCATAGCCATAATGGTCATTGTTTTCGCATTTACATGTTTAGCAACAATGTTGTCCTCAAAACTAATAACAGAAATTATAGAAAACCATTCTGAATTTTTGGTGTGCGCGAATAGCTGCAATAAATTTGTTTCTAATGGATATTGATAAATCAAATCATGAAATTACTTATGATACTGGTATGTAAGGGCACTCGTGCCCCCGTTTCAAAGGACATGGGGCAGTGCCCCCGTATTGCACCCCCGTTCCGGCGTCCCTGACTCGATTGCTTCAACAGCAACTGATGACAGTGACCGTCGTTGCCAAAACATTTTGTGTGCAAGCCCGAACCTGGCCCGGCAAGTTTGTCGCAGACATATCAAAACAACCCGCACCCATAAAAATAACGTTACGTAACAGGCAACGTAATAAACAAAGCAAAAGAGTCTTTCATTCGACTACTGCAGAACACGATCTCGGCTCAAAGCATGGGTTCGAGACTTACTCAGCACGCACGACAAGCACCACGAACTTTCCACTGTTGTATCTGTATGTGAGCATCAACCGGCCGAGACCATTGTCAGGTACCTGGTCGTGGTCGTTATCATTGTTGGTGTTCGCATTCAATCTGCACATGGTCAAATAAAATAAATCTGGCGCGCGGATTTACCTGAAAGATCGATTTGATAGTTATTTGCAAATAAGACGTTTTGTGACGTGAACAAAGCATGTGAACAGAAAGGAAATTCATCTGGCAGTGGGAAGTATCACGTTCATCAATCAATATTTTCACCAAGGTGCGTGCACGGCTCAGCAATGGATGTTTATTTTTAATGAAGAAGAGAAAGTTGTAACAGCGACTGCGCGTGTTTACAGATTCAAATTTTGATCGTAAATTTGGTCCGGTCCCTTCACACAGAAACGCACAAAACACATATTTTACGCAGTTGTGAGGGAATAACGGGCACAACGTCAGCGAAGTAACGCTCATTGTATTTCAAATAGACAAACGTCAAAAAGGCGNACTCAGTCGAACTTCAACGAACAGCACAGTGCATAGCAAANTTTTAAGCTGTGAAATAATTACTTTCTGCGAAATTTCGTTCGTAGATAGCGCGCTTNTTCCTTGANCAAAGTCAAGGCAAAAACGGCAGAAAACAAAGTACGGTTANATCAAAGGTCAAAGTCGGTTTGTTTTACATGCGTCACAAATGATACAGNTGTGACGCAGAAACANACAAACCTGGCTCTACCGACATTTGCAAAAAAACACTCGAAGTCAAATAATCCCGCGATGAACTCTATTCAGCTTTTTTAGTTTAAGGTCAGAAACAGTTTGTCGGGACTGGGGAGGTATGAACTCAAGGTTTGTACGCAATTCCTACCATAATTCACTCGTTTATCAAGGGTTAAAAGTCTTAGGCAGGGCTGTGGAGTCGGAAGTCCCGTCATCCGACTCCGACTCCGGGCAATTTCAATTATCCGGCTCCGACCTTCAGCTGTATTAGTAACTTAAAGTGATAATTCTTTTCAGATGAATTCATAAACCCTACTTGCACTTTCCAGGAATACGGAAACTTGTTTAAAATCGATGTAAATGCACGTTCATCTTTCACTTTTGCAAAATGCGATCAAGCAGAAGTTAGTCTTTTAATTTTGCAGAAAAAAATACTCATCTAAAAAAACACAATAAAAATTATTAGAGAAGGCTGATAAATAATCGATTTTAAAGCAGATACCTTGCAAACGATATCAGTAAACA
>JGI24158J21664_10010416_pt1 | contig 12397 bp, 10 predicted proteins | sample Ectturendosymbi3_FD_21664 | JGI IMG/M metagenome (IMG submission 21664) | reverse complement strand
TATCTATTTGTTCGTGTACTATTTTTTCTTAGACAGGCCTCAATTTGCCCTCATGAAACTTTATAACATTAGGGTACTGTTGAACCGTGCAAATTGCCGAAACTTTCAAATTGATTAAAGAAATCTTGACATAACATTTAGTGCCACGTCAAATCTCTTGTTCGTCTACGACCTTTTCATTATTTTTGTTAGAGACAAAGAGGACGTGGTACATTCTTTAAAAAAGGTTGTTTCCCTGCATTTTCGGTTCGAAACGTGATAGTTTTTAACAAAATTTAGCGCAAGGACTCTTTCACGATTTAGTGTCTTTCTGGATTGATCCCAGTACCACGGCTTGGGAAAAAGGTTTATATGAGTGTTAGTCAAGTGTTGAACGCACCTACCTACTTGACCACTTTGGCTCCAAATGACGTTTTACAAGACCCTAACTTTTGCAACCAGTTCAAGCCCTTAAAACGCATAGCCTTAAACGTGCTTCTAAAAACTTTCAAACAACTCATGGTCGCCAGAAAAATCCGTTTCGCCCCAAACACACCTGATCCGTTATGCGCCAATTACACAAGGCACCTGATGTGTTTTGCCCGTAATGGTAGCATTCAAAGATCACATCACCCTTGACATAGGCTATCCCTTAAGTTTGGGATCTTCATTGTGATGGAAATTCAAGCACATGCCAGAAGAAGAGCTAGAACGAATTTGCTAAGCAAGACGGAAATTAGGTAGGATTACTACTGTAGTAGCCTATACATCTGTCACACTAAAGCCATGACTACACTAGTTGAGTACGGAACCAAGTATTTGTATGAGGATACGAATTTTACTCTGTCCTGATCGTTCAGTCTGGATCTTGATAAAACTGAAAACTAACAGTTCTCATTTTCGGAAATGTTGCGAAGATAACTTTCATCTGTGCGTCAGGCTTATGCAGAATCGCATGGAAATATTTCCAACTGCAGCAAAACTGTTAGTATGACGTTTAAGGCCAAGAGTGCAAAAAGTACAGTCACCCCATTACTGACAAATGGGTGGTAAAAATATAAAATCTATTAACCACTACAAATATCTGGGAGCTGTACTGAATATACTGAGCTCTCAGATGACAAAGACATTCGGAGACAACTGCGATAAAAATACTGTGCAGCAAACAAGCTGCGAGCCTCTTTTTTCCGATGTTCAAAGCAGTCAAAAATGTACTTTTTCGTTCCTTTTGTACCCCCATGTATGCATCACAAATATGGTGGAATTTCAGAAAGTCATGCATGCAAAGATTGCGTGTGGCCTATAATTTTGGATGCAGAGCTCAAAACAACCTGCCCTGGAGAGCGAGTGTTGGTAGTCATGACTTATCAGGTTCAGTGTAACATTCCTACAATTGAGACATTACAGTATTAAGAAAAAATAGGTACTTGTTTCTCGAAAGATGCAGAAGGTCTAATAACGTGTGGTTGCCTGCTTTGACGCAGTCAAATTGTTTATTATCGTCCTTATTCTTTGAACACTACAACCGTATTTTACTTTGTGACTGAGCGCTCGAATATTGCAGTGTTTTTTCGTTTGATGGTATGCATGTCACAATGCATTCGTACTTTACCTGGCCTTGACCAGTTTAGGAATTAGCGTCCCACTTTGCAGTAGTGTTGTACCAAGTGAACAAATAGTGTTAAGAATGCTTCTGTAAACCTGAGGCTCGGCTTGCAACGCCGTTACAAAACGTTCTGTTAAGTAAGTTTCTGTAGCCCGGTGTCAAGCGAAATTTCTGACCTATTACTTTTTATCAGTTATTTTGCTTCTCAGAGTAAAGGAATAAAGTTTGGCGATTAGTTTTTGATGTGTGTTGTGTAAATTAAAACTTTTTGGTTAGATGTCAGATACCACAACAAGCTACACTACGCGAATAAGGAAAACCAATGAAAAATATTGGACTTAATCTTAGACTTCAATTATTTTTCTTTTTCTATATGTAACATAAACTCTAACCCGACACACTTAACCTAAACACCAAACCCTAAGCCCTAATCCTCAGTTTTCTCAGCGTATTTTATATGTAAAATGTTGCTCTGTGCATGCGCATATGGCGTGAAGTCAGAAATTTCGCTTGGCACCGGTGATTCAGCCTCTAACGCTGCTGTAAAACGTTCTGTCTTTATTAACCAGCGTTGTGCAGAATGTGTGTGTTTGTGCACTATGGACTTCGTGTCTGCGGGCATTATTATTATACATATTAAAAAATACATTATTATTATATATGTGACCGTTTGCGAAAAAGTTGTGCCACGGTTGAATAAGCACGATGACGTCATCGAATGAAATTCCATGAAAATTGCCCCCCTCCCCGAAAAGAAGAGCTGGTTGCGCCCCTGCACTCGACTGCAAGATTATAACTTATAGCGTGATATTCTTTGCAAGATCCATCCGTCAAAATTACACAGGTGTGACTGAATCAAATCAATCTAAAAGGTTTGCGAAAATGACAAACGTGTGCGGTTGTAATTGGGCATTTTTCGGATATCGACAGACCGCAACAAGGAACAACGTTGCTAATCCGCTTGACAACCAGTTACAAGATCCGTGGTTCAATCTTGATATTGTAAGCGATAAGCTGGCTGCGAATATTTTGAACCTATACAAAGCGGGAAAATGTGGTACGGGAACAACACTGTGCATTTTTATGCCAATCTAACATTTTTCTCTTGCCTACGGACAAGACCTCCTCTCGACTTTCAATATCCAGCCTGGTTTCTTAAAATTATCCCAAATTTTCTCATTTGACATAATTTTCATAACCGATAGACTATTTGTGCAATGTCTGTGTAGAGAAAATTGTTTTCTCTTTGACCATTTTTGAAACAGTTGAGCAATGTGGTTTCTGACAATTTGTATCAATGAACAAGTAAATGGACGTCACTGGAACATTACCACTAACAATGATTTTGTCCATTGTTCATGATTATTTTTCCAAAAAGCGCGTTGTTGGGTTAATCCATTTATATGATCCACCTCTTGCAAAAGGCAAAAGGACCTCTTGCAAAAGGGTGTACTACCAAATCAACCTAAGTTTCGTAGGACAAACATCTTGAGGTGTGTCCTGTACAACGCTACAGTACGCTGTGGTAGCAGCGTTTGTCAAAGACACGTTGCCTTACGGTCGAACTTCTGGTCACCACCCGAGGTGGCAGCGCGACGTTTTAAGCTGCATCAACTTTTTTAAGCAGCACTGTACTAAAGAAAACTAACTTCGTTACGACTGAGCAAACAAGAGAATGAGCACCAGCCTAAAACCATAATGGACAGCTCTCAGTTCAATTGACAGGTGCGGTGATAACTGCCATTGATCATAGAGCCGATACAGGTGTTCACCCCGTACAATTACGCTCATACAAAAACACAATTTTGAACCAGCGCACAGTTTTGCAGTCTCGAAACAACAACCGTGTTTGTCAGTGAAGAAAACATTCCGAGTTTCTGAAAAAAAACGTTTCCTGCCCGTGATCTGGCTTGCCTCGCCTTTTTTCGCTGCTGTACTATTCGACGTGACGGTGGAGCTGGTAGCTGTTTGAAAGTTGATTGACTTAGAGTTAGACGTTTTCTGACCCGATTGCAACAGTCGTTAAAACAGCGTCACTCGAATTCCTCAAGCTGCGCTTTCACTTATCTACTAAAATTCAAGGAAAGCAACTAGCTCTGTCTCAAAAACAAAACCAGGGTTCATTTAATTTTATGAAAAGGATATAAATCCGTTGGAGCTGATGAAATGAAGAGTGGAGAGACACTCATTGGACGGAAAAATCCTAATTTTACCTCCCTGGAGGGTAGCATGCTCACCTTTGTCCCTGACGGTAAAAGTTTTATTTTCATGTATTGTGCGTAGGGTTTTAAGACCGGATTCACATATATCCGTTATCTGTTCAAGACTCAGCGCTTTGGACACAATAATCAGGAGATGCGCTGGTCTTTATTTAAATATTCGTGCAGTGCCGAAAGTATTTTAGTGACATGTCGCTGGTGTTAAGACGAGCTTATGTCGCAAAGGAGGATATTATTTAGTTCAACGTCATAATTCAAACATGATCGTTTTCATAGCATAGGCCTAGAAAACACGTTTCAAAACTTTGTTTTTTACAGGGGTACCATTTCTAAGTAAAGTGCCTTGCGGCTGTGGCTTATGGCTCTGGTCAAGCAGCAGTGGTAACCAGACTCTTGAGAAGCGATGTGTTTGCAAGTAAAGATCTTTTTAATTAGCGCAAGCTGTCGCCACATATTGAGCGGCGATCGGTGTCCTGTAAATACTATGATATTAAAATCACATATTCCCCATAAGCTGGTATCGCTTTGTCGGTTTACAGCAGTTCAATAGATGCGTCCACAAGAAAACTCTTACAGGCAACGTAAATTAGACAATGAACTTGAAACGCAATGTTAGTTGAAAGTTTACATTCTTATAATACAGACGTTAGCTGAAAATATAGAGTTTTGGACTCAAATATAGACAACGGAGTTACGAAATATAGACACCAAATATAGACAACGATTCAATTCAAATTAGAAACATTGACCAACGGCAATTGTGCTTTTCGAAAAGAAGACAGCGAGCGTGTTAGAGGAGTTAATTGCAATTACTAAAGATAAAATAGCAAGAGGAAAAATCTGTCGTGATGCTGAACAAATTTTTTTTGTTTAAAAACACTTCGATTAGTTCAGAGAAAACTTTTTTGCAGTGGATCTTTCGACACATAATGAATCCAATCCCTTTATTCAAAAGCATGTGTGCTCTGCTCTTTTTGAAAGGATTCGATTATCTCATCATCCGGAACCGTCGGGTCATGCGCTCCACGGGGAGGTCGATGGATTGGATAGTGAAGGACAACATGGTCAACGGTCTGTTCTTCTGCACCACACTCACAAGCAGTAGAAGTGGGCTTACCCCATTTATGTAAGCAGGAGCAGAAATATCCGACACCAGTGCGGAGACGGTTAAGCTGGACCCACGCTGTTCTTGGCAGGGACATTCCAAAAGGATAGTTGCTGATGTCCGGGATGTAAGTACGGAGTCTCGTAGAGCTCTCCAACCACTCCGTATTCCATTAGTGATCCGCCCTGATCGCCGTACTTCTTTTGTCAGCAGATGAACTGATGAGCTGTTGTGCGGCGGGTACAAATGGATGTTACGATTTGAGATGCCGTGCGTTCACACCCGGTGAACGAGTGAGAGCTGAGTGGAGAAGACGTCCAGGCCCCATGGCACGCCGTGCAGAAGGCAACGTGACTCCTTTGTGACGAAGCTCAGCAGGTTGGCTGCCCGCGAGGATGGGAAGATTGTTCTCTGGTGTAGGACGCAGGCATCTAGTCACAATTCGCAAGGTGTCGTTGATGACAGGATCAATGAGAGTGCAGTACTCTGTTGAATGGATCATGGCTAAGTTGGCTCTTCGCAACGTTGTTGCCCCAGCATCCCAGCCCGAGCCTGCAAGCCGCCTCAACTTAAGAGTGCGACACGTGATGTCAGATTTTTGCGAAGTGACTCGAGGTGACGGCGATACGTGAGCGTCCTGTCCAACGTTACTCCGAGGTATTTGGGTTCGGAGCAGTGAGGCAGGGTTTCGTAGTTGAAGTTGACTTTCAGACCACGTTTAGCTTCCTTGTTGTTGAGGTGGAAGACTACCGACACCGTTTTTGTAGTGCTGAGCTTTATCTTCCAGATCTGGATGTATTTACCTATAGCCACATATCTTTACTGAACACTCCTTCCACTATTCTTGAATTGCAAAAAATCCAACTTAATAATTATTTCCGTGGATTTTAATAAAATGCGAAAATGTAGAATCTATAGCACTAGATGCGTTCACCATAAATTAATTTCATCTTCATTAGCACATTTAAAAAATTTGATCATGGAGTACTGTGCAAAGAGACAAGCAAGTTTTTAGAAATATTTACGCAACTTAAAATCCGTTTCTAGATTTTCCATAAAAAAACAAACAGAAGTACAACTAGGTGTTTCATTAATATGAAGTAATGCAACTAGTTTATTTCTAACCATCATCACAAAGGCTATGTTTTAGGAGACTCAACCTTGCTACGTATTTTCGTTGCGTTCCAAGGGCAACACCTGCAAAGCTGACTTTTCGCTATCTTGTAGACAATCGAGGATGCAAAAGTAGCAAGCTTTGCCGAACAGCGTGTAGATAAACTACTTCTTCCAGAACATGCAAACACTTTTTTCGATCGAGGAACAAAATTACAGGTGCAACAGAGTTTGTCTCATTCTACAGAGCAAGTGCTGAGTCGCACAGTATGACGTTTGAGGGGAGGTCAAGTGTTGTTTGGCTGCTTTATCAAAACCCTGGTTTTTACTCATGGTGTGCTGATGTACTTAAGAAACCCAAATTGTTTAAAGCAATAAATGCTTAAGAAAACAGAGTATTTTTCTCGTTTGTATTTTGATTTTGGAACACAGATAGCGCTAAAATCATTGTAAGCTTTGAAGTCACGTTTATAAATCTTTTCTTGGATAATAGGTCATGTTTCAATGGCAATCTTTGTGATTATTCGCTCTTCTTCAAGATGACTTTTCTCAAATGTTGAAAGTTGCATGATGGTAGACCTTGTCTCTTATGATATAGAAACGTACCTGTGTGAACCTATTTCTGTACAGGAAGATCAAAGAGAAAAATCGCTTGTGAAACATTTGTATATGTTGTGAACCATATAGGCGCCGAGTTCAGGAGTGCCGGCGTGCGCCGCACTCCCGCTTATTTTTAATTTTTTATTGAGCAGTTCTTTGTTAACAAGCACTGTTCTAAGATATTATTCTGAAATTTATTGAAACGTTTTTGGATAAATATGGAATTAAGACTTAAAAATCGCAGCGCAGCTTGAATCAGTTCTCTAAGTTGTACTGCAAAGAGAAGCAACATTCCCGCTGTACGTGACTTTTACAAAGACGATGTAAACGAGGAACAGTTGCACAATAAATCCGATAATTTTTGGCAAGCAATGATTTAAAGTAAAACAGTCCCACTCCAAACGCTGTTTTAAAAGTGTTTGAGGAAAACCGAACTTTAATTAATTCATTTCTGAGTCGTGTTTCCTGCGCATATATATCGCATTGCCCTGCACTACCTCTGAGGTAGAGCGTACCTTTAGTGCACTTCGTCGCATTTAAAATTGTCTCCGATCGACCATGACTGAACGTAGGTTGAATTCTTGTTGATCACTAAATATTCATTCCACTGTGACAGACGATCTTAATTTTGAAAGATAGATGGATGTTTAGAATGACAGGGCTGCAGTTAGCATAAATACTTTTAAGTAGTTGTGTGTTTTCAACTTTTCATGATTCCAATTTAATCTGTTGTGAATGTGTTCTAAAAGTTTTGAAAAAATTATGAATGATCGAATAACTGTGAGTCGCCTGTAAAATTGACATAAGTGTGGGAGACTCTTTGGGATATTTCAACCGATATTATTTCACCAATTTAAGCAGGTTTTGACGTCATATTATGTGACGTCATGGATTTCGCACACCAGTACAAATTTCAAACTCGGAGCCTATGTCCTGAGCACAAGCACAGTAATTTTACTAAATCCGGCGCTATGCTCTTTTCAGTTTAACTCTCACTCCCAAGCACAAAGATAATTTTTTTGATGTTGATAGGTAATGGTTTCGTTAAAAAAATGTTTGATTTTGATAGGAAATAGCCTGCGAAAACTGTCTAAGTCTTTGGACTGTTCTGCCCAGGACACACATCCCATTTATGCAGGCACATAGACGAAGGACGTAGTTCGCATGCAGACCATAGTTTCGGTCCGAGACAGTAGGTAGACAAGTAAAGCAATTTCAGTTTTTTGCAGACACTGGACATTTGGGCCACAAGAAGCACCAACTAAACTTGCATCGAAAAATGCAAAGCGATTTAGCACAGATTACTGTGAGGCTCGTCTTTACAAAAGACTTCATTTCAGTGCTACGTGCATAGGTTGCCTCTGGCTGAATCGTTTCTCTGCGGTTTGTAGGTTCACGGCATGATTTCTGCCAACAGCGTGATTTCAAGACATTCAAATTGCTTGTTGGCAGGTTTAAATGCGTACAAAGCAGCATCTTTATAAGGTGATATCGAGAGAGTAGTGGTTACTGGTGAAATAATTAAAACTTTAGCTTCAAACGGCCATGTGAAAAATTACATTGGTTCGGTATACGAATTGTTGAGCTGTTAACAATTGTCCTTTGCCACGAATGTTATGTGCGCTGCTACGGAAAATGATAAAATGTGACGAAATTGTGAAAATACAAGAATTGCTATTGACTTTTTGTGTCGGCGCTACGTAAGCGTCTTGAAAAAAAAGACTTAAAGAAAACCTAAGAAGCTTTAAATTTTTCACAGGTTTGTTTGAACGATATTTTAACCGTAAGATTAAACACTTCACAAATGTTAAGAATAACATTGTGGAAAAGTGTTTCTTAGTATTGGCGGATTTCTACTGGTTAACCCAGTCTACATCCCATTGCTTCACATATTTAATTCACGGCTGATTCAATGTGATGAATGCCCTCAACTTAACGCGCAAATATCCAAGCCCTTGATGTGCTTTTAAAACCTTTGAACAATGGACAATTTACCGTTTATACGCGAATCGAATAAAAGTATAATTTTGGGTAAACCTTACTTAATTTCCACTTTTTGAGGAATCGGGCTTTCTGAAACTGGTAGCTCGTCTTAAGTTTTGAAAAATATTCTGTGTCCCCTTGTAACACAGGGTAAACTGCTTTAAGGTCTAACCACATAAAATTATATGCAGGTTTTCTCCTTGATTTTCATCTTGCAACTCGCAAGCAATTATTAGTTTTACTAAGCTAAAGCAAAACGTTTGCTTAATAACCAAATCGACATTTTTCTGACATCAGCCTTTTTTACACCACCCAAAACCTTTTACACCAACCAAAACATGGCTGGGTTGCTTTGCTCACTTCAGAGGCGTTTTACGTTTTCAAAGTAGGTGTGAGGTCTATACTTGGGCCAAACGCAACAATTTATTTTTAAAATGCCTTCTTGTATTTAAGCCACAGCCTGCTTATTTATGTAAAAGCATAGCTGAGCTTATACTTAAATATAGAAATTTTATAAAATATTTCTAAAACACAATCAAAAGACTTTTTAATGCCATTACGAGGTATGACTCTTTTCCACCAATCCTTCTCAATTGTTTCGAAAACGACAAGCAACGCGACTTTCTCTGCTTTTGCCTCCAGTTTATTGGGATAATCAACAAAACCTTCCCTAACGACGGTATTTACGCATGGACTCGGTTGGCAAAAGTGAAAATAAAGATAGTTGTTCAGGACATTCTCCTGATGCATTAGCTTTAAGAGCTGCATTGCAGATTTCCGCTGATGATTAGCTGCTTCCTTCAAAAAAGGTTTAGGTCGACCAGTCACTATGATAGCTTGTGTTAATCCGTCGCCTTCTATCCAGTGCTTGTGACTATCATACGTCGCTTTTGCTCCATGCACATGTAACTGCTTTGGACCATTGCTGAAAAAGAATGTTTTTCTGTAAAGGAACACAGACATTGTTGTTTTTGAAACACCTTTATTTGCAAACAATTGTTCACTGCTGTAGGTCATGTGTTTCAGAGTCCCCACCCCTCCGACCACTTTCATGTTAAAAACCTCCTCAAAAGCAGGAAAAATTGTCTTTACTTTTCCACATGATGTGTTCATCGCCGCCGCGAAACTGATCGCATGATACCTGTTTGAGAAAGTGGTCTGCACAGAAGTGCATTAGAAATTCGTATCTATCGTAATGGATGCACGTTGAGCGCAGAGCAAAGCAAATATTTGTCAAATATTTTGCTAATAAAAAGAAGAGCGTCAACAAGAATGCTTATATAACATTGTTTTCTTCCCAGCAAAGGAAGAAAGTGTGCATATGCTTTTCTTAACTGCAGCATTCTTACTCAAAAATGAATTTATAGATAGTATGTTTACTAAATTTTCCTTGTATATAAACTGATAGTTTGACGTTTTTGTTTTTCCATTTTCGGTCAGGACTTCCCAGATAAACTGGATATTTTTCTACGGCAGGATGTTCATGTTGATTTTTATGATTTTAGAAGATATCAGTGGACAAAACGTCATTAAATTTATCAAAATATGAGTGGTTTTGCGTTAAAGCGAAGATAATAAAATCTACGTGCAAAACGTGAATAAAGGGGACAAAGACAAAAAGTTATGTAAACAACTTTTTTACTTGTGGTAAAAACACTGTACTTTTCTTAAAGACCAAGAGCAAAGAGCTACGTGATGCAAACCGTCGCCAAATTAAATTGTAACATCTCTTGTTGTATAAAGAAAACTGCCACTAAAACGGCACCTAATCTTACCAGTTCACTTTCAAAGATCTGTGTTTCGGTTCAGAGCGTTGCCATGAAAATTATCTAAAATACGATAAGGCTGCTATACTCTGGATCTACATTGCAGAATAGTGATTCGTACATGCGGATTATAAGTATCCTAGCTACCAGAGTAACTAACCTGTTTGTCACGTGCTGGATTTTTATCAGAGCAAAAAATTGATATAAAATTTTGTGGTGTTCGCACCACATATTGCACGTCAATAAAAGAAAAAGTTTTGTTGAATTCCAGTGATCAGATCTGCCATGGCCTATTGGACTTGCACACAAGGTGAACGCGGCTTAGGAATAAGTAGTCATTAAAAAAATCGCAAACGGTGAAAGGAGTCTTGATGCAGACGAGAATTTATCAATTTTATGCTTTTTTTCTGCAGAATAAATCGAAATCGAACCAGTTTGCCCTCAGTGAATGTTAGAGCATAATACGGTGCTATTATGAAGCCGACTGTTAAACAGCGTGTTCAACTTCCAGTTGTGTTTACTGCAGTGGTGATTTCTTTACAAGCGGTCCGTGTCGTGGATGGTGTTTGCAGTAAGTACAAAACGCCGAAAAACTCAATTGTTAATACTGTATTGCATTTCAATAATATTTTTAAATTTCTCTCAAGTTTGTAAAGACTTTTAAATGCTTTTTCCGCTACTTAACCACTTACTCAACAAAGCAACATACATGTGTTTTTAATCTGATGTCACCCACCAGAAACAAAAAGGGGAAAGCCTGATTACTTCACTTCTCATCTAAGTGTAAATAAAACTGACAAATTCGTTTTGCTTTCATTATTCAGTCAAAACTCCATTGAAGCATTTCTGTCAGATGTGATCTTAAGTCGGTCACTTTTGAGCAAATGTTTCGCAAAATTGTCAAAAATTTAAAAACAAATGCATTTCTATTTCCTAGGCCAAATCTTACAGCCGTCACCTTTTGTCAACGAAAGGCCAAAATACATTCGAATTTCGAACTGAATATTTTCAAAACCTTGAAGCAGACCTGTTCTTCTAATCAACTTGTTTCAGGTTGAACGCACGCAGATGAAAAAATTATTGTCTGCGCTCTTACTAGCTGTCTGTAACCTAAAACGTACTTTCTGTAAATAACAGTCCGCTTGTTGAGCCTGTTGATGGCAAGCAAAGTTGCAACTCCACTTTATGGTCAAGCGACAAACACATGTCTTGTGTTGCAAGTTTCACTGGAACTNCATCCGACTTGGAACGTTGAATAACATAGGGTCCCGTATTTGATTACGTTGTAGATGNGGGTGAGCAAGAGTGGGTCGATATCGGCTCCAGAGCTAGGAAAGATTTTTCTTCTATGGAAAAATTATTCACAGGAAGTATAACGTGGGCGATCACTGCTGCAACAAAATTTGTTTTTTCTAAAAAGAGAAATTCATTTCACAAAGAAAATGAAATGCTTTTCTTCCAAATAAGTAGCAGTTCTTTATAGTTTAGAATACATGATGCGAAAGTTGATATGTCTGGCGAAAGCCTGGCAGTGGACAGATACTTGCAATAACTGTTCGGCAAGAACATTTAGATCACTTTACGATTTGCTTGAAACTCACCCTCACTTTGAAACAATATTTTTTTAAACATATCTTCCAGAATTAAACGCAGGATTTCCATTAATGTTCAATCAAGATAGACAAGATTAAAAACAGTTTTGAGTGACACGCGTTTTACGAACAATTTGAAAAAATATCAAACTTAATTACTAATCACTTTTTTGGGTGTTGGAACGTGTTTCCACACTTTTTGATTGTTGCTTTGAAGATGTGTATTTTTACTCAGATTTCCTGGGTGTAGTTCTTGACGTCGCATAAATGGATAAATGACAGGCATGGGCATCGGAAGGATTTTTTCAGGGAGGGGACACTGGTGGATTTTTACAAAACTTTTTTGGGGTCAAACCAGGTGAAATTTGGTTTTTCCTACTCGAAAATAAGAAAACAACCGTTTTTTTGCTGAAATTTCCAAATCGAGGAAGGAG
>JGI24158J21664_10010414_pt1 | contig 12398 bp, 5 predicted proteins | sample Ectturendosymbi3_FD_21664 | JGI IMG/M metagenome (IMG submission 21664) | reverse complement strand
GCTCTAAACTGGTAACGAAAATTCTGATGCTGGGCATATCAAATGTTCACGCGGGCCGCATTTGGCCCGCGGGCCGCAGGTTCCCCACCCCTGATCTAGCACATACTTGCCTCAGATATATAAACAACATGTGTTGTTGTTTATAGGTATTGCTGTTCTATTTGAATAAGAGCTGATGATGCCTACTTCGTAGGGGAAAAAATACTCTGTAAGATCTTAGTGTCTGATCCTTAGCTGGGAAAGGATATTTTCGATAGACAGTGTATCATGACGTAGAACATGATTCATGCATTTCTGTAATGAATACTCGCGGATTTACAGTTTTGAGAATGAAATTATCACACAACGGTTTTAAAGCGCTAAAAAATGTACCAACCGCGTTAACAATAATAAAAACGTGAATTCGTGTACCGCAAGCAACCCTCTTAGTTTTCAACCACCATCTGCTCTCCCAATGCACCGGTTTGCGTTGGCCAAACACTAACCACATGTTTCACTTATTAAAGTGAAAATGTTTCGCTTGCAAGTGACTGCATCTCCGACCTTGCTTAGTCCCCGCCTTGCTGTGGAGTCAGCAGAATTATCTGAGATTGCGAAGAGCGTTAAAATTGGTGTCGTGATAACATGTTACTAATCAAATGCTGATGAAGATCAAGTCTTGATGAAAGTTTGTCACGCGAGGAGGGAAATAAAAATTTCATAATTTGGTAAACCTCGTCGTGTCCTGCGAGTGGTTGAAGATTTTTTCCCACGTATTTGAATCGGTTTGGTGTTCGACACCCACGAACAGAGGGAATAATGCAACACACTGAGCGGAAAACATTTTTTGAACGAAGAAACTCAATTTTTAAGTAAAGACAGGCAATTGCAAAGCAGCCACGATGATCTACTATGCTTTAATTAAATTGGGAAGATTGCTGAGTTCAGTATATGTGTTTTGACTTACAGCAAGTCAGACAAAAATAACTATATACTTTGAAATGTGTTTATTAGATTCTGGCTTATGTAGTGTACATTCACTTGTAGAATTGTAGTAGGCCTACGGTCATTAGAATTAATTCATGTTCTCCTGTTGATTAGATATAAGCAGGATTACTATACCGTCTGTATTTCTAAGATTTAATATTCTGAGACACTACGTCTTAGAAAATATTATAATCCTCATTTCTAAGAAATGTCTTTAATTGTGACTTGCGTCCGCAGAATCTCATATTTTCTGTAGAGTAACAATTCTATTCGGGAAACTATGTGATAGACATAGCTAGGCTACAGACATTTTCCAACACATCCTAAACATATGTTAATCAATGTTTTGTGACGTCATAAAACTAATGTAAGCACAGCAGGAAGAGGTAACGCATTATCAGCCGGTGTTATCTCTGCAAACTGTCCAGGCTGGTTAGAATCCTTTGGAAGGCTATAATATTGTAACGAAGATTTAGCTTTTAACTGAGCAAAGAGATGAGCAAGCAAAAAATCGTTTTCCTGAGTACGAGAAGAAATTCGAGATGCACGAGGTTGTTTCTATGAATAGACACTGCTGAAAAAGATTTTTCCTAGTGATAAATATGCAAATGTATGATCTGACGTTAGTCGTACAAGAACAGTTTCACAGAAAATTGTTTCATTTTGGGCATAGGAAAACCGAATTTCCCCAACCGTCCTGATCAGTGGCGTATGTTGGTCATTGTTACTGGGTGCGCGCTGTTCGTAACATAACAACATGACGTCATATACACGTTTTCAAATCCGAGTTTTGGCTAATTTTGTTGACATAATATGCATTCTGCACGCACTCTCCTTATTTTATGTGTCATTGTATTTACTGTAAACTATCAATGCTCGAAATTAGGATATCGGATCAAAATGAACTCGACGCTACGACAGACTAGTTCATTCAGAATGTCTCGTCGAATACGAGCAGTTGAGCACAGGTGTGCGGCTGGAATAGTGCACTCCTAGAATCATTAGATCGCAACTTGCTAAACTACACAAGAATTGAGAGTGCACACAAAGCACACAAGAAAACTTTCGTTTTTGTTATGTGGCTGTTAAATATACAACTACGAGGGTAGAAAGAACAGATACGGGCTTGTTCAACACGTTATGCTCAATCTGGCCGAACTGCCAATTAATGACGAAGCTCGAATGTGTCCTGGTATGGAAGATGCTGGTGTTCATGTTACAAGCAGAGATGTGCGCTGTATTAGCGCACATCCAAAGTTGCCACATCACAAAAGTTAGCTAAATCAAGCAAGTTAAAATGGGAAAGTTTTGAAATTTGGCTCAGAAATTCAATAAGACATCCTTAGTTATCTTTCAATCCGGTTTTGTGAGTTTCCCTTGATCGCGTGATCTGGAAAATGTCAACTCGCGATCAGTTTGGTTGGGTGTGGGCCGCACACTTAGCGCACCCTGAGTATACGCCCCTGGCCTTTATTCTGGTCCCAGATAGATGGCAACCCAGGCTATGAGAGTTGTTTTCCCAGAAGATTTTTTCCATGTCAACGAAGGCAATGAATTATAACAATGAAAAAATAGAATATCAATACGTGAAAATGTGAAATGACGCAACAGCACAAGACTTCGACTTCAGCACTACTCATAACGGTTGTTTCGCATTTCTACTGCATTCCACAGCAATTGCAACCCATGGTTTTATGCTGGAGGATCATATTTAAAAAATGCAGGTTGGATTGCCTCCTTTTATAACTAAAACTCTTTTTGCAGAAAAACGAAGAATCTCCAGAAACAGCACGTCTTAGTTCTCACTCAGCCATTCGCTCTCCCCTGGACGCAGCCAGCAGGAATCGTTTCGCCATCATTTCCGGGGACATTCCGGTCACGTGACCAAACCACCGTAACTGAGATCTTTTTATTCAGAGGAGAAGCGGCTCGACATTCAAGGCTTTACGAATTTCACAGCTGCGCACTTCGTCGCGAAGTGTCACACCGTAAACATTTCGCAAAACTACCATTAGCAAAACTACCGCTTGTAATTTACGTAGAATGAATTAAGTCACTGCCCAAGATTCATGACCACAGTAAGGATCGGGGCAAAGACCGATTTGAAAACTGAAAGCTTCGCGGTGTTTGAAAGCTCCTATTTTATGAGCATGGAACGATAAAGCTCACGTAATTCTGTGTTTACCTTACCAACCCGCCATAAACCTCCTTGTTCTACCTTCCACCACTCGTGAATATACCACCCCAGCAAAGCACATGACCTCGAGCAGCTTATTACTGCTTATTTTTTACATGGACTGACCTGTGTTTCTGAAGAGGTAAAATACCTCGGTATTTGTAGTGCTAGGTTTCATTTTAGCTTGATCGCATGTCGCTGAAAATCGTGCATGCTCAAGGCAATGTTCAAAGGATGCCAGTAGCACCAGATCGTTCCCCACAAGGCAAACGGTTGACCCTTCACCATCCAACAAGGACCCTGTTGAAAGTGAAAGTTTGATCTGCAGTGCTACGCCGAAAACGAAAATCGCACTCGGTATTCTCCAGTTTAGGTTAAATTACTTCGTGGCCTCCTTTTCAAGGCACTCGGCATATACGTTTCCAGGAAGGCTAAGGAGAGAATGCTTCGATAGTTCTTGGATATTGCTTTCTGCCCCCTACTTGTCTATGGTGATGATGATACCAGTTTGCCAATCTTTTGTTGTCATTTTAGAACGTCATGCAATTTGACACATACGAGCTAGCAAAAGAACTTCTCCGTTCAAGGCTTAAGCATTTCATGTTAGATTTCATCATAACTTGCAGCATTCCCAGCCTTCAATTTTTTGACGGCTGAGAAGACTTCGGCTTCAGCGATAGTATTTCCTCCCCCGACTACGCCTCCTGTGATTCTGTTGAAATGATTGTGACTTGGTACAAAAGACTTTGGAAAACTCTCTCCGTCGGTGAAGAATGTTCTCCACCATTGCTGAATAAGACACTGTTTTGATCTTTGATGGAGCTAGTAGCATTATATTTTTTTCGCGAAGACGATGGATGGTTTACCAGAATAGGTTGTTGGCTTACCAGTAATTGCAATATATTTTGTCTGAAATTCTCCCAAGTCGGCCGTTTTGGACTTTTGTACCACTTGACCTGCGTACTTTCGTGCTTCAGCGTACCACAAGTTCCACGAAGGCTTAAATTTGTTCTGATGCCAAGCATTGTAAGCAATTTTCTTTGCTAAGATGGTACCTTGCACCGCCTGGTTCCACCAAGGAGTTACTGTTGATCAAAACAGCGCAGACGTCCGTTTAGCACCGGCGGAGATACCTTTTGACACGAACGTCCAACACCGATTTTAACAAGTCAACGGCAGTGATACAGAAATCTGTGAGTGACTGTTGAACCAACGAATCTCTGTACCAGGTNTATCAGCAGTCCCGTCGCCACNGGGGAAGGAGGGGTTGATGAGCTTATCCCCCAAACAAAGCTCCCAGCCCCCCAAATTGAATTATGAAACACAATAAATCAATGGAAATTTGTCAAATTCAGAACGTCAAGCATCCCTGCACAAACATGAAGTCCCCATATTGAAGACTTTCTGGCGACGGTTCTATGTATTAGTGCAAATCCCTGTTCTGGAAGAAAGCGTTCATGATGCACAGTGCGTTGTTACAACAGAGTTCCAGCAGGAACCTCCGCTATCGTTTAGGTTAGTATCACCATGTTGACCAATCACTCCCTTCAAAACACCGGCGACGTTTCCAACGGTGAATTAGCCTATAGTCTCCCAAAAGGATCGTTTGGCTTCCTCAACCAGTTCGTGCTCTTTTCCTGTGAGTGAAGCAATGTTCCAGTTTCCAACCATTATCTTATGACAAGATTGCTGTTTACGCGTGGGTTTGAAGTCTCCCAGAGTAGAAGCACTTTCTGTTGTATCTTCTTCGCTCCCCAGATGTGTAATGGCCGCGGGCGCAACGTGGGGCTGCACCGTTTATGTTATTTTTTATCGGAAATAGTACTTGGTAATGTATTTCCAATGATATGTTTAAAGAAAGGTCATTCTTTCACAGTGTGATCAAGAGCGACATCTGCCTGTTGTTCACAAACAAGAGAAAAATGTAGTTAGCAACATCAAGCGAGTAACCACAGATCAACTTGCGTTTAAGTTGGTGGACAGGTGAATACAAATCAAGTTGTTCGATTTGCTGAAAGTGTCACAAGAATTCTAGCCAAAAATTCTTTGCATCAGGATTGAGCTATCTGTTTTTGGTGGAACTGTGCTGACAATGTATCAATTCAAGCGTCAAAAGATTAATACTTGATGTTTACGTGATATAACTATTACAAATACTGATAGGCAGCAATTGGTAGAAAAATTTTCATAGAAAAGCTGTTCATGTTGTGTTTTGCTTCTCAGACGTTTTGTCATTGTTCTAGGTCTAGGAAAACAAGTCAACTTTTCAATATTTTACGGAGTATCCTGGAGAACGGATGTGGCTCAAGTCCCACTTACCGCACTGTAGACGTCTTCCACTCTTCTACCAAGCTAATGGCAAGAACAAAAACCTTTGCGGCAATTTTAGTCTATTTATCTCCCGAAAAGGTAGAATGAAACAGTGATGTGGCCGAATCATATCAGTGGAGTCACGAGTCGAATCGAGTCGAGACGCAAGCCCTTCGAGACATAAGCCCTTCGAGTCAGAGTCATCCAATCGTTTTTTCCGAGTCAAGACAGAGTCAAATGATGACTTAGTCGAGTCACCAAAGCTGTCCATCCATTTGGACTCATTGATTTACAAGTTAGTCAATGTAGAGTCAAATATAAACAAATATTTTCATTGTGTTGTTTCATTTCTAAACACCGAAATGATCACTCTGAGTTGTTCCGTGCGTTACTGAAGCAAAAAAACTTTCTTTTTATTTAAAACTATTGTAACTGTGTGTGTCAATAAGACGTTTGGATATTTTGTAAAAATGACGCAGACTCGAGTCTGAAGTCATATATTGTGACTCGAGTCAAGTCATTCGGTAAAAAACGTGAATCAAGTAATCACAACATCGTTTCTTAACGTGGTTCGAGTCGAGTCACTAAAAATCGTGACTCAAGTCGAGTCATTGACTCGAATCACGCTATCATTAAAATGAAGTAACCTATCATTAAAATGAACTAATCCTTGCCTTCCCGCAGGACTACAAAGCTGCAGTTGGTGCCCTTACGGCTTTTAAAAGACTTTAAGTGGCATATATCTTGATTATGTTATTTATTTGTTTATTAGAAAATGCCCCGATGCTTTCAATGTTATCCTAGAAGCGTCCCTCTTTCCCAAAGCTTGGAAAACAATTTCATTGATTCCTCTGTTCAAATTAGGATCTGTAAATTGTGTAAAACATCACAGACCTGTTTCTATCTTTCTGTCTCAAACGTTTTTGAAAAAGTGATCCACAATCATCTTTGCATGTATCTTGAAGCTAAGAACCTGCTTTTTGATCGAAATTCTTGATTTCGCAAACGTCACTATATATTATATAATATCTAACTTAATGGAAGTTCCTTATAAACCTCTTGTCGCTGAAGGCAGTGGCTGCTCATCACGAGTTGTGTTTTTAGGTTTTTCAACGAATTTTGACAAAGTTATTCACTCCGCTCTTCTTTTTAAACTATGCCAGCTTGCTGCCACTATCTTTCTTCACACCCTTATGCAGTTATACTGATCAGGCAGGTCGCACTTTGCGCGTCTAGGAGACTTTCGTTCTAATTATCACATACTGATTGTGACGTGCGTCAGGATTGCGTAATTGGTCTATTACGCTTTTTGGTATATATTAACGGCGTTGGTGAAAACGTTAAGCCTTACATTTCCTTATTTGTCGATGATACCGTTAGTGCCTTCTAAAATTGTTGGTACTTTGCGTACGATACTATCTAACGAACTAAATTAGTTGGAGTTGGGTTCTGATTTGCGGAGTGTTACTTTCAATGCTGCAAAAACTCAAGTCCTTACCGTTGTAAACAATCCATTTCTTCATCCTTCACTACATTTTTGTAAACAAGTATTACAGAAACGTGTTTCCCAAAAATATCTAGGACTCACTTTTCATCGGTATCTGACACAGCGTTTACACATCTCAACTCTGCATCACAGCGCAATATCAAGGATTAAGGCGTTGAAGAAAATGGAACACGTTTTGCCCAGACATTCACTTCTAGTGCTTTATTGTGCGTACTGTTGCTCGTTCTTGATTACGGAGATAGTGTGTATGATAACCAGTGGCGTAACTAGAGGTTTGAGCCAGGGGGGGGAAAAAACGTAGTTGAAAAGAGCCCACTGGCCACCGTAGGGGACCACTTGCCAACACTCAAAAAAAGTTTAGTAATGATACTGAACCCAGATGTGGATGTCTACTGCACACTAGCTAAAACAAACACGAAAACACCCCGAACAAAGCAAAAAACAACCTACTGCAAACCAAAAGAATACTAAATATCGAAATGGAAGCTGGGGGGACCACGTTTTTACATTTGGCTTGCCAGGGGGCTCGCCCCCTGCCCTCGTCAGTTACGCTATAAATGATAACTGTTCTACTGCAGACACCAATCTTAGCATTGAAAGTGCCGCTGCAAGGCTTACCCTTGGTTGCCTCAAGGCCATATCACATGAGAATATCTTGAATTGCTTGTAGGTATCACCCCATTATATCTTCGTCGACGCTTTCACATTTTTATCGTATTTCGTTTGTAACACACTTTTAGAAAAATGCTCTTGTTTCCTCTTTGCCCTTGCTCCGAAATTTTTCAAAAATCTTCTCGACTATTTATCGCATTTTTATCTCAATGTACAGCTACCTTCGTGCAAAACGCAGTCGCTGTATACAGTAATTAATTTATGCACAAGGCTCAAAACTCTGGAATTCACTGCCCACTGCGTTTTTGCTACACGTTCAGGCCAATTTTGCTTCAAATCTAACTTGTTCCACAAGAAAAGCATGCAACATTCGGCATTTTCACCATTGTAACACTCACCCAACTACAATCTTGTGCATGTTTCACCTGGCTTACAGTAAGTTGAATATCGATGGCAACTATAATTGAATTTATTGATCTTGTTCTGAGCACTAAATATATTATATTCGTGAGCATATATTCTTTGAATGCCCTTCTAGCCATACCTCAAGCCAATTCCTATATATTGTCAAGGATTCAAAAGATCCATGTAGATGAAGCTGTAATTTCTTGTTCGACGTTAACGTCCTTAAATTATAAAGAGAAAAATATTTTTGTTCTGGTAAAAATATTTTTATTCTGGTAAAAATATTTTTATTCGGGCGTGCCAATTTCCGTAGCGATCCATTTGGGCCCCAAGCAGACTAGTTTGTTTTTCTTTAAACACCCGCCATTTTTGTAGACAGAAATTACCTACTCTGGTTGTTTGCCTTTCCTTCATGCGTGCGTGTGTACGAACGCGTGCATGTTATTTTTATCATTCATTCGTTTCGTTATTTTGCATGTCAGTTATGGTTTGTATGTTGTCTTTTCTTGGTTTATTTTGCGTTTATCTCTTTCATATTGTTCGTCTTCTCTTGGCTTGTATTGTGTTTATCTCTTTTCTACCTTGTTTAGTGCAGTGATTCTTACTAAAATCTCGTCGTACTATCACATTTTTGCGTAACATCAAAACAACAGACGCTGCTTTTGTATTCCATTCTTTTCAAGGGCAAACAAAAACAGAAAGCACAACGATCCATGCGAATCACTTGGTTTACTCCAATATGAACCATGATTTGATTTCTAAAAGCCAGTAAAATGAAATCAAAGCGTAGTTTACGAAGAGGCACTCCTGATGGCATGTTTCGATTTGCAAGGTTTCTGAAGAGTTATTTAAGCTAACATTGTGGACCTATGGTAGTTTTATTATCAGTACACCAACCTGATTGCTCTTGAACCATTTTTCCATTCCACACTGTTTGCAACCGTTTGTGATACCAAAAGGAACGGCCGCACTTCAAAAACCATTGATTCAAGAAAGCTTCGGGGACAATCTTTCTACGCAATGCGTTTTTATGCTAGAGACGCCCCCGCACAAGTTTGTTCGTAGCATATCAGGCTATTTCATGAAACCAAAATGGAAAATGGGATTTTTTGAAAAGAAGCAAAAATGAACGCAATATTTAATTTTGAGGTACTACATCTGCACTCTAAGAAAATGGGATTACGTCACGAAAAATTCCACAGATACCATGTGCCTCCAAGTGAGAGCTAACAAAATTGTTTTCAAAATTGCTCTAACAAAATTGCTTTAAATCTTGGCTTCAGGTTTTCCCGAAAGCGGACAAACTTGCAAAATGGCGATCATCTTCATTCCAGTGTTCGCTGTTACGTAAATAATTCGCAAAGCTCAAGATAATCGCTGAAATACGATACTAACTCACTTGCCGGTATCACAGTTCTTACTCCCAAACAAATCTGCCGATGCTACATATAGGAAATACCTTGTCCCCGTAAAAGTGCAGAAAGAAAGGATATGTGTGGTGTATGAATGTTGAAAGACGGTGCATGGCATCCAGTGTACCCTCTAAGAAAATTCTGTACTGAGCAAATGTTTGTTTTGTTGCGCACGAAGCGCATGCAACTGCACAACCATGCACACACACAACCAGTGAAGCGTTCCCAACGTTAAAAGGCTATGCGATATATATATATATATATACCGTATTAAATTTAGAATGTTGGAAGTACGCGAGAATGAGATAGCACTGCGCAAATTGCCTGGTGGTGCAATTGCGCAGTTGCACACCTAAGAGGGAACACCGATGGCATCTAATCTGTCACTGAAAGACACAGATTTTGCATACTTCCGCTCAGAGATCCAACCGACCTGTAACTGTCGACCAAAAACAACTCTCGGACACAGCTGCCTGCAGTTCGCGCAGCATGAACTGACAAGGTGAAGTCACACAAGACAGAAGTTTTGCGGTCTTATCATCAGCGCTAAATATAAGCTGATGACTTCAACGGCTGCAATCTANAGANGGTCAATATTTCCTCTTTTCATATTGCGCTCACTGTNATTGGTTGGCGTGGCGGTTGGTAGCAAAACTGAAACCGTTCGAAACGAAACTACGCCTTCATGTCTTCCTGTTTGACGTTGCTCATTGTGCTCTTGCGCCAATGTGTGGTACATTTTAAACCAGGGGTCAGCAACCTTTCCCTAGTCGCGGGCCAAAGACAAACTCTGCAAAGTATGGCGGGCGGTACTAATTTTCCACCAGCAATCCCGTTCCATTTGCTTTTATGATGTTGATAAAGCTTAGGAATTTAGGAATTTTATTAGCCAGGCGAAATGTCACGCAAGCTGGTATTATCATAACTCCCATTGATGTTGCAGTCAAGGGACAAAACAGTCTGACAGGTGAAATGTCAAGTCTCACTGCGAGTTCACTACTGTTAGTTATTAGCCGGTGTTATACACAGTGGCGATTCTAAGGGGTGGCCTGGGTGGGCCATGGCTCCCCGATTAACTGTTGGATCTTGGATCATGTTTGTACTTTTTTTTAAATAAAACATTTTGTTGATTTACGTATGTTTGCGTTGAAAAGTAATCATGTAAGATTTCTGCGAGATTCTATAGCCTGACCGAAATGTAACGAAACCGAAACGAACAAGACCGAAATGTCCCGTGACCGAAACGGCTCAGACCAAAACGGCTCTGACCGAAACGACCAGACCGAAAAGTCCTGTTCCGATGCAGGAGTAATTGGAAGAAGCCCACCCCAACAGCTAGACCAAGTTTGCAGCACACGATGGAGACTGCAAACCAACATTTGCCAAACAGAGTCGGTTTTAAACCTATTCCACCTCTTGTTTCAAATGGGTCCCGCACTCCGCGCCAGTTGCGACAGAATAAACGTTTGAAACCTTTTGTACATTCTAAGAGAACTAAACCATACTGGAACGTGAAGTGAGCAACGAAGCATTATTTACCATTCACGCTATTGCGATTAGATTATTGAACTTATTATTATTGCCTACTATATGCAGTATACATACTTTTTTTAGTTACAGACGGGAATACTACACGATATATTAATATGCATAAATGTCAACTTCTGTGAAGTAGGTATGCCGCCATCATCTCTTTAAATTTTTGTGGTTTTCGATTGATCCCTGGAATGAGTAAACTATTCAAACTAAGTGCAGGTGGGGCTTATCGCAGGCTGAAAGCCAACAGGGAAGAAAATTTAACGAAAAAGCCCAGGTCCACTGTGAAACATTTAGTCACAATATCATTCTTTTACTGTGTCTTACTCAGGCGCAGATTTACCACTAGGCTAAAAGGCTTAAGCCTAGGCACCCTAGGCTAGGGCCCCCGATTTTCGAGGACCCCAAAATTTTGGGAGTAAGGACAATTTCCAGCATTTTTGCAAGCAATTTTATTCCTATTTTTGTTTTGCTTCAACGCACGTTTGTTAATTTACTATGCCACTAACATAAGATCTCTATAGAACAGTGGTCTTCAACGTGGGCGAAATCACCCCCCCAGGGGGCGATTTCATGCCTTGTGGGGGAGATTTTGTGATTTACGAGATTTGGGGGCGATTTCGGTTTCCAGGGGGGCGATTTCTGCAGGTTAAAACATACTCAAATGTTGAATTGATTCCAAAAAAAATCAATATTTGTTACTTTGGAATCAAAGCCTTTGATGCACGTTCGACTCCATGGTTCGTAACAAAGCTTATAAAACACATCGGACTGGTCACGCATCAATCAAACTACTGTAACATGATCTATTGATTTAAAAACGTGAAATTTTGACTTTAACATTTACAAATTTTAACTTTATTTAGGCTTATCAACTTCCTGCGTTTGAAACTGCAAAATAATTCAGCCTTCGGTGTTGACATTAACTCAGACGCAAATTCATTCCGTATACTTCAAAGTTTTAAAGAATTTGGTTATGTAACCTTAGCATGATATATTTGGTAAGTGCATTAAAAGCTACAGTAGAGTCAGGCCTGAGAACATCATAAAGGTAAAGCACTATACGCATAATGGACAGAGCATTTACCAAAATAAGAAAGTACTGCACTGCTAGACCACGTTTCTTGTCTTCCCACGCCTAGCCTACTTAATGTGCAATCTTCTAGTAATGGGCAAAACAGTATTACTAAATCGGAAGTCGCAACAAGCCAATTATTATTTCAGATTTGCAACTAAACCTGCAAAAGTATATCAATATCAGTTGTTGTAGCTTCAATATATATAATACGCATTAATTAGTTTTATTATACCGGTAGTGGTCGAAAGCAACCAACACTGATATAGGCCTAGCTATCGGAAAATACCCAATCGGTCAAGCTCCATTTTTTCAAGAGGAAGACTTCAGCTTCTGTGAAGTTAGTAAAATTGGCCCAACAATCATAACATTGCTACCACTAAGTCATCGCATCGACTT
>JGI24158J21664_10010413_pt1 | contig 12399 bp, 9 predicted proteins | sample Ectturendosymbi3_FD_21664 | JGI IMG/M metagenome (IMG submission 21664) | reverse complement strand
CCCCCCCGCTGGCGACGACCCTGGATCACACACTCCTGTAAAGCCGAACAATTAGATTGGGGGCGTAAAACGAAACATGTATTCTGTTTTTCTTTTGCCAATCACAGCTTTGTTTGTGACACAGTTCGTGAGTTCTTTCTTGTATTAGATTACATTAGATTGTATTATTAGATATATCGATTGTATTAGAATATGATTGACGATTACCCCATGTCTCACGATTACTTGAACACAGATATCTGCGAGTCCGAATCATTGCAAAGCCCAGAAAGCAGAGACAAGTCCGCCTATTCCTCGAAACCTTGTAGCAAACCCAGAGCTTTGTATTGTCGATTCAAGAGTTGTCAGTTTTTGTCCAACATCTCCTTCGGTAGATTTTCGAAACAACGCAATCGGAAGATATAATTCGCACAATCGCACTAGTTTTAAATCGTTCGAGGTGGGCTGAAAAAATTGAGGTACGTTTCCCTCGTTTGCAAGATTAAAGTCCGCATTTTTTTGTTTTGAAATTTTACCTACAAACTAATTTGCATTCAGAATGCGTCTTGATTATGTCACTAGTGGATTTGGGACCTTTGGTCAATGACGTCATGATTGGGGTAACTTTTGCGTTTTTTGATGACGTCATCGACAATCCAATGAGCCGATTTCGTGGCTCAAAGTTTTAATTGGGTTCTAAGCTAGAATACGAGTCTTTAAAGCCCTTGATCGACATTCTAGCGTTTCTTGTTCCAAATTTATGCCAAAAAATTCCAAATATTTCCGGATTTTCGACAGGACGTTGCGGGGATTTCTGTAATTAATTTCCTGAAGTTTGGCCGTAATTTTGGATCCAGAAACGCTACAAGTCTATCACGTCCTCTAAAGATTCGTACTATAGCCTAGAATCCAATAAAACTTTGAGCCACAAAATCGGCTTGTTCGGTCGGCTCCCAGGGGATGATGACGTCATCCAAATGTAAAAAAAATATGCAAACACATCCTCTAATTATATGTAAACATCAACAGAAAATTGGACATCAAAATTCTAAACTACAAGACTTTCTGAGTCTTTATGAACAGCTCTTTAGATCAACCTGCTGGCGAGGCATGGCCATGGGCCGGCATGGGTATAACATACCCGAGGTCAGCGTTTGTGGCAGAAGAATTTTCCCCCAATTTTTGTTTTATCAACCATAATATTGGCTCCAGATATGCTAGCAAGACAACTAAGGGCTCAAAAGACTCTGATGACAGCCTAGAATCCAACAAATCCTTGAACCACAAAAATGGCCATTTGAGTCGGGGCCTAGGGCCAGGTAACCTCAGTCATAAAATCGCGAAAACATGCCATCATTATGACGTCACCCACAGAGAAAATTTTTTAAGTAAACTAGAAGACATGCAGAATCCGTAGAGGGTTTGAACACCTCTCTAGCTCATTCGACTGGCGAGTTATGGAGTTGCAAAGTCGGGCCAAAAATTGGCCCGTGCGGGACTTACAGGGTTTTAACGTTAGATGAAAAACGTGGGCTGCAATAGTAGTCAGTAGTGCAGCAAATAATTGAATTAGTCACTGTTGAGTATTAATTCCTACAACTGAGATTAGAACGTTAGCTCCGAACACACAATAGGCACGTTTGGACCTTCGGTCTGCAGCCACCTATTGTCGGCGAAATAATACACACATAATACACACACATTGAGAGAATAAATGAGCGAAGTAATCTACTTACTGGCAAGGAAAGAAACCAGCAAAGCGACGCTGTAAGCTACAACGAAAGTAAGAAACAGATTGATGTAGTTCGCTGTGGCTGAGATACTGGTGACAGTTAGAGCTGCCAGAGAACACGGGACCTGTTAATATATGTTTGAACAAAAGTTAGGCACGCTCAATAAAAGTTTGAGGCGAATCAGCGTGTAAACGGTTAAGACCGCCAACGATAGCTGCAGATTCACACGTAGTGTTATCAAAGGAACAAATGTGTTTAAAATCATCAGCTAAGCACAAAAGATAGTTTTGCGTCTCCAAAGTGAGTCTGATATTCCTGAAAATTTGACATTTTTCTCGCCTTATTCATTTGAAAAACAAAACAAAAACCTGTTATTATCTTGCCAATATTCCTGTTGATACCGTTTCGTATACAGTGCTTGTTATTTTTTCTGTAATATTGTTTTTAGTACCCTTGGTTTAAATTCTTAACTACATCTTTAACCTCTCCAATTGCTCATCCCATCACCCTGTACATAGGCATGCTTTTCCCCCTCTGTTTTTTGATGTTTTGTTACTAATCTTATCTGACATTGTTTCGATGCATTTTGTTACTTTTATTTTATTACATGTCAAAAGTCTTTAATCAAAAATTGATTNTGCTAGCAACAGGGCTAGTTTAGCATTAAACCTACGTGGTCTTTCGCAAACCCATTGTGATTCAAATNTGTTAGAACATATCGATTTGCCAGACCTGAAGTTTTGGATGTTTTTATAATCTCGTCAGCAAGCAATTAATAGGCCTATCTGATCTTTGATTTTGTTTCTTTTCGTCTTGTTGCATTTGTGCTATTTCGTGATTTGAGTCCAAAAATGCATTGATAAACTATTGCCACTAACATTGCGCAAATGAATCGTGCAACAAGTTCAAACCTTATATTCCGCCATTAGCACATGCCGTGTGCAACGTAAACCAACCACTTTTTACAGCAAAACATCTTTTCGGGACAGGTATTAGTTTTTTTAGCCGCAACATGAAAGAGACAATGTAGAAGTATGCATTTAATAGGTTCAAGAAAGTGCGTTAGAAACACTTAAAGCAGCATCTGCTTGAAAGGAAATTGCGGACGGTGTTCCGATAATTATCTTTGCAGCGGAAATAACAAGCAATGCTAGTTTAAGTAAAACTGAAACTTGCTCCGAATAGCGAGAGATGCAAATAAGTTTCCAATGCAAAAACGCTAATGCCCATTATAACAATGCAAGGTGGTGGCCAAGGGCAGACCTCTACCCATTGCCTGGTTTCTTTCTGATACGGATTCTGCAGAAGAGCAAGGGGTAATTGGTGTCGCAAGGATTTTTCCACGGGGGGCCACCAGAAGATTTTTCCAAAATTGAAATTTATTTTTTCCCACTCGAAACTAAGAAACAACCTTTTTTGCTAAAAGTTTCAAACTTCAGGGGAGCCTTGGCCTCCCTGCCCCTCCGTTCCGATGCCCATGGTCATGGGTGTTGAGTGTCTCTGAAAGGGGCCCACGAACCATGAAAGGTTAAGAAACACTGGCTTAGAAGTTAAACAGCTGCAGGCTACAATAGCAATAGCATCCGACAATCACTGGCATTGTGTAAGAAACAACGCGTCCAAGATTACTTTATACTTCAACATCAACTGCTACCACGCCTAGCGTACTTTCAATCGTCCAGTAGTGGGCAAAACAACATTATCATGTCAGAAGTCGCAAACGTATCTCAGAATATCAAATAAACTTGCAGAAGTATGTCAATATTTGTTGTTGTAACTTTAATAAAATGCCGGTAAAGGGAAAAAACTGTGCTATAAGAAATTTTGACTTGATGATAAATCTTGATTTTGACCTAATACCTTTGGAGTCGCTCATGGTATGAGCGTGAAATTTGTTTGTGGACGTTTTATGAATTTTATAAAAAGCAGAAAACATTTGACTTTATCGACTTTTGGTTGCCCTATAGTTATAACATATCAAACCTGTTTTCTGTAAACGCCGGTGATAAACAATTGTAGGAAAAAGACAAACGTGATGTCCCACTCGTATGAGCCGATGTCATTCATATGTCATGAGTACCTTGCGATATTTTTATATGGCTAAAGTTCTCAGATCTTGTTTCAAGTCATCTGTCAAAATTTATTCGCCTTGAATGTATACGTCACTTGCGATGTCGCGCAAACAAGATACAGCGGCTCTACGTTCGGGGACGGCTCTTCCACAAGGCCAACTGGCGGTCTAGATGAGGGATGTGCAACCCGTGGGCCCTGAGCTTATGTTTTGTGGTGGAAATGTCCAGATTTTAAAGTAAGTTATTACGGTTTTTAAAGGTATTGCCAATCTTCCGCAGGTGTCCAGGGAATTGTCAAACCCGCAGGGCTTGACACATGCAGCTGTAGCCCGTGGGCCAATCTGGCTATGTGCATTTGGCCCGGCAGTGCTGCATGGTTGCACATCCCTGATCTAGAGCGTAGCCTTCAGAGAGCGCAGGGCCCGTGTTTGTCTTGGTTTCTATGTCTTCAAGGTTTTAGTTTGACGTGTAATGGGGGGAGAGGTAAATATTGAAGCTTGCCTAGGGCGCAGAGCTGTCACTGGCCGGCCCTTCCTACGTTCGGTCACAACCAGAAAAGGCGACAACAGTAACTGACCAACAGTAGTACTCGAAGCCCAAATAGTCCACAGACACAATCGACCAACAGTACCTGGCAGGCTGGATGTGGAAGTACCATTTCTCGCCAATAAACAAAACGTAATTCCTGCAAGCCATCAAGAACCAGTCTGTTGATTTCAGGTAGGTCCTCTTCGCGTGCTCGACGAATCTTGACGCCTCCAATGTGGGAATTAATTTGATGCGCACTCATGACCGTTTAAATCCTTCGACGGTTGCATAAACAAGCTTTAGTTGCACGATTACAAAAAAGCTGACCTTAGTTTGAACACTTTAAATACGTCTGTAACTCACCGAACAAAATGGATTTAAGTTCATTTGCATTAAACGATTACAAGGAAGCTCATGGTTTACTGTAAATGCTTTTAAACGAGATTAACTCACCTAACAGAGTCAGAGATACAAAGCAGATCTAAGTTTTATGATTTTCATTCATTTGTGAACGTCAAAATGTTCTTGAAGCTTGACAACAAAATTTCCTTTGGGTGAATTCATGAACGTAGAGACATCAGAGGTTGAGCACGTTCAGCAAAGACGCTTTGCTGAATACACTTTGCCGAAGGATGGAAACCACCACAACTATTTCGGCTTTACCAATGGTATTTCAGAAGATTAATCTTGACCGCCATCACAAGTTTCTGTTGGTCATTCCAGTGGTTCCCCGCCTGTTCAGTGTCATGGACCCTTTTGACGATTTGGCTGAAAGCTGTGGACACCTACAAAGCGAGTCATTACTATTGCTAACAGGTGGTCTTTATCAGAAATAGCTATTATCTGCTTTGCGCGCGAAAAATAATGAATGCTCCATAGAACTTAACACGTGAGAAATTGACATTGTTGCATAAGCATAACAATCAAGTTGTCTAATGAATGGATTTGTGTGTAACAAGCGCTGCTAAGGGCGGGATTATGTGTAATAAGATTGTGTAACACGCGCTTACATCATTGGCGTTAGATCAGAGTTGTAACCGGGTCTCATTTCGAAACTCGAACCCGACCCGAGATCACAAGCCCGAACCTGGCTCGAGCTCGACATTTGTTTTTGAAGCCCGAAAGCCAAATTTACAGAGTGAGTCAAGATACCCGCAACTGCGGGGTNTCAAAAAACGTAGTGTACGGGCATAGCTGCATTATCAAATTCCTGAATGCTTTTGTGTTAATAAAGCTCTTTTTGAGCTCGTGCAACAGTTCTACCATGCTACAGAAATTGAGAATGTAGCCATTGCGCTTGCGCTGATCAACCTTAGCAGATAACATAAAGACAATTGTTTCGGATAGAGTGGACTATCGCGGCACACAATCTTAAACATGCGTAGTGGACGGAGGGTCTGCAAAAAGTGCTGAGGTGGTTTCTGGACGCAGACGATAACCCGAATTCCCACCAAAACATATTTATTACTTTGGGCCCATTTACAATGTCCCTTGAAATTTGCATGTAAATTTATTCCGTGGTATTTGCATTAAGTCGACAAATTAACAAGCAACAAGTATGCGAAAACAATTAATCTCCTTTGCGCAGTAGCAATGTTTTTGTAAAATATCAGGCACAAGGGGGGGGGGTTAACCCCAAAACCTCCCCTCGCGTACGCCATTGACTACGAGACCCACTATCTTTCAGAAGCTTTTCTGAAGCGTTTAGACCTCCTTGGAAGCATAGGATTGTCCCCCGCTAACTCGTGATCTACGCCAGAAGATACATCATCAGACTCCTTTCCCATAGGCGTAGCAGTCAGTTCCTGCTCTCTACCAGGCTCTGGAACAGGACGTCCCGGAACAATGTCTGCAGGGGGCTCGACTGTTGGATGAAAGGATGTATCAGAAGACAGACAAGGAGAAAGATCCTTAACCGAGACGCTCGACTCTTTTCCATCAGGGACGTGAACGTAAGCAAACGTAGGATTTGGCTCCAACAATTCAACTTCTTCATAGGGAGGTTCACTTTTGTTCCGAAGAAATTTTCTCAGCATGACAGGTCCTGGCAGGATCAACCAACTCGGCAGGGATCGCCCAAGCATGGAGCGTCGTCGAGTAGAAAACGTTCGTGTGACGTCGCATTCGTAGCCGCACACAATGACCTTGTGGAATGCGGAGCTTCTGGAAGGACGGTCTCCCACGCCTGTTCAGGCAAGCCTTTGTTGCGGAACATTAGTTTGACTGTACGCCACACGGTCTGGTTGATGCGTTCGTACTGGGAATTTCCTTGAGGGTGGTAGGGAGTGCTCCGACTGGTAGCTATTCCTCGAGGTAACAAATACTGTTTTAGAGCTGGAGACATGAAGGAAGAACCTCTGTTACTGTGTATATACTGAGGATAGCCGAACAGAGCAAACAGACTCGAAAGATGTTTGATTACAGTAGGGGTCGAATGATCGCGACAAGCGAATGCAAACGGAAACTTTGAGTCAACAATTTTCTTTCTTTTGAGCGAGTTCTTCTTTTATCCACTGCTTGGCCGCGCTAGATTTCGGGGCAGGTGTTGAGCAGCCATTCGGTTGTCTCATCGTCCAAAACCGCCAGGTCGTGCAGTCCATAGGGAGGTCAATGGATTGGACATTGAAGGACAACATGGTCGACGGTTTGGTCTTCTGAGCCACACTCACAGGCNGCAGAGGAGGCCANACCCCATTTGTACAAGTAGGAGTGGAAACGTCCGACACCGGTNCGGAGGCGGTTGAGCCAGACCCAGGCTCTTCTTGGGAGGGCCATTCCGGAAGGGTGTGTGTACCGGTGTCTGGAATGAAAATGCGAGTCTTGTGGAGTTGTCCGCCCACTCNGCGTTCNATTGATGATCCGCCCACTGCGCCGCACGTATGTTGTTGTTGTCAGATAACCTGATGAATTGCTGTGCGGTGAGCAGAAATGGGTGTCTCGACTTGAGACGCAGTGCATCTGCACTTGATGAGCAGGTGAGCAGCGCTGAGTGGAGCAGATGTTCAGGCTCCATGGCACGGCGTGCTAGAGATAGTATGGTTCCATTGCGACGAAACTCAGGTTGGATGCCTGCGAGGATTGGAAGGTTGCCGCTGGTGTAGGACGCAGGCATCCAGTCACAATTTGCAAGGCGTCGTTGATGGTGGGTTCAATGAGGCGGGTATGAGCACTGCGGCACCAAACAGGAACGCAGTGCTCTGCGGTCGAATAGTCCAGGGCTAGAGTGGCTGTTCGCAACGTTGTTGCTCCAGCGCCCCAGCCGGAGCCAACAAGCCGCTTCAGGAGTGCGACGCGTGATGTTAGCTTCTTGCGAAGTGACTCAAGGTGTCGGCGGTATATGAGCGACCTGTCCAACATTACTCCGAGGTATTTGGGCTCAGAGCAGAAGGGCAGGGTTTCATTGTTGTATTTGACTTAAGCTCACGTTTAGCTTCCTTGTTGTTAAGATGGAAGACTGTCGACACCGTTTTTGTGGTGCTGAGCTTTAGCTTCCAAGTCTGGAGGTATTCACCTAGCGTTGCCATGTCCTTGTTCAGCACCACTTCCACTGCCTGCCAATCTCCATCAGCATGCATGATTACTAGGTCGTCAGCATATGCATACTTTCTGGAAATGGTGGTTGGCAGGTCAGAGATGTAGATGTTGAACAGAAGGAGCGCCAGGACAGATCCCTGTGGGACACCGTTCTTGAGGCGTCGTAACAGGCTCCTTTGGCCATTTCCGGTGGTAAGGGTAAAGTACGTAAGGATTTGCACCTTTCACAGGGCTTTGAAATCAATTGAGAGTCTCTCCGAAGCGTGGACAGCTTTATCAGAGGCGTCACTTCACTTTGTTTGATAAAGGAAGGTTTGAGTTCATCACAGACGCGGCAACAGCGACAAACTTTGCGGACATCAGAAGCTGAAAATGGAAGGTTTCTAGTGCGCACAAAATGGAGTAGCCGAGTAACACATGGGTGATCAAGTTGTTTGTGCATGCCAGTAAGATCGGACAATGCGCTTTGAGCCGTATCAAGAGTANCTGATGAAGTCGGAGAGGAGCGAGACAGTGCATCGGGCACAACGTTATCTNGACCAGGACGATGAATGATATCGTACTCGAAATTGCCCAATTCGGCACGCCACGCCTGAATTTTGGTGTTCTTTATTTTGTCCCGACCTGATTGGCGAAACATGAAGCTTAAAGCCTTCTGATCAGTCACGAGAAGAAAACGGCTGCGAAGCAAGAAATGCGACCAACACCGAACGGACTCTCAATAATGGCTAACGCTTCCTTTTCGATGATCGGATTGGAAACTTCGGACTTCGATAAGTTCAAGAAAAAAATGCGACAGGGCGGTCGGCTTGGCTGAGAGTGGCTGAAATGGTATGCTCAGAGACGTCGCAATCAACGCGGAAGGGCATATCATCCCGAATACCGGTAACCCTGGTGTTAACAAGGCTGGAACGCAGTTCGTCGAAAGCTTTAATTGCTTCGGCGGAAAGAGACACAAGATTGGATTTCACTGCTGTATGTAGCGGTCGAGCTTTGGACGAAAAGTTGATTATCCATTTAGCGTAGTAAGCAAACAGGCCTACAGCCCGTTGCAATTCACTTTATGATTGGGGAACCGGCAGATTCAAGAGCGGTTTGAGGCGTTTAGGATCGGGTCGAATTAAGTTGTGCGACACCCTGTACCCGAGCAAGTCAATTTCAGTTTTGTTCGTTTCACATTTGGCAAGCGTGAGCTTTTCAGCTTTGGCAGNACGAAGAAATTCCTCAAGANGTCTGTCATAGTCTGCTTGGTCAGTGCCCACAACAGTGACATTGTCATGATAAGCATAAATACCANAAAGTTTGTACTTTTCAATACTAGAATCAATAATTTGTTGGAAAACAAACGCCATTGCTAACGCCGAAAGGTAAGCGTTGACANTGAAACAGTTTGNCACACGCTTCAAAAGCAGTAAATTCTTGATCCTTTTCATGNAAATGTANTTGATGATATGCNGACTTTAAATCCAAAGCGCTGAATATGCGACCTTTGACAATCTTATTGATTAGATCATCAATTCCAGTAAGAGGATAAGCAGGTTTTTTTAAGGACCCGATTCGGTTTCCTAGAATTGAAAATTGGGTCTCTAGAATCAGAGAAAATCATCATCGGGTCCTAGAATCACAGAAATTGGGTCCCTACCAGGTACCTAACATTTTCCTTAAAAAAAACCCAGAGGATAAGCATCCAATAGCGTGTACCTATTAACGGACTGTAAATAATCAATTACCATAGGTGTATGGGTGTGCATATTTTTGGGGATGCAAAAAAATTTTTCCCAAATTTGCACTTATTTTTCCCAAATAATGTATCAACAGCAAGTTTTAATGTTAATGACTTACAACCTCAACAAAAATATTTTGCATATGTAATTGATCAGTGTCTCATTGGACTGTATTAGTGATTTATGCAGTGCAATAGATAGTACAGTTGCTACCGTTCATGAAAAGTTCTCAGCATCAGATTGGAACATTAAAATTTGACAGGATGCAACATGTGAACTTCAATGCATTTAAGCAAATGTAATGCATGAAAACTTCACTGCAGTAAATCATAGCTACATTACTGCTACACAGCCTATTGCAGCTGCATTTAGTTAATTCTGTTCACTTCACAACAACAGATCCACATTTGTAAACATCACACCATCAAGAAAGCTTGAAACACCAAAACTTCACAGTGTGAGATCACAGCTAAAGTACATTACCATAAAACAATTTGCAGCTGCATGTCAAGTACTACTTTCAAAGAAAACTCCACAGGCTATTAAATCACAGGTACATTATTCCAAAAAAAAAACATTCACAGCTGCTTTTAGGTACTACTGCCCATGGAATCATATCATCAACAAACTGAGCCTTGAAACTTCACACCATGAAACAAACTTGAAACATGAAAACTTCATAGCATCACCTGACATCATTTACAGCTATACTTTAGTTGCTATGGTTCAAAACCACTTTACAACATCAACAAGTTGGTGTTTACAAAATTTAAGAACAGTTGGAATGGTGGATTAGCCAGGGCCAGCGCTACCATTAGGCAAACTAGACGGCTGCCTTGGGTGCTGGACCAAAGAGGCGCCAAAAATACAATTGTGTGGTTCGGGAAGTGACAAACGTACACCAAAAAAAAGGGAATGAACATGCTGAAAGTGAATGACACACATGATCGTTCAGTTTATAAGATTTAGGTACTACACTATTTCAGGTTTGCTGCAGAGGGTTAATATTTTGCCTATTAATTTCAATTTCACATATACTAGGAAAGCTATGTCACAATTTGGCATACATTTTATTCATGTAATAAACTTTTCTAATGTACAAAACGACCTTTGTATTTAAGCAATCCATGTGATGAGTAGAGTACAGATCTTCGTATGAAGCATTGGCAATGGAATGGATCTTGCTTAGGGTGCTCACAAGTCTATCAACAATCTCCCGTCAGGAACTGCAAAGCATGCCCTCCAGGCCATACTTTATCAAGCGCACTGAAAAATTTAAGGGCACTACCTCTGTTCTTTTCAATTGTTGCTTGTTGGTTTTTCCTGGCTATGCTGCTTTCACCCGAGTACGTTTATGTCGAAGCTTTCACTAAATCATGTTTCAGTCATCAAGTGTAGTCAGATTAAGAAATGCTGCCGAAATGCCAGCATTGTTGGTGATAGCAGCCTAGTTACTAGGCTTCTCAAACTTTTCATTCTACAACCCATTTTTAAAATGTTTTTTTATGTGACTCCTCAGGCTTGTAACTAGAAGGTGCAGGGGGCAAAGCCCCCCTGAAACACTTTCCTCCATCCCCGGAAAAATGTTTTGGGCATATAGTTTAAAAAATTTGGCCCCCTCTCAGAAAACTCTTCAACCCCTAGTGTCCCAAGCTGGTTAAGGGCCTGGAATCCCTCGATGGATAGCCTAGTTGTTAATATGTGTAAACGTCTTATTACAAAGCTCAAGAAGCATTTTCATCCATGGAAAAATCACACAAATGCACACAATCCTCGAAAGTAACTGTACAGTAACAAAACTACCACATAATAAAATTTGTAAGGCGAAAAAAATTAAGAAAATAGAGTCCAATTTATAGAAATTATCAAGCGCAACTAAAGGGATGGAAGCACTTGAGTTTTACACAGATCATCCATTCGTAGGTTGCTACATGACAAAGCAGGATGAAGGATATTCTCAACATTTTTTCAAATTGGATTGGTTTTTGGTCTTGATGATTATATCAATTTTTAGAATGCAGCTTCAAACAAATATGTTGTGCAAAATGTTAGGAGCTTATGAATGGCTAAATAAAAAATGACTGGGCATTCATTTCTTGTTTTTATTTAAAAATTACATAAACTCTGTTTTGAAAATTCCAGTTGCAAACTTCTGTTGTTTAATAACTCCACAAACTTATCCTGGACATAGCAGGTGTGTAGCCTCCTTACATTTCAATTGTGTATGGTTTATAGATTCAACATTTCCTGAATCAAAGCCCAAACTACTTTTGAAACTGTGTATAAAGTTTTTAACTTTAGTCTCAAACTACTCAGTGTATTTTCAAATCAGTTAGCCTAGCCCCGAAACTAGACCTAGAGTTCTAAACACAAGCATGCGTTTGTGTTGGAATGAATGCAATAGGTCAAGATTTGTCAGTACGTTAAAACAATAATCACGTGACAACACATAACTACTTATTTGATTCTTCAGGCAAATAGCCTAGTAAACAACTAACAGCATGAAGCACAGTATTGCCCCTAAAAAGACAGTAGAAATAGATTCAATGAAGGCCTACTTGCTTGTAAAGCTTACAAAAACTTTTATTCCTGATTTGTGAAACCAATTTGCTTCGCCACCCTTAAATGGGATCGTAACCCATAGTTTGAGCAGCCCTGGGCTAGTTAATCAGTAAAATTTAGATTATAGCATGTACCACCTTAATTTATGTAACAAAGAGAAAAAATGTCACCATGGCTACACGACACGGTGTAAATCGTTTGGAAACCAAATCGACCGCCCGGTGTGGAAAGAGTTAAGGTGGGGTCATTTCATTATAATTCAACCGA
>JGI24158J21664_10010412_pt1 | contig 12399 bp, 13 predicted proteins | sample Ectturendosymbi3_FD_21664 | JGI IMG/M metagenome (IMG submission 21664) | reverse complement strand
GTCCGTGGTGGAGTCGACTGGTCGCAATGCTTTGAAAAAGCCGGTCGCGCCGAAAGATTCGAAAAGAATGAACAAAGCAAGGCCTGCCCGGCTTGAGCCCGCGCTTCCGACACTTTCCTTTAAACAATGCCGAGTCCGGCAGTGGCCCTTTCCTGCAAGTCGCTGTTCTGCGCTGTCAACGCACGCTTCAGTGCCTGAGATGTGGTTTGTGCTTGACCATGTACCTGCGGAAGCAAGGTCTTATCGAATCGATTCCGCGAACGGTACAGCAACGTCGTAAGGTTACTTGTTGAGGTTTCGTACGGAGAGCACGCATGCAGCACGTGTTGCGCGGCTGGCACACACGTGGGAGCGGCATTCCCGAACAGTGGCATTGTTCACGGTTGCCATGAGATGGATTTTGAACCAAGCGAGCGACTGACCAACATAAACAAATACAAACACTGCAGCGCCTTTTACTTTTGCTTCAGTAAGAAGCTACGCAAGCGCAAACCGGGAAGTTTCATTGGGGACTGCCATCAATCAGGTTGAGTGGGTCGTCGAAGCGGTTTTACCGACTTATTCTCGTTCAGGCCCGTAGTCACGGGGGGCATTGCCCCCCAAAAACATTTTTGTGCCCCTCAAATTTTGTTTTAAACGTACAACAAAAACAAAAACCTTGCCCCCCAAACCTTAACACCTGGCTACGAGCCTGTTCTCGTTATTGCCGTCACTCTTGCGGATAAGACTTTCTGACAAACAAACAAACAATATAAGATCACAATCACGTGGAACAACCGAGAGACGTGAAGTCACACTGGAAATCAGAAGCTAGTGCGATCTTCAGCAGCAAGTTATTTGTCCATTACTCCCGACATTTTTGGCTAATCGCGCGAACTCGTCGGCACAGAGGTTATATAACCTTAACACGACCGGGCACATGTCTGTACGAGAAAATTAAATCACAAAAATAAACAAGCTCATGTCAAAGAAACAAGGGTCGCGATCACGCACCTGTCCAACACCTCCCAAAACTTCAGCAGGGCGGCGCGGTCCATGTGACGCTTGGTTTCGCTTAAGCTGATCACGTGGACGTTCCACTTGGATACGTTCGATTCAAGCTTTTGCTCGATGAACTTCAAATGGAAAGCTTGTACTGCATGGAAATATCAAGCATCAGTTTTGAATTCTGGGCAGAGTCTTCCTTGTTTCAGATACTGCGGTCCCACACAGCGCTAAAATTTTTTTTTTGCGGAAAAACAACAGTGCCTCGCGAATCAAACGAATATCGGGTACGCAGCAAATGTGGAAATGCAAAGGGTGTCGCGCCACGTGTCAAGACTGGTTCGGGATGACGAGCAATGCCAGTGAATCAACTGATGCATCAGACGCAATGTGCTGTTCGCAGCTTACAACGGGCGGCCTCGGACTGGAAGTAGATTATCGCTTCTAAAATAACTTAATTCGGCGACTAGAGGAGCTGCCTCGTACTTGAGATATTTTCGAACGTCGATCTTTACCGTGTTCAAAAGTTGTATGTGCCGCAAGGAAATAATCTTAAGAAAGTTCTGTGATTATTTCAATAAAGCAAGATGAGGTTTACCGGAAGTTAGCACCGGTGACGAAATGAACTGATTGATGTGAAAATATCAAATGATGATAAACTTTACTGCATCGCATGTATCAAAAACTTTTTTTCGGTTTGACATGAACCAGCGTTCGACATTGATTTCATTTGGTGTGCTTCATGTATAAAGTCATGCCTTGGTATTCTGTCGTGTTCTTGATATTGATGCCGTCATATATTGCGACTGTGTCCTGGTGCGTTAGGTACCTGGTCACCACTGTACTCCAGCACTTTCTAACAGACGCACTTAATACAATTTTAACCCGGCGCACTTAATACAATTTTAACACATTTAAGCGACAATTCACAACCGGCTTTGAGATTGATTGATTGCGACAACTGCGCACGTAACGTACTTTTCGCAAATATGTCGACCGGAGATCCGTCCTGCAGAAGCCAAGGCCAGCCTTTGAACTGCCAGGCGGGCCCTTGCACGAAGACGGCGACAACTCGGTCCCTGCGCGAGTAACGATGATGAAGACAGCAACAATGTTCGAACAACAGCAGTGAAGCCAAAGCAATAAGGCGAAGCTAAACCACAGTCTACACACTTTACGGGTATGGTTCCAGACCAGAGTTTCTCAACCGAGGCACTGGGCCCCCTTGAGGACCACGGAGCGGTCCTCCGGGGGCCACGAGCAGAGGCCTTTACTAAATATCTCTGCCGTGATATTGCAAAACCCTATTGATGAGCAGGGGGTCACAAGTGTTGAGAGTCTGGAAGCGGACCACAAACCATGAAAGGTTGAGAACCACTGTTCTAGACTATTCTTCGTCAGTACTTCATGCAAGAACTGTTTAGCCACAAAGCCAAAAAATGTGTACAAAAAATGTGAGAGTTCAGCGAAGAAGGGAGACTGTCAGCATGAACGTTGTTGGTAATTAATCAATCACATTGATTTCGAAAAAATCAATTCGAATCAATTCAAATCACATTGATTTCGAAAAAAAAATCGGCGCTTATGTAAATTTACATGGATTATTGAAAAAAGCATCGCGGCACTTCACAAAAGTGCTGTAAATTACGAACCGTTGCGGCTTCAGTAATCCAATAGGACCAAACCTGGTCCACTCCGAAGAAATCAGTATTAAATTAGCAAGGTTTTCAAAACAAAAGTGGGTGAAGATAACAGAAGCCACACGTCTTTAGGAAATCCGCTGATTTGAGTGCAACGGCAGCAACGGAGGGCTTGCTGTAATGCCGACAAAAAGCATATTGTTGGCTTGCTTCTGGTATAGACATATCATTAGAAGTAAAGCCCTTACTCGCAGAATTTTTTTGAAACTTAAACTTGGTTGATTTTCCGGTCGGCTCGCTCGTGAAAAGGACCGACCAGAAAAATTGTTACGTCAGACAATACAAATTGTGTCGTCAGACACTACAAATTGTGTCGTCAGACATTACAAATTGTGTCGTAAGATCGCGAAACCGAAAGAGCACCCGAGCTCAACAGGGCAGGAAAGCAGCCCTGGTTCTTACCAGTCATCGTGCGTCTGGAGCTTCGAAATATTGTCGATGACAAGGTAAGGCACAGAGGTGGCGCCGCTGTCTTTCCGCCGCTGGATGAGGACCTCGTTGTCGCGTTTCATTCCGTCGTTTTTCTTCTGTTGCGTCGACACGAACTGAGAAAAAAAACGGAAGAGGTTGATGGAAATTTCATCGCGAGTTTTTTTCTTTTGTCATCACTGTACGTCGGGTTAACTGAGTAGCAACAAATTTTTGTCACTCTGGAAATGGGAATATGAGCCAAGACTTACGTCAAAAAAGACGTTTTCATTTCGAATATTACCGGATTAAGTTCAAAAATTGCTCATGACCCCAAAGATATACGTTGACTCATTATAAAACCATACTAAAAACTAAGAGTTTGAAACGGCAAAGCCCATCCCCTCGGATATTTCATCACGTGATTACCACAAATGCGGTGTCGACAGCAACCTGGAACATCGACGTCCTGGATAAGCTGACGATGCAAATATAACACACAAGTTACACGGGAAAGCCCGAGCTGTGTGGCAGTTATCGGTACAAAGCGAAGTTCATGGCGTTGATACTTCTTGCTAGATTGCAAAGCACACACAAAACATTAAAGCGACTTGTAGTAAGCGTTGTCAGGAGCAAAAACAATCGGCAAAATTCGATTTTACGCATTTCCGACTACAACAAATGCTGGTGGACCCTGGTCTGCCGAAGATCGCGTACCACTGTATACAGGGTTCCCACACATTAAACTTTTTTTTTCTAAACTTTTTCAATACTAAATTAAAAAAGTTCGATGCCATTACCTCCCTTCATTTTTTGAAATTCTTAATCATGATGCTCAGTTTTGCACATTGCACAAATAACGTACTGCTTTGCCTTCAGTGAAATTCTGCTCAGATACTTCCGATTTCTTTTCGATTTGGAATTTCCATGCTTTTCCAATGCTTAACGCGTATTTTGGCCAATTTCATTACTCTTTCAAGGTCTTGAAAATTGATTTTGAAATTCTCAATACTTTCATTACCGCCTGGGAACACCTTAACTGCTACGTGGCCAAGACGCATTGGTAAGTATTTGTTACAAAGCACGCGCCAAGAAGATACACATCTTTAACCATCTCCTCTCCCGCAACAAAGCATTCTTCCAAGCAGCACTAGAGCGATCTGATAAGCCAAAGGTTCCTCCGAGAAATTAACGGCAACGGAGCTGATTTGTGCAGAAGCCTTTGACGTGGTTTCTGTATCAGCTGAAACTTTTCCACTTCGTTTTTTTACGAAACAAGCAGTCGTGTTTGCTTGGAACAAGAATATGCGCGGTAGTTGGTAGATCGGCTCCCAATCCCGATGGGGGAGGGCTGCACCGAGGGCTTGCTGAGCGATGCTTGTTACGTCACAGTTTCTTGCTCGTCACTGGTGCGAGGGAAAGTTTCGCGCGCGCTGCTGCCAACAAGTGGCCACTATTACAAATACTCATAATTCAAGTGGCCGTAAGAGATGAGCGCACTGTCATATTTTGCGATCCAGATCTCGTCCTGAATTTTTAGAACTCAGTCCAAGCCCAACCATAGTCCAAAAAGTTTAAGAAATTCAAAATCCATGTCCAAATAAACTCCTGAAAATTAAAAAATACAGCTTTTGGGAGACAAAAATCGCGCAATTCTTTTCCGTTAACTCAGTCCAAATCCAGTCCTGATCCTAAATTTTGAAGCATTTTGCAGTCAATCCGGATCCAATCCAAAATCAACAGACTTCGTAATAGTCCGGATCCAGTCCAATGCTCATCTTTGGTGGCCGTGTTGTCCACGGCGTTGAGATTACGGCGACGGGCGATCTCCTGATACCATATTGTTACAAAACAACAACAAAAAAAACTACTTCGGTTTCCTTCACGATTTTAACTTGCATTTAGAAAAGTCAACGCGGCCTCCAAGTGGACGGTTGGGACGCAAACCGGCAGCACTTTACCTTGAGATCCTGTAAGAGGTCTTTGGTGTTGTACAAAGTAATGAGGGACGTGGTCGCTGCGGGGATTATGATGATGGGGGTGCGCGACACACGCTTGGCCGGTTTGGACGGTGCTTCCACAACAGGAGGGGGCGCTACAGACCGGGCCTTCGGCGCCGGCGTCACAGATTTCTTGGCAGTGGCTCCTTCCTGCGGAGTTAGATGCGAGTGATAAGACGCAACACAATTAACAGGTCTAAACATAGAAGATTTACAAAACGACAATGTTTAAAGGTTAAGCATATAGGCTAGCAAGCCATAGTCGGTTCAGGCAGTGCCCCACGCAGGTGAATAAACCTGAAGCTACTGTATGCTGTGAATATTGACTCTGCTTCAGAAATTTGGCAGAAATAATTTGACTTGTGCTCCATCGCGTTACACAGGCAAGGGGGTTCCCACACATTTTCAGAAAACATCTTCCGTACTTTTTCAATGCCTTTTCAATACTAAATGAAAAAACTTCTAATATCACTTATCTTCATTTTTCCAAACTTTTATTCATGGAACACAACGCAAAAAACATCTGTAGGACTGTCATCAGTGGTAAAGAAAAAAATTTGAATGAACAAAAGGCTGAATTTGGAATTTCCATACTTTTTCAATACTTTATGTAAATTTTGCCAAATCCTATACTTCTTCAAAATCTTGAAAACCGATTTCACAACTCAATACTTGTTCAATACTTTCAAGACCGCGTGGGAACACTGCACAGGTTTAGTCATCACACTTACTCGACGTAAAAACAAAGGTCATTTAAGACAGAGACGACTGGACCTGAATCTAGATACATTTCACCAAATTCGTGTTCAGGTCTTAGAAATCCGCTTATTGGTCGGAGTTTCCGGCACGCGTCGAAAGTGCGCGGCGCTCTCAAGTAGCGTGCGCTTCGCCAGTACCGGTACCTTGTCATCTGCCGATACACGCGCAGCAGACACGCCCGGCAAAATTTGTTGCACGTCAGAACGAGTATATTTGGCAACGCAGGAATTGACTGGGCCAGCTATGCCCAACCCGTGGCCCGCATGCGGTCCAGTGTAGGTTTTCGCTGTAGTAAAAGCATCACTGACAACCTGTCCTTATTTTGATAATCTTGCATTTGATATTTTTGGTGCAGGTTGTATTCAGTGCCATTCTATCACGTCTGTTACCATTGCCGTTAAGGATTCGAACGCTTTCAGTACATTAGCGTAAGCTAAATTTGATTTGCTAAGCTCAAAGCAAGCAACTCAATGTGCGGGCCCTCATTAATATGTAATTCAGTGTGCGGCCCTGGTTAAGATAGCGACATAATGTTTGGCTCAGTGAGCCATTTGGGTTGGACATAGCTGGCCTAGACCAGTGGTGGGCAAACCGCGGCTCGCCGACATGTTTTGCGTGGCTCTGCTAGCTGCACAGCAGTATCTCAAATCGATAGAGAGTTGTCGCCTCATATTTGATGTTTGTTTCATTTATCAATGTGTCTACACGAATTCGTGAGGTTAGTTTTCAAGGAGTCGACGCGATTTAATGTAGGTCATTGTATGTAAAACTTGCATTCAAAACTTGCAACAGACTGACTCTGCGGTTCGCTGGTGTTTTTGGTTTTTCTGCCAATGACTCTTCCGTTCAACAAGTTCGCCCACCCCTGGTCTGCCCAGACTATGGCTGTTTTTCCGCCGTTTGCTTTGCTTCCTCCTCTTCACAGTTCGCCAGTCGGTTATTTTTAGTGAAACACGACCTACCATGACAGATTTCAAACTCATATCGTAGTATGTCCCGGTGGTGTCGATGCGGAAGCCGAGAGTCTCTTCCTTGCCTCTGAAGCGCTCTTGATCGTAGCGACTGTAGCCCGGTACTTGCGTGGTGGGGAGTCTGTTGCTCTGCAATCGAGAAAAAACAGCATCTGTGGTGGAGCCGTTGCCGTGACAACATATGTTTTTGATTGAAAATTTGCGCACCTCAGAGGGAACATTGTTCACCGGACAAGACTTTGAACTCACAGCTACTTTGCCACTTCTAGGGTCATGCGCGATCGCAATGCACGGAAACGCCCTGACAGCGTCATCAATGATGTTTCATCGGTTACATGCGTGGCAAGAATCTCTTCTGACGCAACAATCCAACCGAGCGACGAAATAATAACGTTGTTACAGCTCACACTCCCAGCTGCTGGCAGGATTTTAAATAAACCCAACATTTTGGATTTAAAAGGTTTTGCAGTGCAAGTAATTGACATAGAATAGAAAATCTACAAGTCAAGTCATCGACGTCTGCGAACGTGTTTTAGCAAAACGTTTGAGTCTTTTTGCAGCTAAGGAAAAATTAGTTTTACTGTATTCCCAACCAGGCACGTGAAAGGAAAACCAGTAACGCTCAGCGGTGTGGTTCACCTGACTTGCCATATGCTTTCCTTACTGTGCCTGCGCTGGTTCTGTTGTTAACAGGAAACATGTGCTTGCATTTGCGACCGAAGCTTGCGAGCCTAGTTTGAGCATCAGTAATTTATTTTTTTTTTCTTTTCTTAAACTTCTTTGTTAATAGTTTACGAAGGAAATGTGTTCAAATGCGCGCCTGCACAATGCGCAGAAGCGTGACAGTGAATTATATCCGCCGAGAGAAGCACCACCGGTAGCACCCGAAAAACAATCACGACCAGGCCCGTAGCCAGATTTTAAGGTTTGGGGCGGCAAAAAAATTTTTTGGGGGTTAAAGGTTTTTGTTTTTTAATTGTGTTTGAAACAAATTTTTCTAGGCCTAACAAAATTTGGAGGTGCACGGTCTTCGAATGCCCCCCGTGGCTACGGGCTTGATCACGACATCTCGAAAAACAACCGATTTCGCAAACGTGGCGCTGCAAGCCCCCCGTGTGCGTCCGTCGAGGCCCCCTAGAGAAAGATCCAGGAGGCCTTGGTACCGTACGTGAAACTACGTCAACATGGCGTTCGGGCAAAACATGCCATAAGCATTTAGCGAAGCTACCTCGTTCGCGTTAGAAGCGCTGGAGGTGCGTAGATAAGGAGTTCTGTCTGAACAGCCAGCAACAAGTGAATAGACAAGAGCCAGCCCCTTACCGCAGTACTGGCCTTGGTAGTGGGATGGGAGGCGCTCGTGGCGCTGTTGCTCGTCGCCGACTCTTTCTCGGCAGTCGAGGAGCGACCCTCCTCCTTTGCTTTGATCGATGAGAGAAGGGCAAAGACGTTCTTGCTGAAGTTCTTGCCGGCGCTTTGCAGGATGGTCGACCTCGTGCGCCAGTTGCGCTCGCGCGAAAGGATCTCGCCGGTCAGGTCAAAGGTCGAGTCCTCGCTCAGGTGACCGCCGACCACGCCGGCGAGTTTGCCGTCGTTGTCGTGCGATTGTTCTGAACAGACATGATAAACACCCTGGTAATTGACATGGTAACTGAAGTAACATGATAAACACATGGTAACAGACATGGTATGGCAATTGACATGGTAACATGATAAACACATGGTAACAGACATGGCAACTGAAGCTGGGTTTATTTTTTCGGTCAGTTTTCATTTTTTCGGTCGCCGAATTTTCTTTTGAAATGATCGGAAATATTCAAGTCGATTCGGTCACCAAGTCCGAAAGACTAGGCTAGTGAATACCGTATCGGCGAGTTTTAATACGATTACGGGACAAATGACCGAAATGCCTCAGCGGAAAAAAAAACAGAACACGAGTGTTGGCGAAGTGTCGGATGTAGCTTTCCGGTTGTTATAGCAACATCAACTTCACACTTAAATCCTTAAAACATTTGTGATTGAAACTGTAATTGCGATCCGGTGCACATTCAAGCACACACTGACAAGCCAACATGCATCTAACATGCACATCACTTGGGATAAGCATGAATAAAGGAAGTGCTCGTGCGGCGCAACCACATTTGATGACGCAAGCAGTTACGTAGGCAAATGATTTCCTTTCCCGCCGAAAAAATACTCCACAGTCACCTCACGACCCACATACAACATGCGAAACACAGGAGTCATTGACCTAACAAAAAAGCGTAAGCGTACAGCTTTTCAGGCAGCACACGGACATCACGGGGCGATGTGATGTCTTTCGCTGTAGTAGCTGGCAATGCGTCATTTGTAAAACGGCAATACGAGTAAAACTACTAAAAGCAGTTTAATTTTTAAGCAGCAATTAACCCATTTGAAAATCTGATTGCTCCGGTTTCGATACTCAAATCATAGATTTTCGTTGCGTAGTGAATTCAGGGAATAAGCGCGCACTTGACCTCGAAGGCTATTCTGCATTGTCCACTGTTCATTTCTTTTTTGCATTCGCAAACACGCCGTATGTACAAACCTTAGGACAGGGGTTCCCAAACTTTTTCTGAACATGTACCCCTTCAGCATTTTTTTTTTCCAAAACTTTTTCTGACCATGTACCCCTTCAGCATTTTCAGCATTTTGACAGATGAGTACGTACCCCTAAAGTTTTTTATGATAAAATGGCTGAGTAAAATAACAAAATCTACAGAATTTTTAATATAACTTTTAGAATTTGGAACTATAAAGGTGGGCTCCGTTTTCATGTTTTAAAGTTAATTTGTTGCGGCTGTACAATACATGTACCCCTTCAGATGGGGAAACGTACCCATAGGGATACGTGTACCCCAGGTTGGGAACCTTTTTTAGAACTTAAGCGATCGAAATAATTTTGGTGACAATGCATTGCAAATCCACATGCACTCGGAGCTAAACGAAATCAGGGTGACATCTGCAATAACAGCACAGCACAAAATTCTCACCCAGCCCACCAGGCTCGTCGATTTCCGGAATCATTTTGCGTTGCCGGGCCATGAACTTCGCTTTCATGGCGGCAATCTTTTCGACCGATATTGCTTCGGATATGCTGGCCGACTTTATCTGATCGGTAATCACCGTCTTCTCGCCTCTGCTTGTGCCAAAGCGATCGAGCAAACGCTGCACCAAGCGTTAAACTGTTCGTTGCTTTTTTCATGCGTTGCACCGTTCATCAATAGGCTAACTTCAATAACGCAGTTTTTCCAAAGAGCACAGGAAAAAAACGAATTTTAAAGCCAACCAGGAGCTGATCAGTGGTTGAACACACCACCCCTCCCACGTACTAGAATCAGTTTTATCACGGAAGTGTTCACAGACTGATTTGCCGCGACGATTACACAATAAGCGAGCTATTTTTTAAATATATTAGAGACACTACTATAAAAGGAAATATCACATAAGCAGTGCAGACGCTATTTGTAAAAACACTTGGTGTAATACAAGACAGTTGAACACAAAATTGAAATCATTGGTAATTGGTACCAATTCAACTGTGATTTCCGCAAATAAATCAGCTACTAGAAGCAAACCTGATTTCTGTTAATTTTCTGACTTTCATCTGCTCTTGACCGCTTCAAGCTGGGCTCGCTTGTAGCCAGGCCTTCATCTCCAGCCGATGTGGTTGTAGAAACAGTGCCACCATGTGGCCTTTTAACTTTGCTTGGTCGTTGCAGAGTGATATCCAAGGGAGCACTCTTGTCGACGCCGGTTGAGGCCGCTAAAAAGTTGGGAAAATGCGAATTAATTTGAATATTACAAACGAAGTCAAACAATGAGTTTGAATTTTCCTCTCAGCCTGGATATTTCGAGATAAACAAAAATAGTTTGTGTTGGAGTCGGCATTTTCAGGTTAAATTTCATCATTCTGACTACTGCCTAGTAGCAAATAGTGTTCAGCATATTGTCAGCTGCCATGAATTTTTCATATTAATTGCGTTAAACATAATTTCACCAAGAAATGCTGATTCCAGAATATTTACATTTTATTACATTTCTGTCCATACATTTGAGGTGCAGCTTTGTGGTGTGTGTGCAATACATACATACGTTTTTTTTGTTTCAAGTTTGCTCAGAACAAAACAAATTATACCCAACAACACATCCTCGCGCAAGAATTCCATGGATATTAAGTGTCTGACTGGTTTTAGCCCAGTAACTTCGCTGCTGTAACTGATGAGAAAGAAAGCCAATGCACATTACTATGCAACTACCTCAAATGCTGCACTTGTATAGGAAATTAAAATGCCTCACTGCTTAGCGACCAATAATTTTGGATAAGACCTCGTGTGTAGAAAGGTTTCTGAATGTGTCCAGGGCAACTTTATCATGGGATAGCACACAGCAAAGAAAGCATCCACTGTGAAAAGTAGTCAACTTCAACGAAGTTAGAATATGTATAACTACAGGGTGTCCACAAAGTCTGGGTATATATGGGTTTTCACTATCTATGTGAAAATGTGGTTTGTGGAAAGCTCATGTGCTAGGACCATTCTTCTTTGATGAACATGTAACAGGTGAGACGTATCTGATCATGCTGAGAGACAAATTAATGCCTCAAATTGAGCACCTAGGCGAAGGACTTCCGGATTGATTTCATCAGGATGGGGCCCCAGCCTATTTTGCTAAAGCTGTTAGAGATTGGCTGAATGACAATTTTCCTCACTGGATTGGAAGAAGAGGTCATGTGGAGTGGNACGCTCGTTCACCAGACCTTTCTCCCATTGACTTCTTTTTCTGGGGTATGTTAAAAGAGAAAGTGTACTTGATGAAGATTATAGATTTAAACTACATGAGAGAAGGCATTACCAGTCAGTGTGCTGAAATCAATGGCAACGCACACCTATTCCATCGAGTTCACCAAAATTTTGCAAAGCGCATCCAATTATGCACTGAAAACGATGGAAATTATGTTAAAAATATTATTTATCAACATTACAATTGAATAGAATTGTTATGTTTTAAAAAGCATGTGTTTTTATACCATGGACCCAGGCTTTTCAGACACCCTGTATTGGTCACTGGCCAGTCATGAGACTATGCAGACACAACAATTAGCACTTAAATCAGCACTGACTGTGCATGTAGCCAAGTCATTTTCTTGAGTACACAGACTCAAAGTCTCTTTAAGTCAGGGGTTCTTAACCCTATCAGTCCCGCAAAAGCCCCAAATCTTGTAGAGCTTTGCAATCCTATAACTCACCAGGCGATTGAGCTAGAGAGCTATCCAAACTATCCATAGATTCAGCAAGTCTTGTAGTCAAAATCGAAAAAAACGTTTTTCGTTTTCGGTGAGGGGATTTCTGGAGGTGACGTCACAAAGAAGGCATGTTTTGGAAATTTTGGCCTGCTTTGGCTGGCCCTGGGCACCAACCCATTGACCCACTCGTTTGGCTCAAAGTTTTGTTGAAACCTAGGTCAAAATCCACGTCTATAGAGCCCTGGATTGACTTGCTAGCATATCTGTAGCCAAAATTATGGGTCAAAAACCCAGTTTTTGGCCTAATTCAAAAC
>JGI24158J21664_10010411_pt1 | contig 12399 bp, 6 predicted proteins | sample Ectturendosymbi3_FD_21664 | JGI IMG/M metagenome (IMG submission 21664) | reverse complement strand
CTTGACTATTCTAATCATAAGCAATTTTTCTTTTTCAAGGCTTTTGCTTCCATAACTTCAGCCCCCCCCCCTTAGAAAAATCCTGGCTGCGCCCCTGGAGACAAATCATACGCCCTACTGGTATAAGCGAGTGCAAATGCAATAGATTCAAGGAACAGTTTTGCACAAATCTCCTTGGCCATGGAACGGCAAGCATTCAAAGACAAAAGGAAGGTATATACGTCTCACTACCACGGTTGTTCAGAAAAGACGCTTAAAAAGTAATGCCTAATTGCTTCACGGTCTATTTTTATTTTTGGTTCACACTGCTCAAGAATCTAGCGAAGCGCCTTTGCATGGTTTTCAACCCTTCTTGGTAAGATTACCTGCTGCTGTGTTACCAAACCTGGAATGTTTTTAACTCGTCTAAATACAGCGTTCTCTGCAAGCCCATCGTGGTACGCTCATCGCATTTTAAAGTTTTTAAGTGTCGTGTTAATGTTCTATTGAAACTTGGGAGATGAAAATTCTGATACTGAAAAGCACTTCTGACCAATCTTCGACGAACATTTTGCCACAAATAAGCTGCGACACACTCGGGATTTCCGGCACAATCGCTATGGGGCTTTGCTCTCTGAAAACCCTCTCTATACCAGCGCGACTTCAATTAAGATTTTGTTTAGCTGGGACATAAAAACAACTTGAATTTAAAACGAAAACTGAAATGCATCTGAGGTCGATGTAGCCTACAGAATTGACGTCAGGACCTTTGAATCTTGGAACTCATTAACTACCGTAGAGTTGAGAATCTAATAGTTTCGCGTGAAGCTATTCCCTCTGAAATTTTGGTCACGATTGAACATTCAATCTGTTTTATTACGACACTCCAAATTGCGGTAATACAGTCTCGAATTGTAGCAACTAGTGAAATGAAATGCAAAAACTAACCAAAAAGTTCCCTGATCATCTGTGTAAATATGCCAGAGTTTGCACCTTGTTTTCTAAACCACGGGTTTGTCAAAGCCTTTTGAAGATGCCGAATCCAGCGTACCCTCGTGTTCCACTCCCTGGTCAGGTCTGGCTACAATCACCGCTGATGCGAGCTGTAGGGACTAGGGGTTTCTGCAGCATGCACTCTCTGAGTTTTGAGCAATAAAACATCATAAAGGACTGACTGAGGGAGATTCACGAGTCACGGATGCATAAAAGAGAAGAACAGACAGAAGAATGCATGTGAAAAACTGAAGGCAAATCATTTTATACGAAACTGCTAGACAAATAATATTCTAGACAACAGTGGCGCACGCAGAAAATTTTCATTGGAGGGGTTTCATTCTGTGGCACATGGTGGTCATTTGTATTTGGTATGCGCTGTTTGTGACGTCACAATTTGATGTCATATTCATGTTTCCAGACCAACGTTTTGGCGAAGTTTGCTGACATAATATGCACATTCGTCTACACGCACTCTTCATTTATGTGTCAATGCTTTGAATATAACTAGCAGCGTTCCAGGTTAGGATATCCGAAAATAAACTCAACGCTACGACACAGCAGTTCGTAAGTGCAAAAATATCAGGCTGCCCGTTGAAACAGGAAGTAAAACACTCATCATTGCGTCAGAGCAATTTACAACTGCAAAATGAGGCTGGGCTGATGTCTTGTGGAATACGAGCAGTGGAGCACAGAAAGTGTGCGGCTGGACTGTCTGACGCACACCCCGGTTTGCAAGATCGAATCTTGCAAAACTGCACAAGAATGTTGAATGCGCATAAAGTACGCAAGAAAAATTTCAATTTTACGTTATCTAAAGAAGTCCAGCATACTTTTAGTTTTCCTTTTTCCCTGTTGAGACATTTTCAAATGCCTGAATGCTTCTATGTTAAAAAAAGCTGTTTTTAAGCTCGTGCAACTGATATGTCATGCTACAGAAAATGGTAATGTAACCAATGCGTTTAGGGCATGCGCTGATCAGCCATAACAGACAAAACAAACGCAGTTGTTTCGGACAAAGTGAACTATTGCGGAACACAGTCTTAAACATGCTTAGTGGACGGAGGGTGTGCAAAAGTGGTAAGATGGTTTCTGGAAGCAGACGATAACCCAGATTCCCACCACCAAACCCTAATTATTGCTTTTTGGCCCATTTACAATGTTCCTTGAGTTTGCATGCAAATTTATTCCGTGGTATTTGCATTAAGTCGACAAATTAACAAGCTAAAAGTATGCGAAAACAATTAATCTCATTTGTGCAGATAGTAAAGTTTTTGTAAAATGTCAAGCTCAAGGGGGGGTTTAACCCCAACCCCCCCCCCTTGCGTATGCCCTTGCTAGACAATTGCAAAATCCGGAGAATTTTCTTGGATATAACACCCTGAAAAGTTGAAATAAAATAAAAGAAATGCTGCGATTAAATGCTTTACCTGTAATTATTTAACCTCAAAGAAAACGTTTTTTTTGCCTTTAGTGTAAATTTGTCGATTGTTCCTTCAAACAACTGCTATAAATGAAATGTGTCACATCCACTAATCTGAGAAATATCTAAGGTCAGTGACGCTCCGTGCGAAGTTCCAGGTTTGCAATTGTGTGACCTGGATTTCGACAATCATGTCCATGGAAATGCTCACTTTCTAGGCCAAAGTGATATAAAGCACATGTACCAGTCATAGAAAAGTTCACAATAACTAATATACTCAGCGTTGTTACACAGCTGCAATTAGAATTTTGCAAAAGTATTCAGCATTTATTTAAATTTCCCACAAACAAAAATCTTCATAACTTCCTTCAAAACCACACCAAATCCATTTCAACATGAAGTTTGTCAAACCAAAAATTTTCCTAAACATCAGATCTGCATGCCCCTGGTTGTAACAACCAGGGGCATGCAGATAGGGGTGGTGATTCTCGGGGCAACTGCTTGATTGCATGCCCTCCACCAAATTCATGTATTGAGGAATGTGAAAAATACAGGCATTTGATATAAGTAAAAACTAGTTTTGACAAACAAACAAGTTTTGAAAAATTGAATTCAAATGAATTAAAATAGTATTTTTTGTTTTTTATGTGTTAGGTTTTCAATAATTTGTTTTATTCTATGGGCTTGAGATTTGTGTTTGCAAGCAAATTTATTCCACTCATGGGTAAGTCTTGCATTGAGGAATTAGATGTTGCATTTATTCATGCAAGTACGTATCAGATAGGCCCACCAAAAGAACATAGCATTTACGGCATGTTAGGAGATAGAGTTGTCTATTGTTCCTCTCAGAAATAATATCTGGAAAATGTAGTACAACCACGCAATTTGATCCATTGCCGCAGTTTGATGCATTTATATTTTTCTGAACTGTTAACAAATTGCTAAGGATGTTTTGTTCAGTAAAAACAGATGAAGGTAACGATGGCAGTGCTTCATCTCTCTCTCAGGTCACTTGACATACATTTGCATGCCCCCTCAGGCAAGATCCCATCAGATCCATGCAGCACGTTTCAGTAGCCAATAAGAAGCGTCTAGTTCAGGGGTGCAAAAATGCGGTCGCGCACTCGCGCCGCGTGACCAAAAATTTGGAGTGCGCGAACATTTTTTCACCTTATATATTTACTTAATATGTATGCTGTGTGGCAAAGCTTACATGTGTGCGCTACTAAAAATTGCTGCGCGCTACTAACATTCACACAAAATTTTGCACGCTGGTCTAGTTACAAGATTTTGATAAACGCACTTTTTGTAATTTCACTCTTTGAATGACCCACTGGTTTGGATGTCCGGGGCCGTCGACTCGTTCATGGCCCCTCTGCACATCCCTGGTAACAACATGATGTAAGTTTTATCGCTGCTCTAAAAGCATGCGCAATATAGCACACTGCATGTACTGTGAACGCTGGATTCCCGTGCCATTGTGACGCAACTATAATATGATAGGGAAGTCGGAAAGTTCGCAACCCTAGCTTTCTGAAAGCGTTGTGACCAGTGCTGCCAACCTTGCGGTTTTCCCGCAAATTTGGGCTTGTTTTTTTGTGGAGTTGCGGTTTTTTTTGAAGACTTGTGGGCTACTTGTTTTTGGGCTTGTTTTAATTGAAATTTGCTTGTTTTTTGCAGATTTCTGTTTTGCGGATTGCCTTTTTTTCAAATTTTACTTTTGTTGTTTGAATTTACTGCTAAAAGCATATTGGGCGCGTTTTTGTGAAGGTTTGCTCATTTTGGGCTTGTTTTTTCGGATTTGCCACCCTGATTCCTTATTTGATTTTCTTGCTAATTTTTCGATTTGTTGAATTTTCCTTCCAACGCATTTTGGGCTTGTTTTTCGGTTAAATTTTACCTATTTTTGGCTTGTTTTTCAAATTTACTTGCTTGTTCTTGGAAAATAACCTGGCATCACTGGTTGTGACGCAGCTGTGAGTCAAACCACAAGCTGACACTTATTGCTGCAGACAGAAACGCCACCTTGAAACGTCACTTAGGTTCATAATTGCTCGCTTTGCGAACCTTGGTGAGATTTCGCAATGATATTCGACATTTTGTAAATTGTGGTAATTAGCATCCGCTGACATTTGACATTTCGTAATTAGTACGTAACATTCCGACCTCAATTTGGCGCTCCCAAAGTTCTGCGCTCGGGAGCAGATGTCTCCCCCTTTCCCCCCTTCTTTGCGCTACTGCAAAGTAGTAAAGGTGCAAGGAAGTGGAGCGCGGCATTTTAAACCCAAAGTTGTGCAGCTTGTCGTGGTTAGAACGTCAAGGTAAAACATCCACGGAGTTTGCAGCTAATTTAGCCAGTAGAAAGTACAACTAGCTTCAAAGAGCAATCCGGGTTTCAGGGCATTCTTTTTTTAACATGGAACAATTTCTTTGTTTCTTGCTGGGCGGCTTGACGTATATTGCCTATGCTGTTTAAACAGGGGCAGACCCAGTCAGTAAGCTAAGGGAGGGGGTGATTTCAGTGATATTTGGCAATCAACTCTCATTAGGGGTTCACTACTGTAAGAGATGAAGTACTTCACAACACTGCGGTGACGAAATAATGGACGGCAACATGGCCTTATGTACCGAATACTGTTTTCCGAAGTGTTGAAAATCATGGTGAAAAGTTACTTTCGTAAGTTTCAGGAGGGCGATCAACCCAATCGCCCCACCTGGATCCGACCCTGGTTCAAAGCATGTGCTTCATCACATTTGTTAGACGTTTGACCAATGACCAGGCTTGTCCACGAGGCACTTTTCCTTGTTCCGTCCCGAGGCAACTTGTAACTGTCACACGTCAACGCATGGAACTCTCACGAAACTACTGTAGTATTACAAAGTACATTATATCCAGGTGTGTAGTGGGGCAGGAACGCGTGGGAGCGGCGTTCCCACACCTTTTTCATGTTTTGCTTTAAATTGAGCTTGAAGCTGTTTTAAAACGACTAGTTTTTTGGGTGTGTTCCCACACCTTTTTTGTTAGCACTACATCCCTGATTATATCACATGCATGTAGTGTTTTTTTAAGGTGTTCAAAAGTGTGTCGCGGAGGAGCTGTAGGGTGTCAATACCATTTTCCCTTCTATGTCTGATACTTTAACTGATTTTCACAAAAACGCAAGATTCCGTCCAAATAGGCTTCAATTATTTGAATATGACATTCACTTTTCGCAAACAAACTAAAGACAATTTCATAAGTAGAAGGTTTCAATGTAGGCCTACATACTCATTCATTCACTCATTTTCGTGCCCGCTTTTTCTTTGGGGAGAGTCGCTGGGGCCGCAGCCTAGGAGACCCGAAATATCTCACAATCAGCAGCATCTCAGATAATTCTTCTGACTCCACACCAAGACGCGACCAAGCAAGGTTGGAGACGTAATCACGTCACTTGTCCTTGGACAACCTCTGGTCCGCTTTCCCGTGGGTGTAGACTTTAGCCCGAAGGACGTACTTCGCCATTCTTTCCTGAGACATTCTGGACACATGGCCGAACTAACAGAGCTGGTATCTCTCGGTTCGGAGAAGTGGCTTGACATCCCGGGCTTCACGAATTTAAGACCTGTGCTCTTTGTCACGAAGTATCACACCGAGAACTCCTCGCAAATATCCCATCTCTGCCGTTTGTTCTTTTCACGGTATTCTTTCAGTCGTCACCTAAGATTCATGACCACAGATAAAGATCGGAACAAAGACCGATTCAAAAATTGAAAGCTTTGCGGTCTTTGAAAGCTCCCGTTTCATCACCACGGAACAATAAAGCTCACGCAGACCTGCGTTTGCTTTACCAATGCGTGTATCAATCTCTTTGTTCCGACTTCCGTCACTCGTTAATACCACCCCAAGGTAGCCTGCTTGAACGTCTCCGCCTGCTGCAGTGTATTTCCGTTCACTTGCAGAATACACTGCCATAGGCGTCTTGAGAGACACAATACCTCAATCTTTTTAGTGCTGATTTTCGTTCCTGCTTGGTCGCACGCAGCAGAAAATCGATCAAATGCGTGCTGAAGGCGCTGTTGAGAAGATCCACGCATGCCGTATCAATTCTTCCGCAAAACGCAAACGGTTCATCCTGCAGTTCCCAACAGTGACGTCCTCGTCGACGCGTCTGTGACTGTCTATCCCAGGCCCAGCTATGTTCAACCCGCGGCCCGCATGTTGCCCAATCGAAGGATTTGTGCTGCCCAGTTTAGGTTTTCGCTGTAGTAAAAGTATCCTACATGCTGACAACCTGTCCTTATTTGAAAATTTTGAATTTGGTATTTTTGATGCAGGTGGTCATCAGTGCGACTTTATCACGTCTGTTACCATCGCACTTTGGATTCGGACGCTTTCAGTATTAGCTTAAGCTAGATTTAATATCCTAAGGTCAAAGTAAGCCATTCATTGTTCGCCTCGGTCCTCATTAATATGTCATTCACTGCGCGGCCCTGGTTAAGATAGTGACTTAATTTTTGGCTCAGTAAGCCATTTGGGTTGGACATAGCTGGTCTATCTAATCCATGCAGACCATGGCTCTCCAAATTTTTTGGAGAGGACCACATAAGCTATGGCACAACAGTTCGAGGGCCGGACATCTTGCGTAATGTAATTTTTTCGGGATATGTTACATTCTACCAAATCAACACATTTTTCGTAAATAGCTTATATTATTTTTTCATTATTGGTAAAATGTATTTTGCGGCCGGGTGAAATGGCTTCGCATGTCGGATTTGGCCGGCGGGCCGTAGTTTGGAGAACCCTGATATAGACTATGAAAAGTACTGACAGCACACACCATTGTTGGAGTCCTACACCAACGCTGAACGGTTGTGATTTAACTCCGTCGATAGAGACACAGTCTTCTGAGCAGGAATACAGTTACTTGACGGTCAGCATGAGGCACCCGTCAACACAGTACTCCCGCAACACCCCTCAAAGTTTTTCACAAGGAACCTGGGCCGAATACATTCCCGAATTCGACAAAACATGTGAAGGCCTATACGTCTTTGGCATGCTCCCAGGATTTTTCGAAAATTTGCTGGAGAGTAGAAATTTGTTCTGTTGTGCTTCGACCGTGATGCAGTGGGTATCATCCAGCTTTGGTTCCATTGTTTTCGCGATATCTTGGCATACACTCGTCCTTAGGAGGCTAAGTAAAGAGATGCCCTTGTAGTTGGTTCATGCACTCCTGTCTCCTTTTTTGTGTATGAGGATGATCAATTGCCAATCTTTCGGTGCCCTTCCAAAACGTCATGCCATTGGAAACACACGAGTCAGTCAAACCATCCAGCGTTCTAAGTTCCCCTAATTCACTATCAAACTTTCGAATATAGCTTTAAGCTCGGATTTGGCAGCGGCATCAGACAGCTTATTGATGCACAGTTCTACGGAAGCTTTCATCTGTGCAGTTCAAACATCCCGCCCGAAAAACTTTGCTCAGTTCTGTCAGGTGAAGTGGCAATCTTGACAAAACGAAAGTATCACGTTGATAGTTTTTGTTTTCATAAGTCGCAATAAAACAAGGCACATTGCATCATTTTTATTTTCTGACAGCTGCTTCAGTGCGGCCCAAATAGCCAAAATCTCACTCCTGGCTCTCACTGTTGCCTCACTCGACAATCACCTTGGTTTGCATGCACGTTGCAACTGCGGACCTTTTGTTTTCATTGTAATCTTGGTGGCCAGGCAAGCCGATCGCAACGGTGAAACAGTAAAACACTTCCATAATTGCATTGAAGTGCTTTCGCAGTTTCGCACACAATGCTGTACAATTCTGTGGCAATATAGTGAGAGGTCGAAGCGAGGCGGTGCGCATGACAAGGCATAGATATCATTCTTACCATTTTCGCTTCCAACGTCTGCACCTGAAAATTGTGTCGGCCTATAACATTGCAGCCGTCTGTTGAATTGCCACGTGCAGGAAAACATGCTTCGGTCAAATCATTTTACTTCAATACAAGGGAAAACCATATCTCCTTGGCTTTCAGAATTTAGGGTGTCATTGCAAAATTTTAGGGTGTCAGTTTGACTTGAAAAAACACTGTGCATGTACATCGTCTAGCCTCTATAGAGCCGGTGTTAAAACATCCCAAAATTTCCAATTAGGAAGTTCAATGAAAATTAAAGTTACATGTGACACTTCACGATAAATGCGCAGCTGTGAAATTCGTAAAGCCCTGAATGTCGAGCCACTTCTCCGAACAGAGAGATCTCAGATACGTTGGTTCGGCCATGTCCAGAATGTCCCAGGAAAGATTGGCGAGGCAAGTACTGCTGGCCACGAGAAAGTCACGAGAAAGCGGCAAAGAGTTCGACCTCTCACGAGAAAGCACTCACGAGAAAGCGGCAAAGAGTTCGACCATCAACCGGGTGACATGGTTGCATTTCCGGCTTTGCTTGGCCCCGTCTTGGTGTGCTGCCAGCAGAACTATCTGCGATTGCTGTTGACCGTGGGGTGATTCGAGTCCTAAAGCTGCTGCCCCTGCGATCCTCCCAAGAGGAGAAACGAGTTTGAAAATGAATGATCAACGAATGCAACCACGCTTTACCAACCAAATTACTGTTTGAACTTAGGAGCGACTTTCACTGGCAGAGTTTTAAACCATCCACAAAGACCTGAATCAATATTTTTCAAACATTTTCAACAGAAGAATCCTGGCATAGGCGTTGCCAGGGGCGGCCAAAGGGGCCATGCCTCCCCAAATTTAAAAAAAATATAGTCATTTTGTGCTTTGAGAAACGTTTTTCCAAACAAAATAGTGTTATTCGCCTTAAATCATACATTTTGCCCCCCCAAAATTTCTGGGCTGGCTACGCCACTGAATCCTGGTACCTTTGGCTGCTCCCCGCAGTCACTTTAGCACGACATGCCAACTCACGTAAGACATTTCAACTTTATCCCCAGTAAAAGTTCAATGCTTTTTCTTATGAGCTAACAGTCTGTAAGATATTGTTTTGAGAAGCCATAAAAATTAATTTTGGACCCCTAGTTGTTGTCGTTGGCAAACTGGGTCTGGCGCAACTAGAAGAGATGGTCTTTGGGGGTTTCTCGAAAATGGCCTTTGCGCGCCGAAAAATTAATCTGTTAAAAGGCAGTGAGAAAGGCAGCATTAACCGTGCAACAAAAAATGAAGCAAAAATTTGTAACATGGGTATATCCCCTGGACAACTGCGCAAAGAATGTTTTCGTCTTTAGTTCCCAAACATGGACAAAAGATCAGGACAGTTGGGCAAAACTTATGTGGAAATGCAAACTCTGTTTAACTGGAGTGCACTGAAAAAGCAACAATTTTCTATGAAAGTGCTTGGTGGCCGTATGATTGCCCACAAGTGCAGTAAGGTTTACCATTTGTGCCTTAAGGGCATGTAGGCCTTACTTTGAGATTTTCTGCTATAGCCGTAGTGGTGACAGCGCGAGTCTTTGAAGTGACCAACGCACGACTGCCCTGCAGTGGAAACCAGGCCCGTAGCCAGGTTTTAAGGTTTGGGGGGCAAATGAGTTTTTAGGGGGAAAGATTATTTCAGTATATTTTTAAAACACATTTTTCTGGGTACAACAAAATTTGGGGGGAACAAAAAAATTTTGGGGTAACTATCCTCAAATGCCCCCGTGGCTACGGGCCTGGAGGAAACGATATTAGTTTCATTCCGTTGCCACAGTAAAATTATGGTTCACAACATTCATGTGCTGTTCCATAAGCTTTTCTCTTTTTATCATTCTTTCTGTGTGTACTTTTTAGGTCGGTTTTCAACAGGGTTTTACTTGAGATCTGTCTTACATGCACATTGTTCAATGCTCACTGTACCCAATTAAAGCACACACACGCAACAACAGAGAGGTGTGAAACGGTGTGTATGTACTTACAAAATTTTTGATTGTCAGTATGTTTGATGTCGCTATTAGTGGCCGTTTGTGTTCAGCTTAATACAAGGAACTGTTTTTTTTTGTTAAATTTTCGCCATCACAATGGATCATGGTAATAGCCTTTTCTTTGTATTCTGCGTTCTAGGACCAAGCAACATCCACCATCTATAACTTACGGTCGTGGAGCGCTATAAATTGAATGTAAGTCACGAACACACTTTGCCGTTTTAATTTCCTCGATGACGTTTGTAGTCTCACGCCGCTTTCCTTTTACGTTACAACAGTTTTGCTCCAATATATTTTACATTTACTTGCTCTTTACATCCTGTGACAAGGTACAACTTGATTTATGAAGTTATTTCACTTGTAACATGCAAATAGACGAAACACAATTATGCCTTGAGAATCTAGAGCAGTGGTTCTTAACCTTTTTTCAACCACGCCTCCCTTAAGTAATTGTTCTTTGTTTCAAGTCCCCCAAACTTCAAATAAGTTGTAAAAGAATCTATTTATTGGTAAATTTATGATAAAACTTTCCATGTCAGGGGCGCAACCAGGTCTTCATTTCGGGGGGGGCAATTTTCATGAAATTTCATTCGATGACGTCATCGTGGTTATTCAACCGTGGTGCAACTTTTTCGCAAACGGTCACATATAACATTAATGTATTTTTGCCCGCAGACACGAAGTCCATATAGTACAAACACACACATTGCGCACAATGCTGGTTAATAAAAACAAACTATACAGAACGTTTCACAACAGCGTTGGAGGCTGAATCACCGCTGTCAAGCGAAGATTCTGATTTACGCAATATGCGCATGCACAGAGAAACATTCTTCATGCCACATACGCTGAGAAAACTGATGATTAGGGCTTAGGATTTGGTGTTTAGTTAAACGTGTCGGGTTAGGGTTTAGGTTACCGTTAGAAAAAGAAACTAATTGAAGTGTAAGATCAAGTCCAATATTTTTCACTGGTTTTACTTATTCCCGTACTGTAGCTTGTTGTGGGTATCTGATATCTAACCAAAAAGTTTTAATTTACACAACACACATCAAAAAAGTAATCGCCAAACTATATTCCTTTACTCTCAGAAGCAAAATAACTGACAAAAAATAATAGGTCAGAAATTTCGCAGAGGTCAGAAATTTCGCTTGACACCGGGCTTCAGAAGCTTACTTAACAGAACGTTTTGTAACGGCGTTGGAGGCCGAGCCTCAGGTTTACAGACGTATTCTTAGCACTATTTGTTCACTTGGTACAACACTACTGCAGAGTGGGACACTAATTCCTGAACTGGTCAAGCCCAGCTAAAGTATGTATGCATTGTGACATGCACGCCCTCAAACGAATAAACACTGCAAAGTCCGAGCACTCAGCCACAAAGTAAAATGCGGTTGTAGTGTTCAAAGAATAAGGAAGAATATAAACAATCTGACTGCGTCGAAGCAGGCAACCATTACGTTCATAGACCTTCTGCTTCTTTCGAGAAACAAGTGCATATTTTTTCTTAATAATGCCTCAAATGTAGGAATGTTAGATTGAACCTGATGAGTCATGACTACCAACACTCGCTCTCCAGGGCAGGTTGTATAGAGCTCTGCATCCAAAATTATAGGTCACACGCAGTGGCGTAGCAGCATAGCTTGTCGTCCCTGGATTTCAGCGATTTTGCCGACCCTATCTTACTCTGGTCAGCATCACTGCTGAAACATTTTTATGAACGTTGCTCGCAATACACAAATCCAAATGCGTGTTATGTCGGCCTATGCTGATGAGAGAAGAATGTCATTGCAAAAAGAACATTTCAACCGATTTACTAACATTTTGCAAAGCACGACATGCAATAGAATCTTAACGAACGAGTAATATCACATTTCGTTAAATAGGAGTGAAAAATATCAGAATTCGGAAGATCACTGTCTATGGAAAGAAATCCTTTCTCAGCAAGGAATCAGACACTTTAAGATCTTACAGAGTAGATATTTCGCCATACGATGTAGGCATCATCAGCTCCTATTCAAATAGAAGTTCGGAAGATCCCACTACATGAACGCCCACAAGATTAAGCGTGTGATTCCCACAGTGAACAGATATTGCTTTTGAATTTATCTC